>Ga0247611_10008885_pt1 | contig 12246 bp, 9 predicted proteins | sample 177DNAGHGhighgp2_FD_192422 | JGI IMG/M metagenome (GOLD analysis project Ga0247611, IMG submission 192422) | Sheep rumen microbial communities from Palmerston North, Manawatu-Wanganui, New Zealand - 1770 DNA GHGhigh gp2 | ecosystem: Host-associated > Mammals > Digestive system > Stomach > Rumen ... | reverse complement strand
CGCCGTACCGGGAACACCAGCGCGCGGAAATCTCGCCGAGGGAAAGCCCCCGCGGCCCCGCGTCGATGAAGGTCTGGACCAGCCAGATGTATTTGTCGATGAGCTCGGAAACCATTGTGCCTCGTTTTGGCAAATGTACGCATATTTCGGGAAATAGGAAAGAAAACGGAGGGCACACTTGCGTTTATAAAATAATTTAATTAAGTTTGCGACGGTTAGTTATCTTAAGTGTATATAAAATGGACAAATTCACCCAGAACTACATCGACGGGTTCATGGCCGGCGTGATCGCGCGCAACCCGGGCGAGAAGGAATTCCACCAGGCCGTCCGCGAAGTGGTGGAGAGCGTGGCCTCCTACGTGACCGCCTATCCCCACCTGATGGAGCTCAAGATCCTGGAAAGGATGGTCGAACCCGAGCGCGTCGTCATGTTCCGCGTCCCCTGGACCGACGACCGCGGCGGCATCCACATCAACCGCGGCTACCGCGTGCAGATGAACAGCGCCATCGGCCCCTACAAGGGCGGCATCCGCTTCCACGAGAGCGTGAACCTCTCCATCATGAAGTTCCTCGCCTTCGAGCAGACCTTCAAGAACAGCCTCACCACCCTCCCCATGGGCGGGGCCAAAGGCGGCTCGGACTTCAACCCCAAAGGCCGCTCCGACGCAGAGGTCATGCGGTTCTGCCAGAGTTTCATGACCGAACTCCAGCGCCACATCGGCCAGGACACCGACGTCCCGGCGGGTGACATCGGCGTGGGCGGCCGCGAGATCGGCTACCTGTTCGGCCAGTACAAGCGGCTCCGCGACGAGTTCACCGGCACCCTTACCGGCAAGGGCCTCGGCTGGGGCGGCTCCCGCCTCCGTCCGGAAGCCACCGGCTACGGCCTGTGCTATTTCACCGAGCAGATGCTCGCCACCCGCGGCGAGACCTTCGAGGGGAAGACCGTCCTCATCTCCGGTTCCGGCAACGTGGCCCAGTACGCCGCCCAGAAGGCGATGCGCCTCGGGGCGAAGGTGGTCACCCTGTCCGACTCCAACGGCTTCATCCACGACCCGGACGGCCTGGACGAGGAGAAGATGCAGTTCGTCTTCGAACTCAAGAACTACCGCCGCGGCCGCATCAGGGAATACGCCGAGCGCTATCCTTCCGCCACCTACTACCCCGACGAGCGTCCGTGGAGGATTCCCTGCGACATCGCCCTCCCCTGCGCCACGCAGAACGAGATCGAGAAGGCCGATGCGGAGAATCTCGTCGCCGGCGGCTGCCGCTGCGTCGCCGAAGGGGCCAACATGCCTTCCACCCCGGAAGCCATCCGTGTTTTCCAGGGAGCCGGCCTCCTCTACGCCCCCGGCAAGGCCTCGAACGCGGGCGGGGTCGCCACCTCCGGCCTGGAAATGACGCAGAATTCCATCCGCCAGAAATGGACCGCCGAGGAAGTGGACGCCCAGCTTCGCCGCATCATGTCCGACATCCACGCCGCCTGCCTCCAGTACGGAACCGGCGAGGATGGCACCGTGAACTACGTCAAGGGCGCCAACATCGCCGGTTTCATCAAGGTCGCAAACGCAATGGTGGACCAGGGACTTGTCTGATTGAAAAAAAGTGCGTATCTTTGCGCGCTTAAAAAAGCGCAAGGCTTTTTGGTGCAATGGGGTCTGTGAAAAATCAGACTGAGTAACACATTTTTAAAACAAACAACAATGAAGCATTTTCAGCTGAACGGCCAGATCCGTGAGAAAGGGAACAAGGCCGTGATCAAGGCGTTCCGCCGCCAGGGTCTCGTCCCCTGCAACCTCTATGGCGCCGGTGTCGACAACATCCTTTTCACCGTGGTGGAGAAAGAGCTCCAGGGCCTGACCCATACGCCCGCCTCCTTCATCGTGGACCTGAACCTCGACGGCAAGGTGTACACCGCTGTCGCCCACGAGTATCAGTGGCACCCGGTGGATGACAACTGCCTGCACGTGGACTTCCTCGCCGTGAACGAGGAGAAGCCCATCGTCATCAGCGTCCCCCTGAACATCTACGGTCACCCGGTGGGCGTCCAGGCCGGCGGCAAGTTCACCCAGCTTTCCCGTTCCCTGAAGGTCAAGGCCCTCATGAAGGACCTCCCCGACCAGCTCGACGTGGATGTCACCCCGCTGGACATCGACAAGCGCATGACCGCCGGCGACCTCAAGTATGACGGTCTCCAGATCGTGTCCGACAAGAACACCATCATCTGCCGCGTCACCGCCACCCGTGCGATGCAGCAGGCCGCTGCCGAGGCCGCGAAGGCCGCGAAATAATGGCGGAGTACCTCGTTGTCGGCTTGGGGAACATCGGCGCGGAATACGCCCGGACCCGCCACAACATGGGATTTATGATATTGGATGCCTGGGCCCAGGCATCCAATGTCGTTTTTTCCGTGGAGCGCTATGGCGCCGTCGCGGAGGTTTCGTTCAAGGGACGGCACTTCACCCTGCTGAAGCCCTCCACCTACATGAACCTCAGCGGCAACGCCGTCCGTTACTGGCTCCAGCGCCTGAATCTCCCGCTGGAAAACCTCATTGTCGTCTGCGACGACCTGAACCTTCCCTTCGGGACCACGCGGATGCGCCAGCGCGGCAGTGACGGGGGGCATAACGGCCTGGAGAACATCATCTGGACGCTGGAGTCCGAGGACTGGGCCCGGATCCGCGTGGGCATCGGCAACGGTTTCGCCCGGGGCGGCCAGGTGGACTTTGTCCTGGGCGCGCTTTCCGAGGAGGAGATGGCCCAGATGCCGTCCATCGCCGGACGGGTCATCCAGGGAATTAAGGATTTTTCCACCATCGGGCCCGCCCGGGCCATGAACTTCCTGAACAGCAAGCCAAAAACCGAGGAGAAGAAACCGGAGAACCCGCCCGAAGAGCCGTCCAAGTAAAAATTTGCGGTTTTTTTTGGATTTTTCGGGTTTTTATTGCTATCTTGCGTCAAAGTTGTGATAATTAACATTTAACGAACATTAATAATCATTCTGTCACCATGAAAGAGCTTGTTGAAAAAATCAACGCGGAAGCCGCTGAGTTCGCCAAGAACGCCGAGGCGCAGATCGTAAAGGGTAACAAAGCTGCCGGCGCCCGTGCGCGCAAGGCCGCCCTCAACCTGATGAAGGACCTCAAGGAATTCCGCAAGGTTTCCGTGGACGCCGCGAAATAAGCGGTTTTCCTCACCGGATAAGCGACTGCCGCGGCAGCCGCTTTATTTTTTTTTGAATGTTTTTTCATTTTCGTGCAACAAAGCCCGATTCACTTGCATCTATAAGACAGGTTTAGGTTTTAGTACACGTCAAAGAATCGGTTCCCATCCATTGGGGCCGGTTTTTTGCATATACCCTTGCGAATGCGCAAAAAATTGCCGTACTTTGGAATGTATGAAACCTGAACCCGGCACTCTGCGGCGCTGGCCGCTTGTTATATATCTGCTTGTCTGCACCCTTCTTGTGCAGGCCTCCCCTGCCCGCAGGGGACTTGTGAATCTCCGCCAGCCGGACGGCTCCACCGTCCGGGCCTTCCTGTCCGGTGACGAACATGGACACATCACGATGACCGAGGACGGCTGCGTCCTGAGCCAGGACGCGGAAGGCTGGTGGTGCTACGCCCGTTACGACTTCTACGGGAACCGCCTGAACACGGGTGTGCACGCCGGGGCTCCCGACGCCCCGGGCGAGGTGGTCGCCGCCAGCCGGAACATCCCCTGGGACCGCCTGGCGCAAAAGCGCCACCGGCGGCTTGCCCGCCTGGCCCCGCTGCAGGCCCGGGAAAGGGCCCGGACGCGGAGCTTCGGGGCGGAAGGAAGCGCCCGGCCGCTGCGCCACGGGCTCATCATCCTCGCCGAATTCCAGGACCTCAAGTTCACCTTCACACGCGATCATTTCGAGGAGATGGTGAACGGGGACGGGGCCAAGACCGCCATCTCCTATTTCAAGGACCAGTGGAAGGACCAGTGCGAATTCAAGTTCGACATCACCCCGGTCGTCACCCTCCCGCAGGATTACGCCTACTATGGCACCAACAATGACGACGACGAGGACCAGAACGCCGCGCAGCTCATCATTGACGCCTGCGCGCAGGCGGATCCCGACTGGGATTTTTCCATGTATGACAACGACGGGGACGGCGAGGTGGACAATGTCTTCGTCTTCTTCGCCGGCCCCAACGAGGCGGAGGGCGCCGGGGAAAAATACATGTGGCCGCACATGTGGTATATCCTGGACGGCGCTGACATTTCCTACACCTGCGACGGGGTTATCGTGAACAACTACGCCTGCACCTCCGAATTGATGTCGGATGACACTTACACCGGCTACACGACACTCGCCTCCATCGGCACGTTCTGTCACGAATACACGCACACCTTCGGCATCCCGGACCTGTATGACACGGACAGCGAGGGCAGCGGCGGGTATGCGGAGGCCATGTGGAACTGCATCGACCTGATGGACGCGGGCAACCACAACGACCGCGGCCGCACGCCGCCGAACTACAGCGCGGTGGAACGCTGGTACTTCGGGATGGGCGAAGGACAGGCCCTGACCGAAGGAAGGCACACGCTCCGGCCCGTGGAAGAGGACAACGGCTATCTCTATCTCACCACGGACGACGAGTCCGAAATCTGGCTCCTGGAGTGCCGCCGCGCGACGGGCTGGGATGCACATATCGGCGGAAACGGCCTCCTGGTGTATCACATCGACTTTTCCGAGCGTCCCGCCGGCGAATCCACATCGGCCTCGAAGGTGGTGACGGCCCTGGACCGCTGGTCGCTGAACGAGGTCAACGCCCGCCCGGAGTATCAGTGCGTGGACCTCATCGAGCCCGACCCGACGGCCCGGCAGAACTACCAGAACGCCATCAAAAACCGCAACTACGACGCCATCTACACCCTGGCCTCACATGCCTTCTGGCCTTTCGGCGACGTAAACATCCTCACCTGCGACACGAATCCCGCCTTCCGCTTCCGGAGCGGGGCCGACTCCCCCATCGGCATCTCCGACATCTGCCTGAATGCCGACGGCAGCGTCTCCTTCATCGCCTTCAACGACCTGGAAGAGAAAGCCCCGGCCGTGAAGGTGGAGAGCCAGGCCGTCTTCCAGGATGCCACCATCATCCAGTGGAGCGCCGTGGACCCCACCTTCGAAGGGAACAGCATCCTCCGCTGGGGCCTGGCCGATGATACCCGGCTGACCGAAGTGGAGGTAACCCCCTACGAGACCGGCCGCTACGCCTGCGTCATCGAGGGCCTCAAGCCCACGACCGCCTACAAAGTCCAGCTCCTGTGCCGCAGGGGCGCCGTCCCCGGTCCGGTGAACGGCAACGCCTCCTTCACCACCAAGTCCGACAAGAAGGCCGGCAGCTGGCCCTACATTTACCTGAAAGACGCGGCGAGAGGCTCCGACGGCTCTTTCACCCCGGACACACCCCTCCCCCTGCGCGTGTATAACGCCCCGGAGGCCGACGGCGTCTCCTGGTACTTCGACGGACAGGCCATCGCCCCGGGCCCCGACGGCTATTGGCACATCGCCCGCAGCGGCGAGCTCAAGGCCGTCATCCACAGGGGGGCGGAAACGGAAGTCATTACCAAAAAGATGATTGTGAAATGACAAAGAAGATTCTATACATCGCCTGCCTCGTCCTGGTCCTGACGGCCTGCGACCGGACGCACAAGATCGACCCGGAACTCTCGGGGATGACCGAGGTGGGCCTGAAGGTCAAGGGCAAGAGCGTCTTCACCTATACGGAAGGGACGATGCAGCTTTCCTTCAACCGCAGCCTGCACCAGTTCCGCGCCGGGAACGACGACATGACGAGTTACTTCGTCATCACCTGCGACCAGCTTCCCACCCGGGAAGGCCAGCAGGTCAAGGCCGATGTCCAGTGGAGATCCGGCAGTTCTGTCAAGACCACCACGGGAATCACCTTCGAGGTGGAGAAATACGACGACACCGGCCTTGTCTGGCTTTGGAGTGCCTCCGACAAGACCGGTGCGGTCGTGAAAATCCTGAATTAGAAGCTCAGGGCGATCTGGATGAAATCGTCGGCCTTCAGGGCGGCGCCGCCGATCAGACCACCGTCGATATCCTTCTGCGCGAAGAGTTCTTTCGCGTTGGACGGCTTGCAGGAACCGCCGTACAGGATGGTCATATCCTCGGCGACCTCCAGGCCGAACTTTTCGGCGATGACGGTGCGGATGCAGGCGTGGATTTCCTCGGCCTGCTCAGCGGTCGCGGTCTTGCCAGTGCCGATGGCCCAGACGGGCTCGTAAGCGATCACGATATTCTTCATGTCCTCGGCGGTGAAGTTGTAAAGGACGGCCTTGGTCTGCTCCGTCACGACCTCGAAATGCTTGCCGGCCTCGCGCTCGTCAAGGTTCTCACCCACGCAAAGGATGACCTTCAGTCCGGCCTCGAGAGCGAGCCTGGTCTTGACGACGAGCTTCTCGTCGGTCTCACCGTAGTACTGGCGGCGCTCGGAGTGGCCGAGAATCGTGTACTGGCAGCCGATGGAAGTGAGCATGTTCACGGCGACTTCGCCGGTGTAGGCACCCTTCTCGTGGTCGGCGCAGTTCTGCGCGGACAGGGCGACCTTGGAACCCTTCAGGACGTCGGCGACGCAAGCGAGGTGCGTGAACGGCGGAGCCACGACGAGTTCAACATTGGCGGGAAGGTCCTTGCCCTTCTCCACGACGGCCTTGGCGAGTTCGACGCCTTCAGGAACTGTGGTGTTCATCTTCCAGTTGCCTGCAACAATGTACTTTCTCATTTTTATGTGTGTATTAAGTTGTTTCCAGTCTGCAAATTTACGCAATCCGGGGGGAATTCGCAAAAAGAAAGAGCGTCCAGTCATTTGCAAGGAAAAATCATTTGTTTATATTTGTAACCGAAAATACGACGAATACACGATTTCGATAGGAAGTCTTGTTGCGACGGGTGTCAGCAAATCTAGCAAAATTTGAACAACAGACCTGTCCGATTGGATTTCCCATGCCGTCAGGGTGTGGGAATCCCGGATATTGTTGTGGGCTTTGCTAGAGCCTGGCTGGCGATAACGGGAGTACTGCACCCTTTTTGTGCCGATTCAGTTCCTCCCATCCTCAGACGTTTTCACAGCGGTCGCGGGCCGGAGGGTTTCAGCACATTCCCCTGTTTTCATAACACCGGCCTACGGCCGCTTTTCATCTCGAGCATTTTCAGAAAGAGTTCCTTGTCCGGTGCGCTGGATGCCTTTATCATACTCCGGATTCGCGAGCGCGTGGTCTTGAGGCTTTCAATGGAACTTTTGCTCAGAATAAACTGGGTTGTCTCATAAGAAAACCCGGCAAAGAACAGTGTGATGATTTTAAGGTTTTCTCCCTTTATTTCAGGAACTTGATCGCGGAGTTTAGCCATGATATGATTGCAATAACGGTCCAGGTCTTTCTCCAGGGAAAGAAAGAGTTCTTCGTCGCTCCTGATTAATGAGACTTGTTGCTTGATATGAGAGAAAGCAAGGTCTTTCTGCTTCCCGCTCTCCATCTTAAAATAGGAATCAATCATTTTATCCAGGTGATCGATCTTCTCGCTGAACAATGAGCCCAGAAGATGGGCATTATCGCGATTGACACGATCAAGTTCCCGCTCGTTCAAGGCCAAACGCGCCATTTGTTCTTTCAACAGATAATCTGTTTTTCGAGAACGATGGAAAAGTGCCATCAACAGGATAGATACAAGGAAGCCCGACAGAATTACTATGAATGCAAATCTCTGTCTAAGTGCCCTGTTCTTTTCTTCTTTAAGCCGTGTTTCGCTCTGATAGTAGTCTCTTTGGGCGTTGCTGACCGATTGCTGAAGCAAAATGCGGGTTAAGGAATCTTGTATTGAGAGAGCATGATCCACAAGGCGAAAGGCCTCTGCATAGTTTCCCCTCCTCATTTCGACTCTTGATCTCATATAGTCGAGGGAAGCGGAATCCGCTTGATCATAACAGACAGAATAACCTTTTTGAAAGCAATAATCCGCGGAATCGGGCTGGAAGAGTCCTTCGTAAGATATGGCTTTATAGCCATAATCCGTCATGCTGTAGTACTTTTCAGAGACTCTTTCATATAAGGAGATCGCCATATTGGGTGTTTGGTCAAGTTCGGCCATAATCCCTGCTTGGTGGATGTTGCAGTAACGGATCAGTACCGTGTCTCTATATTGACTGCGGATGTAATCAAAAAGGCTATCTGCCTTATTATAATCTCGGTTGTTAAGATAATCAATTGCCAAACTCAGTTCAGCAAAAGACCGATAAGATAATTCTTGTGCTTTGTCAAAAAAAGAGACAGCTTGCTTTCTGTAGCGAATTGCTTCAGTATGATTGTTTACAAGACTGAACACATTGGCCTTGTTTCGATTGATCAATCCCAAAGAGTGGAAATCCTTCAACCATTGAGCATCCTTTTCTGCTTCCTCGAACGCGATGATGGCGGCGGGATACGAACGAGCATTCTGCAATACCAAGCCATAGTAATACCAGGAGAGCATGCGATACTTCCCTTGATGGACTGAATAATAGTCCACTGCCGGCCGTATTAGAGAGTCGTCTTTTATGTCTATGTAGTTCTTGTCGAATGCCATACTCAATAACAAGGCGTATCGAGCTTTCATTTCCGAAGCAGACAATTCCTCGGGATCCATCTTTTTCAGAAGAATCAAAGCACTGTCAGGGTATTGAAAAAGGAGTTCTTCAATATGAGTCAGTTCGTGCCTTTGTCTTGAAGAACAGCTTAGGAGAGCGACCAGTAAAAGAAGAATGCCTATAGAAGATGTTTTCATAATTGGAAAAATCTTCTCAAAAATACGAAAAAACCAAGATTTCACGCACGCAAATAAGAGATTGTAACCTTTCCGTTCTTACAATAGCCTTATTCATAGGACTTTAAGAGTAAATAAATGTTACCTTTTCCCTATTGCTAAGCACCGTTATTTTGCGAGATTTGCAATGCTGAAATCCATATTAAACGTTATGAACACTTCTACAATCCTTCGAATGTCCTGCGTAGCGCTTGTGACATTCGGTGTCTTTTCCGGATCGGAAAAGCTTTCCGCTTCGTCAGCGGGAGGGCACACAATCATCCTTGTCCCAAAACCAACCACTCCTCAAGAGACCCCTCGTTCTCCCGAGAAAACCCCGTTTATCGCCGAGTGGATGGATGGTTTCAATTCAGTCTTTCTTGGTGCGACGGATCCCATCGGAACAGTCTCCGTTCAGATCATCTCCACGGCCGGGGACAATTACTCTACCTATTTCGACACCTCTGACGGTGCGATTCTTCTTCCAATCAGCGGTAATGCTGGGTACTATACCTTGACCATTATCGCGACTGATGGGACTCATTTTGTCGGCGAATTCACCATCTAACCACATGATGCGATGAAGACGCGGCATATCCTTGTGTGCCTGGCCCTGTCCCTTCTGGGAGCAGGGCTTCAGGCACAAAACGACCTTCCTCAGGTCTTTTCGCCCAACGCGGCGGAACTGGGCAAGTACGGGAAGATTCCCGTGAGTTACTTCAACGGCCTTCCGAACATCACGATTCCCCTGACGGAACTGAGGGCCAAGAACTACACCCTTCCCATCTACCTCACCTACCACGCAGGCGGCAACAAGCCCGACCAGCATCCCGGTTGGGTGGGACTTGGCTGGACGTTGCATGCGGGCGGGTGTATCAACCGGATTGTGAATGTTGAAAGGGACGAAATGGGAAGAGAAGAATTCACTAGCCTTACCGGCATTGGAGGACCAGCATTGACGGGATACTATAAACGTTCCCGGAGTTTTCAATCCTCAGAGATAGATTCATTGTATATGAACCAGATAGCAAATGCACGTATCCCATTGGATTATGCACCAGACGAGTTCGAGATAAACCTTGACGGTTTGTCCTCTTCATTCTACTTGACAGGAGAAAATCAAGTGAAAATAAAAAGTAAAAGTCCGGTTTCTTATCAGGTACGAATAGACACTGCCATTAAGAGAAATATCCCCGTATACCCCTCTCTTACAAGCCAGCCTGCTCCATCTGCCATACAATACTCGTATATCCGGGCGATACGGGTAACGGATTCCCGGGGCGTGGAATATGTCTTCGGAGACGAAGAGAATGCACTTGAGTTAACCTTTGTCTCGCGATATTCAGGCACTGATGGCATTGGCCCCATGATATGTCATGTCGACACATGGAATCTGTCGAGAATCACGCTTCCGAATGGCGAAACAATTCGTTTTGAATACGTAAAAGCCGGGAAACCGATTGTCGAAATGGACCGCCACTACCAAGAGGATGCGGCCTGGACGATGTTTCAATGCGGGTTTCATTACAATACTGACGACGATACGTATGGTAGCTATTCATATACAATCACTTCTCCCTCATACTTATCACGGATTTACGTTGAAAGTTCCGGAAAGGAGGTCTCCTTCCATGTTTCTCCGAGTATAGAGCTTGGAACCAATATCAACAATGAGGCTTTCATGCAAAAATGTGTGCGTCACGTTGAACATCTATCCATAACAGATGCGATGAATGGGAGCTATTATAATCAGTTGGACTCGATAGTTACATCAGATGGAATCTACAGGATAACATATACCGAAGACCCGGGTACCAGGTTAAAAATGATGGCTCTGTCATTGGGTGACGCGCGGAAAGATATGGGGAAGTATGAAATGAGTTACAACCCGATACCCCTTCCGCAATATAACTCTAAACATACAGACAGATGGGGTTTTTATTCCCAAAGCACAGTGGACGATGGGTCGGGGTTCTGTTATGAGCCGGACGAAATAGGTATGCAAGCCGAGATCCTGCAAAGGATGACATATCCGACAGGGGGCAGCATGGTTTTAGAATACGAAGCCCATCACTATGGTCAAATTGTACGTCAGTATCCTTTTGAACTGGTGGCGGAACCCGGGATTGCCGGTGGTGTCAGAATATTACGCTTGACAGATTCTTTGGAAACGGGAGTTGAAAGAAGGACTTTTAGATATGAGTCAGAAGAAGGTGTCTCTTCTGGTATATTATGTGGTTTACCTGTCTTTACTACCTCTGGGAAAGCGCTTAATCATTACGGATATAATAGTGGCTGGGAAAATGGCGTGTATTTTCGGTTTCCTGAGTTTACAACCGAGCATCCCTATTACATATCTGGTGAAAGAACCTTGAACCAATTGCCATTGACAGATGGTAACCATGTGACATACAGTCGGATTGTTGAACAATTTGAAGATGGAAGTCAAGTGATTTACAATTACTCCAATCATGAACAATACCCCGATCTTCCCTTTGTTTTCATTGCGACGAATTATGATAACCCGGATCTGTCCAATCCGTTTTGTTCTCAAGAATTATCCCGTGGGCTATTGGTCAAAAAAGAATACCGTTCCGGGAAGTCCGGTCATCCTCTAGTCCGAAAAGAAGAGCAGTGGTATGGACAGGATCTGGAAGACTATACCAAGGCCATACAACTCTCTGCGCATTGCGCGGGGATGTTGACTCGTTATTCGTATATTCGACTGTTCACTTTTTTCCCTGGCTTGACCCGTCGGGTGATTACTTCTTGGCTTGATGATACGGACGCTCAGATTGAGGAGGTGTCAGAGTATTTCTATGACTCTCACCGCCGTATAAAAGAAATAAGAAGGACCGTCAGTAATCTCATGGAACGGGAATCCTATACGTTCACAAGTGATTACAGCGATTCCCCTTATCGTGAGATGCAAAATCGAAATATCCTGTCATACCCTGTCGAGCATATCAAATATCGCAGGGCTGGTTCGGGATCAGAAGAAAGGGTAATCCAGGCCGACCTGACGACCTGGAAGCGATCCGGCGACTATTTCGTGCCTTCGGCACAATTCTCTGCCGCCATGGGAGACGGAATCCCATTGTCGACGGGCAGCGATTCCGGCTTCCGTCCCTTGGACCAGACGGGCAAAATCAAGGACGTCCGCTACGGAAGCATACCCGAGACAACATTTGCGGGTTATGACGGGAACGGAAATATCGTCTTGACTGAAGACAAAGCCGGAAGTCCGACCACCTATACCTGGACTCCGGACGGCTGCCATCCTGCCGCCATCATTCCGGGCGCAAGGATCCCTTATGAGCGCCGGGACAGCAGCGACGTCAGCCGGTCACAGCAAAGCGACCTTGCCCCGGGAGACTTCCTGATCAAGGATTTTGACTGTTCCGATCCTT
>Ga0247611_10008883_pt1 | contig 12248 bp, 13 predicted proteins | sample 177DNAGHGhighgp2_FD_192422 | JGI IMG/M metagenome (GOLD analysis project Ga0247611, IMG submission 192422) | Sheep rumen microbial communities from Palmerston North, Manawatu-Wanganui, New Zealand - 1770 DNA GHGhigh gp2 | ecosystem: Host-associated > Mammals > Digestive system > Stomach > Rumen... | reverse complement strand
ATTGTATATGTCATTTTTTTTTTTGTACCTTTGCGCCCAAATTTGTTGTGCGTGCGAGAGTGCGTACACATGCTCGAAATTTTGAATGAAAGAACGGAGTTCAAACATAGAGTTGTTTAGGATAGTGATGATGCTACTGATTGTGGCGCATCATTATGTGGTGAATACAGGCATTATGGATATAATGCTTGAGGATGCGACATCGTGGCAGAGCTTATTTCTTTATATGTTCGGTATGTGGGGTAAAATTGGGATTAACTGCTTTGTCATGATTACAGGATACTTCATGTGCAAGTCGGACATAACGATCAGGAAGTTCTTGAAGTTATTGTTAGAGGTGCTGTTCTATAATGTTGTTTGCTTTGTTGTTTTCTCTATAGCCGGTTATCAGTCCTGCTCGTTAGCAGATATCGTGAAAGGAATTACGCCGATGCGGAATATGATGAATGACTTTATGAGTTGCTTCTTGATGTACTATCTGCTGATTCCGTTCTTTAATAAAATGTTAGGAGCATTGGAACGCAAAGAACATCGGAACTTAATTGTGCTGAGTTTGGCGATATTGATGGTATGGAATCACTTTCCGATGGTGGAGTATAAGACGAACTACGTGATATGGTTCAGTGTGCTTCATGTGATAGCAGCGTATCTGCGCTTCCATGAAGACGAGTTAGCAAAGAAGTATGCATGGATTCATTCTCATCTCGGGTGGGTAACATTGGGATTTGTGCTAATGGCGATGATATCTGTTTATGTTGAGATCTTGGGATTTGGTAAGTGGTGCAAGTATTATTTCCCGTATCGATGGGTGATGGATTGTGAGGCATTGCTGGCCGTGCCGACGAGTGTGCTGCTGTTTATGTGGTTTAAGTCGCTGAAAGTGCCGCAGAGCAAAGTCATCAATACGATAGCCGGTAGCACGTTGGCTGTGCTACTGATCCATGCTAATAGCGCAGCTGAACAGAGATGGTTATGGCATGACATATGTCATATCTCGGATTATGTATTTTCTTCGTGGATGCCACTGCATGCGATTGGTTGCACAGTGGTGATATTTGCTGCTTGCGTACTTATCGACCAGGCAAGAATTTATATATTCGAAAAGCCGACCTTTAAGGTGATTGATAAAGTGTTCACAAAGTATGGAGTCAAATAAGAATATATTAGTAACATCTCCGCTGCTGCCGGACTTGAAGGAGTTCAATAATTACCTTGAGCAGATATGGGAGAGTAAATGGATTACGAATAACGGTTCGTTCCATCAGCAGCTGGAGAAAGCGTTGGCTGAGTATCTTGGAGTGGAGTATATCTCGCTGTTCACAAACGGTACGTTGCCGTTGATTACTGCGCTGCAAGCGTTAGGTCTAAAGAAGGGAGAGGTAATAACCACACCGTATTCTTTTGTGGCAACGACGCATTCGATATGGTGGAACGGATTGACACCAGTTTTTGTGGATATAGAGGAAGAGACATGCGGGATGGATCCAGCAAAGATAGAAGCGGCTATCACGGAGAACACGGTTGCTATCATGCCGGTTCATTGTTATGGCAAACCATGCAAGACGAAGGAGATTGATGCGATAGCTATGAAACACGGACTGAAAGTGATATATGATGCGGCGCATGCGTTTGGTGTTACAGTGAATGGTGAGTCAATCCTTAACGCCGGAGATATAAGCACCTTGAGTTTCCACGCGACGAAGGTATATAACACCATCGAAGGAGGTGCATTGGTATGCCATAGCGCAGAGATGAAGCATCAGATAGATAATCTGAAGAACTTCGGTTTCCGAGGAGAGGTGACGGTAGAGGCACCGGGTATCAATGGAAAGATGGATGAGGTACGCGCTGCGTACGGTTTGCTGAACTTAAAACAAGTAGATGCCGCTATCGAAGCACGGCAGAAAGTGGCGAATGCTTATCGAGAGGCATTGAAAGATGTGAAAGGCATTCGATACTTTGATGATATGGATGGTGTACGACATAACTACAGCTACTTCCCCATATTCGTAGATGCGGATCAATATGGCATGACGCGGGATGAGTTGTACGAGAAGATGAAATCCTCTAACGTCTATGGCCGCCGCTATTTCTATCCACTCATCACAGCCTTTGACCCATATAAGGATTACCCATCTGCTGCGCCGGAGAACTTGCCAGTTGCAACAAAGATTGCCGACCAAGTCATCTGCCTCCCAATGCACCATGCTTTGAGCGAGGTGGATGTTGCGAGAATTATAAAATGTATAACCTCAAAATTTTAGTATTATGATAGGAATTCAAGACTCAACCACAAATCATTTTGGTTCTTTAATTAGGAGTGGAGGAAAATATATCATCCCTAAATATCAAAGAGACTACTCATGGACAGAGGAACAATGGGACGATTTATGGCAAGATATAGAGACCATGCTCTCGGAAAATGGAGAGCATTATATGGGGTATTTAGTACTTCAAACAGCAAAAAATAAGGATTGCTTAATTATTGATGGACAGCAGAGGTTTACCACGATTACGATGATTATTCTTGCTGCTATTAAATCTATACAAAAAATCGTAGAAAGCGGAGTAGAGGTGGAAGAAAATAACCAAAGAATAAAAACATTACGTGATACATATATAGGCCATGTAGATCCAGTCTCGTTAGAATACGATAATATATTAGTTTTAAATAGAAATAATGACGGTTATTATAAGGAATACATTGTAAAATTAGGAGAGTTAAAATATCGGAATACCTCTTATACGGAAAAATTGATGAAGAAATGTTTTGAATGGTACGAAGCTAAATTATCAAACTTATTCAAAACGGGTAGAGAGTATGCTGAATTTATCACTAAAATTGTAGATAATCTTTATTTTACAATCATTAGAGTAAACAACGAAATGAATGCATTCAAAGTGTTTGAAACTTTAAATGCGAGAGGTGTGCAATTATCTTCTGCAGACTTGTTAAAGAACTATCTTTTCTCATTGGTAGATAACTCCGATCAGTATCCGGATCGTATAAATACATTAGAAGAAAGATGGTCAGCGCTGACAAAAAATATTCAGGCAGAAAAACTGCCAGATTTTATTCGCTATTATTGGAATGCAAAGCATAAGACTGTTCGTGCTGCTGAATTATTTAAGGTAATACGAGAAGAAGTAAAACACGATACCGAAGTTTTTGCTTTGCTTAATGAAATGATTAGTTATAGTGATGTCTATATGGCATTACATAATGCAAACGATGAATTATGGAATGGGAATAGGGAGATTTCTGAGAATATTCAGTTATTGAAGGATTTTGGTTTGAAACAACCTTATTCTTTACTGATGACGGCATATAAAAAATTAGATAACCGTCATTTTGAAAAATTATTAAGTGATGTTATAGTTATTAGCTTCCGATATAATGTAATTTGTGGTAAGAACCCAAATGATATTGAAAGAACTTATAACAATTTGGCTTTCCAATTAGCTAATGGAGGAGAATATACTCAAGAATCATTTAGAGGCATATATGTCGAAGATAATGAATTTTTACCAATATTTAATCATAAGACCTTTCCTGAAAGTGCGCGAAACAATAAAATAATCAAGTACATTTTAGGCAAGTATGAGCGCTTCAAAGGTGGCGCGAGAAATGTTAATATATTGAGCGAAACCGATACTATAGAACATATCTTACCTCAAAATCCAGGCGAAGAGTGGGGAGAAGATAATTATGATTTCGATGCTTTGATATATAGATTGGGCAATCTGTGCCTTTTGGAAAAAAGATATAATGGTGAGGCTCAAAATAAATCATACAAAGAGAAATGCGAGTTATATAAAAATTCTTCTTTTGAGACGACAAAGATTATCCCCATAGATTATCCGGAATGGAATAGTGACTCTGTTAATCTTCGTCAGCAAAACATTGGCAATGCAGCCAAATCAATTTGGAAAATTGATTTTTAGCATTTCTAAAAGAGTGGGATAAGAATTCCTTTTATAACATCTTAACGGAAGAAACTTATACATTAAACTAATTATGTAAATACAATTATGGCAGCAAAAGATATAACACCGGACAAGCAATCGGTAGAATCTTGTTTGAAACAAAAGACGTACTATATTGATTTTTATCAGAGAGAGTATGTATGGAAGAGGGAAACTGTAGAAATTCTTCTTAGAGATATTTTCTATGCATTCGATTTGTCATATGAAGAGCATAAAGATGAGGAAATGTCGCCAAAGACGATAGATTTGTATAATTGGTATTATTTGAATGTGTTCATTACGAATAATGTTGACGGAAAGGTATATATTGTAGATGGGCAGCAACGATTAACTACTTTGACACTAATTGCTACTAAATTATATCATTTAACGACAAATGATAATCTTAAAGACACATTAAAAGAATGCATTTTCGCAAAAGACAAGTTTAAGGGCAATGTGTTCTGTATAGACAATGAAAAAAGACGTGATGTAATGCAGAGCATATTAGATAATAATGAATATAAAGTGCCTTTCAAAAATGCAACTGAATCTAATTTGATAGAACGTTATCAAGATGTAAGCAGAATTATTGACGAGAAAGGAATGGATAGTAATAAACTTGAAGCATTCATTTACTATTTTTTAGATCGTTTGGTTTTAGTTGAACTCTCTATTGATAAGGAAGATACACCAATGGTTTTTGAGGTAATCAATGATAGAGGCGAAGCTCTAAAACCATTCGAAATATTAAAGGGAAAATTGTTGGGAATGTTGAGTAAGACGGAAACTGATGGGTATTCTGCAAAATGGGATTCTACGTTATCTCTCATTGAGAATAAGCAAGATAGTTTTTTTGTTGACTACCTTAAGTCAAAATATGTTTTCAAGAGCAATGCAAAGTTGGAATTAATACTCAATAATTCATATCACAGGTATATCTTTGAAAATAATGAGATAGCAAACGATTTGATGTTCCGTAAAACTGATAAGAAGCACATAGCGAATATAAAGCAATTTATCAATGTTGATTTACCTTATTATGCTTCTTTATATGCCAAAATTTGTTCTAATCCCAATATATACTTAAAATATAATAATGAAATAAACGGGTTTAGCGGGCAATACCAAAATATTATGGCCGCTTGTCGTGTGAATGACCCCGATGAAGATTTAAAAATAGAACGTATTGCGTATGAGACAGATAGAATGTGGGTTTTGATGGTTTTAAATGGCATATATGATAGCAATGATTATCAAAATTATATCTATGCGTTAAATGAATTATTACCAGGTAAGGATGTTTCAGAATATCGATCAATATATGATTCACTTATCTTGTCGTTAATACGTAATAAAAGGAATATTCAAGATGAAAATATTAAAGTGTCGTTATTGGATTATCCATCCTTCCAAAAACGAAATTATACGAATCTAAGTACTCGTTTCTTGCGTTATTATTTTGCTCGTATTGAAGACTATATTTGTTGTCAATCGAAGCAAAATATGCAGAATGATGTTATATATGTATCTACAAGAACAGGAAATGTAACAGGATATCACATAGAACATATTTTATCAAATAACGAGGAAAATGTTACGTTCTTTGAAAACGAAGAAGAATTTAATGAACAGAGGAATATGCTCGGTGGATTATTGTTGTTAAAAGGGATAAATAACATTAGTTCAGGAAACGAGAAATATAAGGATAAGTTAAAAACGTATAGTAATGGTTTTGTGTTAGGTCATTCGCTATGTGCTGATTTTTATCATGCCAACAAAGACTTTGAGTCGTTCAATGTACAACTTGCTACAAAGATAGGGCAGAGTTTCAAATCCTACGATAAATTTGATAAAAAAGCCTTATATGAGCGTTGTAAATTGATATATTTATTAACAAAAATTATATGGGATATTTAATGAAATTTATAGAATGTGACTTTATAACTTAAAAGCCTATTACCACCGACCGATGACCAGGAGATGACCGAGAGAAAGCATAGAAATAAATTATGTTAAATTTCTAAAGTTATGATGGATTATTTTCAAGATGTCCTAATATGGGTTTCGGTATTATATGCCGGAATGGTAGTAATTCTGTATATTTTTATGCTAACACGCATAAAGAGAAGAAGAATCAAAGATAAAAATACATTTGATTTACTTCAACAATGTATCTTAAATGGCAAAATTACGGATTCTTTTGGCTTTGATTTATTATGTAAAGCTTCCGAATATGAAGATTTTGAACAATTTATCAAAAAGTTCCTGAAATATTCACTTAAGAGTCTATCTGAAGAAGAGTATCATGTAGTAGAGTCTTTTATAAGATCTATAATGATAGACAAATCTAAGAAAAAGCCTTTTGAAGGATGTTCTTCCAATGATAAGCAAATGTTATTAGTGATTAATGACATTATAGCCAAGAGTGATAATGAGGCAGCAAAGTATAGTATCCAAGAATTATCTCGAAGTTTGAAAGAAAAAGATCAAAAAGTCAGAAAACAAAGAATATCCCAAATTATTCTAACAATATTAACTATATTAGGTCTTGCGATTAACATTATATTTGGGGTTATAGGGATGAATTTATCTGAAAAGGACTTGCAAAATATTCAAAAAACAATGGAACAAGTTATACAATTGGATACAACTAATAATCAAATAATTAATTATGGAATTAAATGAATTAATACAACAAGGACGAGTTTTAAAGAGCTCCCTTCAGTTTCATACTGGAAACTATTTTGATTATTATACACATGCTAATAATCAGGAATATGAAAGTTGGCTTATGCTAACGAGAAGGTACATAAATACAATGTATACTGGTGATAAGTTTGTCACTGAGTTTGAACTCCTCTCTGAAGAGAGGAATCCAACTCCAGAATTATTTGACAAAATGCTCGCTATCTTAGAAGCAATGAAACAACTACCAGAGGTTGTTAAAGGTACTACAGAAAAAGCAAATCCTATGGTGGCGATAACAAATACCCAAAATCAGTCTCAATCTCAAAATGTGATGTTGAAAGTGTTTGTTGAGGCATTGCATGAGGAATTAAGCGGAAAGCAAATCAGGGAATTGAAAAGTGTAGCAGAGGATGAAAATCTAAATGAAGAAGAGAAGAAGTCTACTATTTTAGATAAAATCAAAGAATTCGGAAAGGATACATTAGCGAGTATTGTGGCTAATGTACTAACTAATCCTACAATATGGGGAATGATGTAGATGTTGTACACACAAAAAAATAAAGTTATGCATTTTGTATTGAGTTATGATTTAAGTGCTACAGGAGAACGTCGCACTGAAGTGGAGAATCGAATCCATGAAATAATTAATCCTTATAGAAATGTAAGGCGTTTAACTACTTTTTATATAATACATGTCAGTAACAACAGTGAATGGGAGACTATCAGGACTCAGATGACAGAGCTATCACGTCAAATACCAGAGCGACTTCATTTTATTATGTCTCCCCTGATGGATGGAGGTTATTATGACGGAATATTGTCGCAAAATCAGTGGACGGAAGTTAATGCAATAACAAGTTTAGATTGATATGGCAGAGGAAAGTAATGAAAAAGCAATGAACACCTCTAATCCTATAGGTGAGGAAGTCTTGGTGGAAGTTGCAATGCCAAAATCATTTAAAATCAAAATGGTAGAGGCATCTGAACTCACAAACTATAAAATATGGAGTGGTATATTTTCTCTATGTACTAATATTTTTGTGGGTTTTATGGTCGCAGCTTGCACAAATGCAGAGCCTAAAACACAAAATCTGTTATGGTGGGTAACTGGGATATTTGGAGCCTTTTCATTAGCTTCTTTAGGTATGGCTATTTGGATGAACTCTAAAATGGGGACACAAGAGACGAAGATTAATATGAAAGCATCAAGGTAAAACTATTAATATTACAACAATGCCCCCTATTAATCATAGGAGCAAGAGGATGCTAATATGATTATTACAAAACAAATAAAATGCCCAAACAAAAGAAAATAATGCTCCTCGGTGGAATCCACTACCTCTTGCCGGTGATTAAAGCTGCGCATGAGCAAGGATACTATGTCATCACGGCGGATTACCTGCCGGATAACATTGCACATAAGTACTCAGACGAGTACGTCAATGTCAGCATCACCGACAAGGAAGCAGTCCTCAAAGCCGCACAAGAGAAGCAGATAGATGGTATCATCTCCTTTGGCGTTGATCCCGGGGTAGTGGCTGCGGCATATGTGCAGGAGAAGATGGGATTGCCGAGCATGGGGCCGTATGAGTCCGTGGAGATATTGCAGAATAAGGATAAGTTTAGAGCATATCTGCAGGAGCACGGATTCAACTGCCCAAAGAGTAAAGGTTATTCATCCGTAAAAGAAGCCCTCTCTGATACCGAATGGCTCACATGGCCGATGATTGTGAAGCCGACAGATAGTGCTGGAAGCAAAGGCGTGACAAGAGTAGATAGGATTGAGGACTATAAGGTAGCCGTAGAAGAAGCATTCGCGAAATCGATAAAGGGAAACATTATCGTGGAGCAATATCTGGAGAAAGTAGGATGCAGTTCGGATACCGATAGTTTTTTGCAAGATGGCAAATGGCGTTTTGTGAGTTTCAATGCGCAGCGTTTTGATGCCGATGCCGCTAACCCCTATGCTCCGTCTGCATACACATGGCCAAGTACGTTCATGGAGCATGAGGCATACTTGACGAGTGAACTGCAACGACTGATGGACTTGCTGCATATGAAAACGAGTGTGTTCAATATCGAAACGCGTATTGCTACTGATGGTAAGCCGTATATCATGGAAGCAACTCCACGGGGAGGTGGTAATAGATTATGCGAGATGCTGCGTTATGCTACCGGAGTGGATATGATTACCGCCCAAGTGCGTGCAGCGGTGGGCGATCCTGTTGGAGATATAGAGCAAAAACCATATAATGGTCAATGGGCAGAAGTGATACTCCATGCACCGAAAGCCGGAAGATTTGCGGGGCTTGAAATAGCATCCTCTCTAAAAGCACAAGTCATAGAACGTGATTTATGGGTAAAAGAGGGAGATGCGGTAGAGGCCTTTCATGGCGCCAACGACGCAATAGGTACGTTAGTGCTTCGTTTTGATAATAAAGAAGATATGGAATATGCCATAACCCATCAGAGTGATTGGCTAAAAGTGATAGTAGAATGACAAACGCAATAGGTGGATATTTTGAAAAGGAACCTCGGACGAGAGAGGAACATGCTATCCCGCAAAAGGATGGTATCTTGCTCAATACTGCGAGGAATGCTTTTGAGTATATACTGCGTTCTATTCCGAATCTTCGTGGTGTATATCTTCCGTATTACACGTGCAATGTCATGCTCGAACCGCTCAAACGATTGTTTGGCGTGTCGTTCGCTTTCTATCATATCACGCATCAATTGGAGATCGCAGAAGACTTTGACCTGGGTGAAGGGGAGTATATAGTAGTGAATAACTACTTTGGCATAAAAGACGAGTATGTGAGCCGGATGGCGGAAAAATATAAAGATCGCCTAATCGTGGATAATGCACAAGCGTTCTATGCTCCGGTGATAGACGGAATCAAAGCCATTTATAGCGCGCGCAAGTTCTTCGGTGTTCCGGATGGTGGAATAGCTTATCTGCCAAATGACAATAAACAGTGGGAGTGGTACGAGACGGATGACTCAGTTGACAGGTTAGCCCATCTGAGAATCCGTTTGGAGCAAGGACCGGAGGCTGGGTATGCTAAGTATCGCGAGGCTGAGGATAAGTTAGATTATCAGCCGATAATGCAAATGTCCGCTTATACACGTGATGCATTGAGTCATATTGATTACGATATCGCACAACAAGTGCGCAGAAGGAATTTTCGGATACTACATGAGGCATTGAGTGATTATAACGTATTGCCGATACCGGATATAGAGTCATTTGCCTGTCCTATGGTATATCCATTCTTGGATGTCCGGAAATGCGATTGGCGATACAAAATGAAAGAACAACGGATGTTTATTCCAAAGTTTTGGCCTAACGTGATTAGTTATGGACATTTTAATTATGAGGCAATGTTAGCAGACCGAATCATGCCTCTGCCTATTGATCAGAGATATAATGAAGAGGATATGAAACGAATAATTGAAATCATATTAAATTGAGGTAATGGAACCAACAGTAATATTTAGAGATTTTGAAGAGCGAGATATCGACTTCATCTATCGTTGCAAGAATGATGAAAAACTCAATTCAATGATAGTAGGTCAGTATCATCCGTTTACCTATGATGAAGCAATAGAATGGGTGCATGGATGTATGGGCGAGCATGAGACTTACAAGTTTTGGGCAATAGCGACAAATGATGATGAACAACGAATTGTAGGCTGGGTGGCATTATCGCATATTGACAAAACTAGCAGAAGTGCGGAAACACACAGTATTGTCATCAATGATCCGGAGTATAATGATGGTTTCGCTTGGATTGAAGCTGTTTTACATCTGCTGAAGTATGGGTTTGAAGAGTTAAATATGCATAAGATTTATGGTCGCTCTTTAATAGGACATCATCAAAGCAATCTAATGGAAAAACTGCTGTTCATGCAACAGGATGGTATCTTGCGTGCCGAGATATTTAAGAATGGCAGGTATTACGATGTCAGTTACGCGTCTATTTTGGAAGGCGAGTACTATGCACATAAAGCAGCCGGAGATTATGAGATCAAATCAATGATTAAACGAATAAGAACATTACGTCATGGATAAAGCATTTATTTTTTCCGGGCAGGGTAGCCAGAAAGAAGGCATGGGGTTGGACTTGTACGAAAAGTGCACTAAAGCTCGTGCTATTTTCGATACAGCTGATGAAATATTAGGAGAGAAGTTCTCCGAAAAGATATTTCACTCCACCGAGTTGGAATTGATGGATACGCGTCTGACTCAGTTGGCTATCTACATATATGAGGTGGCTGCGGCTATGGGGCAAGATGATGTTAAACCGAATTGTACAGCAGGACATTCATTAGGAGAATATGCTGCGTTGGTGGTTGCCGGAGCCTTGTCGTTTGAAGAAGCGTTATTGTTTATCAAAAAACGTGGAGAAGTTTTCTATGAGGCATTCCAAAGTCATCCCAGTGGAATGGGAGCGGTAATAGGTGTGCCGGATGAAGAGGTAAAGGCTGTTTTGAAGCAAGTCGGAGAAGAAGATGGTGAGAATTTATATATAGCTAACTATAATGGTCCCGGACAATTGGTGATAACCGGAGCACGTCACTCCGTAAAGAAAGCATGTAAAGTGTTGCTCGGGAAAGGTGCTAAAAGAGCATTGCTATTACCGATGAAGGGAGTTGGTCATTCGCCTAACTCCGCGGAGGAAGGAAGGATATTAGGAGAGGAATTGAAGAAACTGCATTGGAACACACCTCACATTCCTATCTATCAAGATGCAGATGGATTGCCGCATATAGATCCGAAAGAGATATTAGATAACCAGATTAAGTTGATGACCTATCCTGTTTTATGGACGGACATCACGAATAATATGGTGAAGAAAGGAATATCCGAGTTCTATGAATGTGGCACAGATGACACCTTGCAGAAAATAGTCAAACGTATGAATCCGGGATTGAGAGTGCAATCCATTTGGGAAATTGAAACGTATAAAAATATTAATCCATATAAAATTGAAGAATTATGACATTAGATGAATTTATTGAGGCATTTGGTAATGAGTTTATCGAAACGCCTCTGGAGATGTTTAACGCAGAGACCAACTATCGTCAGATTGAAGAGTGGAATTCGCTTACCGCATTGTCGATTATCTCTATGGTAGATGATCAGATGGGTAAGACGATTACAGGAGCCGATTTGCGTCGTTTCACCTCCATTAAAGACTTGTATAACTATATTCAATCATTGTAAAATGGCCAATCCATTTTCGCTTGAAGGCAAAACCATATTAGTAACAGGTGCATCTTCGGGAATAGGTAGAGGTATTGCTATTGAATGTTCCAAGATGGGAGCAACGCTTATTTTGAATGGACGCAATAATGAGCGTCTTACAGAGACCTTGTCTATGCTTTCCGGAGAGAATCACCAAATACGTGTTGCCGATTTGTCGAAGCAAGAAGAAATAGAGAAATTAGTCGCAGAACTCCCTGAAGTTCAGGGATGGGTGAATAGTGCAGGTATCCCTAAGATATCGCCGATTAAGTATTTCACTCGCGAGTCAGTAGAAGAGATCTTCAATGTCAATAGTATATCTTCTATGATGTTGCTATCCCTT
>Ga0247611_10008879_pt1 | contig 12252 bp, 9 predicted proteins | sample 177DNAGHGhighgp2_FD_192422 | JGI IMG/M metagenome (GOLD analysis project Ga0247611, IMG submission 192422) | Sheep rumen microbial communities from Palmerston North, Manawatu-Wanganui, New Zealand - 1770 DNA GHGhigh gp2 | ecosystem: Host-associated > Mammals > Digestive system > Stomach > Rumen ... | reverse complement strand
TCTTTCCAAAGACATCCTCCTCGGCCATGCGAACATATACGTTGGCGCTCTTCTCGAACAACTCAGGAGCCTTGGTAGCGTCGCGCAGGATGAGCAGACTCATTACCAACTCGGCAGTCATGTCGTACAGACGACGAGCCAGGAAATCCTGAGCGTCCTGATTCTCCAGAGCCTTCACGTTGTTCAGAGCCTCCTCGTAAACAGGGATGAGCTTCTCAACGCGAGCCTTCAGGTTCTTCAGACTATCGCTAACCTCGAGACCTGCCAGCATATCCTTGATATTGTTGAGCATGGTGCCGTTGGTGATGTAGCGGATAGCGGCTACAACCTGCAGCTGAGTGGTACCCTCGTAGATAGAGAAGATACGGGCGTCGCGGAACAGACGCTGACTCTTGTACTCCATGATGAAGCCTGAACCACCGTGAATGCTGATTGCATCGTAGGCGTTCTGGTTGGCGTACTCAGAGTTCATACCCTTGGCCAGTGGGGTGAAGGCATCTGCCAGGCGCTGATACTTCTTCAGTTCCTGCTTCTCCTCGGGCTCCAGCTTACGGTCGCGCTCAATATCCTCGAGGCACTTGTAGATATCTACATAGCAAGCTGTCTCATAGAGCAGTGCACGGCCGGCATCGAGCTTAGCCTTCATGCGAGAAAGCATATCATATACAGCGGGGAAGTTGATGATCTTATCACCAAACTGCTGACGCTCCTTGGCGTAGGCCAGACCCTCGTTGTAAGCCTCCTGCTCAACACCTACGCTCTGTGCGGCGATACCCAGACGGGCGCCGTTCATCAGGGCCATCACATACTTGATCAGACCCAGACGGGTGCTACCACAGAGCTCGGCCTTAGCGTTCTTATAGGTGAGCTCACAGGTAGGAGATCCGTGGATACCCAACTTGTGCTCGATGTGACGAACGTTTACGCCACCTTGGCGCTTGTCGTAGATGAACATTGACAGACCACGTCCGTCCTTGGTGCCCTCCTCAGAACGAGCCAGCACGAGGTGGATGTCGCTATCACCGTTGGTGATGAAGCGCTTAACACCGTTCAGGCGCCAGCAGTTCTCCTTCTCGTCGAAGGTGGCCTTCAGCATGACACGCTGCAGGTCAGAACCGGCATCCGGCTCTGTGAGGTCCATACTCATACCCTCACCAGCGCAAACGCGGGGGATATACTTCTGTCGCTGCTCCTCGCTACCGAACTCATACAGAGTGTCGATACAGCTCTGCAGGCTCCAGATGTTCTGGAAACCAGCATCGGCAGCCGAAATCATCTCAGAAAGCATAGAGAATACTGCATTAGGCAGGTTCAGACCGCCGTAACGGCGAGGCATTGATACACCCCACAGACCAGCCTTACGGGTGGCGTCGAGGTTCTCGTAGGTCTTTGAGGCGTAGATCATACGACCGTTCTCGAGGTGTGGACCTTCGAGGTCAACGCTCTCAGAGTTTGGCTCGATGATATTGGCAGCCACGTCGCCAGTGATGTCGAGAATCTGCTTGTAGTTCTCGATGGCATCGCCCAGGTCAACGGGGGCGTAATCATATTCTTTCGCATCAGCGAAACCCTTTTCTTTCAGCTCAACGATACGAGCCATCAGGGGGTGGTTCAAGTAGAACCCGATCTCAGGATGATCGCTATAATAATTTGCCATAATCTTTTTCTTTATTTATTTCGAGTTCTGCTTATAATACTTAATTAGCTTGGGTACAACCTCCTCTACAGTACCAACGATCACGTAGTCGGCAATCTTGTTGATAGGAGCATCGGGATCGCTGTTCACAGAGATGATGATACCAGAGTCCTGCATACCAGCGATGTGCTGAATCTGTCCAGAGATACCGCAGGCGATATATACCTTCGGATGAACGGTAACACCCGTCTGACCAATCTGGCGGTCATGATCGAGCCAGCCTGCATCGACGGCAGCACGAGAACCACCAACTTCACCATGAAGCACCTTAGCCAACTGGAACAGCAGGTCGAAGTTCTCCTTCGAGCCCATACCGTAACCACCAGCCACCACGATAGGCGCACCCTTCAGGTTGTGCTTGGCAGCCTCTACGTGGTGGTCCAGAACCTTCACTACGAAAGCCTCAGGGCTAACATACTTAGAAACCTCAGGATAAACAACCTCACCCTTGGCCTTACCCTCATAGATAGCCTTCTGCATCACACCACTACGAACAGTAGCCATCTGAGGACGATGCTCTGGGTTCACAATTGTAGCCACGATATTACCACCGAAAGCGGGACGAATCTGATAGAGCAACTTCTCGTAGGTCTTACCCTCCTTCTTGTCCTCATACGGACCAATCTCCAGCTCTGTGCAGTCAGCAGTCAGACCAGAGGTCAATGATGAACTGACGCGGGGACCGAGGTCACGGCCGATAACGGTAGCACCCATCAGACAGATCTGAGGCTGCTCCTCCTTGAAGAGGTTCACGAGAATGTCAGTGTGGGGAGCTGAGGTGTAGGGGAACAGCTCGGGGGCGTCAAAAGCAAACAGCTTGTCAACACCGTAAGGCAGAATCTGATCCTCTACCTTGCCCTTGATGCCTGTACCTGCCACAATGGCATGGAGCTCAACACCCAGTTCATTGGCGAGCTTACGACCCTTGGTCAGCAGCTCCTGAGATACTTCCTGTACCTGAGTACCTTCAATTTCGCAATATACAAATACGTTGTTCATATCTCAATTAGCCAATAATTTTCTCTTCCAACAATTCTTTGATCATACCCTCGATATCAGCATCAGAAGCCGTCAAAGTCTTCGACTCCTTAGCCTGGAACACGATGTTCTTGATACCCTTAACCTTGGTGGGCGAACCTGCGAGACCGCACTGGTTCACGTCGCCATTTACGTCGGCTACACTCCACTGGTTCAATGTCAGCTCAGGACGCTCATCGTACAGATAGTCGTAAGCAGTGCCCTCTGCAGGACGCTCCATAGGACAGGTAGCGCGCTTGTACTTCATCACCAGCTTAGCGTTCTGGGGGCGACAGGGAGCAGCACTTCCGTTCACGGTAATAACCACAGGCAGCGGAGCCTCTACAGTCTCCACACCACCGTCGATCACACGCTTGATGGTAGCCTTGCCATCCTTTACACTGAGAACCTCCTCTGCGTAAGTCACCTGGTTGAGGCCCAGCTTCTGAGCCACCTGAGGACCTACCTGAGCGGTATCACCATCGATAGCCTGACGGCCACCGATCACGATGTCTACGTCGCCAATCTTCTTGATGGCCGTAGCCAGAGCATAAGAAGTTGCGAGGGTATCGGCACCTGCGAACAGACGGTCGGTCAGCAACCAACCTGTATCAGCACCACGATAAAGTCCCTGACGGATGATTTCACCTGCACGTGGAGGACCCATCGTGAGGATTCCTACTGTTGAGCCTGGATTCTGCTCCTTCAAGCGAAGGGCCTGCTCCAAGGCGTTCAAATCTTCTGGATTGAAGATGGCGGGTAGGGCAGCGCGGTTAACGGTTCCTTCAGCCGTCATAGCGTCCTTACCCACATTTCTGGTGTCTGGCACTTGCTTGGCCAGCACAACGATTTTTAATGCCATAATATATTATTAATAATGTATATTCTGAAAAATCGGGTGCAAAGGTAGTGCTTTTTGCTCATACGGCCAAATAAAATGCACAAAAACAACCCATTTGTGCACAAAACACTCAATTTGTGCAATAATTATTTGGTTATTTCACAGCTTCTTTGTACCTTAGCACCCGATTATATGAATTGACAACAATGACTAATGGAATTTATACCATTCTGCTGCTCATTATGAGCAATGTGTTTATGACTTTTGCGTGGTACGGACACCTCCGTCTCCAGCAGGCAGGTATCTCAAATAACTGGCCCCTCTATCTTGTCATCGCCTTCTCGTGGGTAATTGCTTTCTTCGAATATTGCTGTCAGGTGCCGGCAAACCGCATTGGCTTCGTAGACAATGGTGGTCCGTTCAACCTGGTTCAGTTGAAGGTGATTCAGGAGTGCATCTCGCTGGTGGTGTTTGCCATCATTGCCAATTTTATCTTCCAGCGCGAGCAATTACATTGGAATCACGCTGCAGCAGCGCTCTGTCTGGTAGCGGCTGTGTACTTCGTATTCATGAAACCCTAAATATCATCATTAACCTAAAACTTATGAATAAACGATCCTACATATTATTCCTGATCTGCCTGCTGATGATGGTAGTTGCTACCCGTACTAGGGCCGAGGAACAGCTGCCTTCGAAACTACAGAAACTCACCAAAGAGGTCTACCACTCGTACAGTGCTCGTGAAACGGATAATTTCTTTGAGACCGTGAAGGCGGTAAAGTTAGCAACCGAGTTTTCCGAATATCAGGAGACTTACTACCGTGCGTGCAGCTACGAGGCTATCTATATGTTTGAGTATGTGGACCGCCAGAAGGGTGTTCAGCTGGCGCACGACATCTACCACCATGCCAAGGCGAACAATAGTAATGTAGGTATGTACTTCGCTACCTTTACGCTGGGCACTATCCGCGAACAGTCGGGTAACATGGGATTGGCGGAGAAGAGCTTCAAGCAGGCGCTGAAGTTGAAGGAGAAATATCTGCCCAAGGAGAGCGCTGCCCCCTGTTACTTAGGACTCTGTGAGACGGCCCTCCATAGGAGTGACTATGAGGAAGTGAAGGAGTTTGCCCGTAAAGCGCTGGAAGAGCCGGGGATCATACCCATGAATCAGATAACGGCATGGAGCTATAAATGTTTAGCACGCTATAACCAGGGCGACAGCCTGGGATTCGAGGAAGCGTATAAGGAACGTGCGCAGCTGATAGCCGAACACGGCGGACAGGGCGGACTGTTTGGTGAGCTGATCAACGTGTATCAGGCCAAAAACCGCAAGCAGTGGAATCTGGCTCTACAGCGTGCCGACAAGATGATACATCAGCAGAACAGATGTGCTCAGAAAGCATCAATCTATGAGCATATGGGCGACTGGAAGCAGGCTCTGTATTGGCAGAAGCAGACAAGGGCGGTCATCGATTCCATCCAGACGTCGGAGGCGAGGGCACAGACGAATGAGTTCGATACCGAGCTCTCCATCACCTATGCTGAGAACGACGCGAAGGAACAGGAGTTGGCCAAGGAGAATACGAAGATCGTGGCGGGCGGATTGATATCTTTGATGATCATCGTTTTCTTGGTAATGTATGCTTATCGACATAAACGCCACCTGAAGCATGTGAAAAAGATGAACACAGAATTGCGTGAGGCCTACGATAAACTCGAGGAGACCACGAAGGAGAAGGAACGCATAGAGAGTGAACTGCGTATTGCCCGTGAGATACAGAAACGTATGCTGCCTCGTGTGTTCCCACGTCGCAGGGATGTGGATCTGTATGCCATGATGACACCGGCCAAGGAGGTGGGTGGCGACCTGTATGGATATGCCCTGATAGACGATCTGTTGTACTTCTGTGTGGGCGATGTGAGTGGTAAGGGTGTACCGGCCGCTTTATTCATGGCAGAGGTAACGCGTATGTTCCGTACGCTGGTTGACGGAAAACTGCAACCCGATACCATTGCCACCCGACTGAATCGTGCGCTGGTAGAAGATAATGATCAGGGTATGTTTGTAACGATGTTCATAGGACTCATCGACCTGAAAACGGGCCATATGGAATATTGTAACGCAGGACACAATCCGCCACTACTCGATGGCCAATATATGAAGATGGAAGCGAATGCACCTATCGGATTGTGGCAGGACATGGAGTTTGAGGGTGAAGAGGTGGATGATATGCACGGCAAGACGCTCTTTATCTATACCGACGGAATCAACGAGGCCGAGAATATCCATAAGGAACAGTTTGGCGATGAGCGTTTGAAAGCGCTGTTGCAGAATGATTTGGGCGATGCCCGTCAGACCTCAGAGACTGTTCATAAGGCTGTAGAGGAGTTCGTGGGTGGGGCCGAACCCAGCGACGACCTCACGAAGATGTGTATCAAGATGAAATGAGATAAGCCATCCCCGCTACTTAGCGGGGATGGCTGTTATTTCTTTAGGTATGCTGCGAGTGGGGATTGAATCAGCTTGAGCCCCTTGGCGAGGCTGCGGGCGTTCATCTGGGCACCGAGATAGGAGGTGTGCGTGTGGTCGTGGTTGAAGTAAGCCGCGGCTTTTTGTTTGCACTTCTCGGGATCCTTGCCAGCGAATTTCTTATCGAGGAAATCGGCCGAGATGTTGTGGATGTCAACAAAGTCGACACCCGTCTCGGCTACTACCTCACGATACCAGCGTCCATACGAATCGTCGCGACGCTCTATCTTGCCATCAGGCCATTCGTTGCGGGGGGTGAGCGAGAGTAGGATAGGGGTGGCACCCTTCTCGCGTACATCGTCGATGAATTTCTTCAGGTACCAGCCGAAGGAGTAGATGAGCTCATAACGGCCGTCGTCCTCTATCTGATACACATGACAGGTGTCCTGTGCACTGGCAATGACGGCGCGTCCCTTCTTACTGGTCATATCGCCGATGTCGTTGTGGCCGAACTGCAACAGCACAAAGTCGCCGGGTTGCAGACTGTTGTACACACGTTCCCAACGGCCATCGTTCAGAAACTTACGGGTGCTGCGACCAGGGATGGCTTGATTGCTAACGGTGATCTTCAGTGTGTCGAACACGGTCTTGGCGAGCGCCCCCCAACCCCACATACCCGTGTGGTCGGCCTTATCCTCGTTTTTCACGGTAGAATCGCCACAGATAAATACCACGGGTTTACCCTCCTCACGTTTTACGTTAGCCATGGACAAGGGTACACCCACCATCATCTCCTGCAGGGGCTTCAGCTGGGGATTATTAGAGTAGTAGATGCCCTCGGCGGCTGAACGGGCATTCAGACGAGCGCCGAAAGCCGAGGTGTGGATCTTATCGCCGTAAAAATGGTACTGCTGCTTCCAGAAGCTGTAGCTATCGAGTTTCGAGCCAGAGATCTCATTCAAGTCAACAAAGGGTACACCCTCGGTGGCAGCGATGTAGGCACCCCACTGGGTCTGCGGCTTGCGGATGATGAGTCCTTGGTCGTCGCGGGCATTGCGCGGGGTGAGGGACATGAGGATGGGATTGGCACCCTTCTCACGGATCTCACGGATATAGCAGCGAAGGTAGTGACCATAGCTATAGACCGTATCAGGTATCTGTTTGCGGAGGTTAAAGCCCACAATCATGGTATCCTCTGCCACACCGTCAATTACGCCTCGGGCGCGCTTGGCGTCGAAAAAGTCAGCATGGTCGTTATGTCCTATCGAGACGATGACCCAGTCGCCGGGCTTCAAGGCCTGGCGCACGGCGGGCCACAGGTCGGTATAGAAGTTACGGGTGGACATGCCGCCCAAAGCCTGGTTCTCTACGGAGATCTTCCTGCCATCGAAGAAGTCGCTGGCAAAGTAGCCCCATCCCCATTGGCCATTGTTGCCATTGCCCATGGTACCATTGCGCATGGTGCTGTTGCCTATCAGAAACAATACGGGGTTAGTGCCCTGACGGGTGAAGCCAGGTGCAGGACGGTTCATCAAGGCCTTTGCGATAGAGTCGGGAGTATTATCTATTACCTTCTCTTCGCCACCGGGCGTGGGCAGGTCGTCGAATGTTTGCGCAGCTAGTTGCATCGAGGCAACTATGAATGTTATCATGAAGAAAATCTTTCTCATCATTACAATGATTTAGTAGTTTGCGCTGCAAAGGTAGTGAAAACCGAATGAAATACACGATTTTGAATGTTAATCTATTCAAAATCTTCAGAATCGTGTTTTATTTTTATTTCACTATGATTTATGCGGCCTTGACGAATCCCTTTGATTTCCATTTGCCCGATCGCCAGCGGCGCAACAGAATAACGCCGCGTATGTTTTCGTCGAGCGCAAAGCCTATCCACATGCCTATCAGGCCATAGCCCAAAGGAATGCCGATAACATAACTGACACCAACGGCAATCGTCCAGTTAAAGATGATGGCAATGACGACGGGATAGATAGCGTCGCCAGTGGCCCTCAGCGTCCCCACAGCGAAGATGTTCGACGTACGCCCTATTTCCAGGAACCAGTCTATCACCAGCACCCATACACCCATTGTGATAATATGCTGATTTTCGGTAAAGGCGCTCAGGATACTACGTCCTGACAATGCTAGAAGTGCCGAACCAGTGAGTGTAATAATCATCGACCAACGATAGAAGTAATTGCCAAGTACAAAGGCTGCCTGATGGCGCCGCTGTCCTACGAGATGCCCCACCAGAATGTCGCCACCCTGCGTGATACTGATGCAGAATAGGTACACAAACATAATCATGTTGTGGCAGTAAGTACGTGTGGCCAGAGCCTCGTTGCTAATCTGATTGATGAAATAAGTGATAACCACCTGCGACAGACAGTAAGAGATGTTCTCGCTCATGGCAGGTATGCCTATGTAAAGCAGGTTTTTCAACTCCTGCCAGGGGATTGGCCTGAAATAATGCAGAGGGAAGCGGGGAATGTGTACCTTAAAATGGATGCAAGCCAACAGCACCATGGCCACGGCACGACTGGCGGCTGTTGCGATAGCGGCACCCTCGACACCCAATTGCGGACAGCCCCAGCGGCCGAAGATAAGAGCATAGTTACCAAGTATATTCAACACGTTTACGATACCCGTCACCACCATCGGATAAATTACCTTGTCGGCACTGCGTAATGAGGCCGAGAACGTTAGTGAGAGCGCCTGGAAGAACGACAGTGCACCTGTTAGTCGCAGATATACCAGTCCGTCGCCCATCAACTCAGGACGCAGTCCCATCAGTTGCAACAGCTGTTCTGCATAGAGAAACAGCAGGGCACTCACCGTCAGACTGAGCATCAGATTAACTACCAGTGCCATGCCCACCGCCTGTACAAGGCGCTTCCTTAATCCTGCTCCGATATATTGCGCACAAAGAATAGCTGCTCCCATTGAGAAGAACTGGTAAACAAGGAACACGAGCGACATCAGTTGGTTGTCGAGTCCCACTGCCGCCACACTGTTGTCGCTGTAACGACTCAGCATCACGGTGTCAACGGCACCCAGCAACATCACCAATGCCATCTCTATGAACACAGGGATGGTCAGCACTTTCAACTGTCGCTTTAACGTGTTATTTGGCATGAACTGTCTAGTTGTAAATCGAATAAATCCTCAAATGGGCTGCAAAGGTACGGAATTTTTGCCGAACAATCGAACACTTTTCCTTTTTTTGCATCATTTTTGCATTAAAGATGCTGATAATTAGTAAATTACATATATGACCATTATTCTAAAAGCATCATATGTATATGATGCAATGAAAAAAATACATGAAAAGTCTTGCAAATCGCCTTCTTTTTTGTATCTTTGCATGCGGTTTGCAGAAACTATGTGGACCTTTAAATTTAGTAAGAAAATGAAAATTACAATTATCAACACTGAAAAGAGTGAAAAGAGGTATGCGCGCGAAGAACTCGATGCGTTTGTTAGTCAACTGAAAGACGGCACCTACTGCCAGCAGTACATTCGGGACTTTAAGAAAGATGTCTGTTTTGCAGCTGAGTGGGTGAAGACTAATGGTGAGTTGAAAGCCAAGAGCTTCAATCCGCTGGTACGACGGCCATTCGCTCCATACCCGATGCCAAGCCCATACTCGTGAAGGATATCATGAAACGACTGGCACAGAAGTTCCCGACCTTTACCATCCGAAAGGGTACAGACATGGAACTCGGCCACAGGCTTTCTGCAATGGGTTATACATACCACAAACTGACTCAAGGAGCTGCTTACAGAATCACAGAGATATGATCTACGACAGCAAAACAAATTGTTTTGGTATCGAAGGAAGTATCTCTTCACCTCGTAGAGATAGTCTTTTACAGACCAAAACAAATTGTTTTGGTGTTATGATGGTATATGACGCTTTTGCAAAAAGGGTCATATAACCAAATAAACAGATATTCAATAAGTTAGCACTGATTATGATGCTTTTATAATAAATATAGTTTAAAGAAATATGGCAATACATGTTAAATTGATTAAGAACAATGTTAAGAGTAGAAACGGTTATGGCAAATACTATGCAAAAGCCGTTAGCCAAGGCGAAGTAACGCTCGAAGAGATTGCAGCAGAGGCTTGTCGCAACAGCGGTTTCAAGGAAGGAACTGTCATTGGCGTGGTTACGGAACTGCAGGAACTACTCAAGAATAAGCTGGCAGATGGTCAGACGGTCGTCCTTCCTGGTATTGGCCGTTTCAGTCTTCGTGTGAAGAGTATTGGTGTTGAAGACCCGAAGGATTTCAACCTTGGACGTCATATCACTCGTGTCGTCTGCGGCTTCCTCCCTGCCGGCCGCCGCATGCAGGACGGCCGTATCCTCTATGATTTCTGCGAGGGCGTCAAGGCCGTCTGGCAGAAAGGCTTCAAGCCGTAAGATTGTGGCCAGCATGGAGCGCAATGCCATACCAGATATTCCTCGACCAGATGAACACTAGACCATATACCATAGCAGCAAAGAATGCACCAGGGAAGTTGCGCACATGAAGTATGCCGAACAATACAGCCATCACGAATCCTTTGTGCTCTCTCGCCACGGCCTGCATCTGCTCTGGCGACAGTGTTTCCTGTCCCGTAAAGACGCATGCGGCCGGATTGCCGAGCGAGGCCCCAGCCGTAAATGCGTTAAACTGTATCAGTTGCTATTGCTCATTCGCTGCTGCTCGGCTTTACCTGCACCTGTTCCCTTATACTTGCTCTTCTGGGCATTGAAGGTGTAGCGGATAGAGATGTCCAGACGGTGGCTACGGCTTCGTGTTTTCTGCAGAGCGTAGAAGAAACCACAATCGTGGGCCATATCCTGCACGCTACGCTGGAACACATCACTGATGCTGGCACGCAAGCACAGGGCATCGTTCTTCAACCAACACTTCTGTACTACAAAACCGAGGTTGTATGAGGGTGAGAGTATACGGAAGTTCAGTACGTCGCCCTTGGTCTGGATGTTGGCGTTGGCCTCCAACTGCCAACTGTGCTTAAAGCGGAAGGTGTTATTCAGGTCGAAGAAGAAGATGGGCTTGGTGAAGGTCACATCCGTCTTGCCTGTGGCGCTATGTGGATCGTCGTAGGTCATTGTATTCCAGAACTTCTGTCCGCCAATGGTCCAGCTTGGGCTATATACACCCCATGTGGGATTGGCCGAAAGGAAGATGGCCAGATTACGAACGGGGTCGGACAAGTTAGCCTGCTTCATCAGCATGATTCCCTCGTTGTTATAGACCATCGGCACCTGTGTGATGGTGTTGTCACGACGTTCGTAGGCAGCAAACAGGTTAATCCACTTCCAACGGGCATTAATGCTTACCTCCTGCATGATAGCATTCTTTAATTTCGAGTCGCCCTGATTCAGAGTATATGAGTTCAGATAGTAAATATGGTCGTTCAGTGAGCTGTACCTCGGACGCACGGTTTTCATGGTGTAGCTCAGCGAGGTCTGGATAGGGCCAAACTGCTTTGACCATGTGACACTCGGGAAGAACTCGTCCTGATAGCGCGTCATATTGTTCTCGGCATCCAAGTTGTCGATGTAGTCGAAACCTACATGCTCGTAACGCAATCCTGCACTTACGGTACCATATTTATCCAAGTTGGCATTGTAAGCCACAAAGGCAGCCACGTTGTTCTCCTTTACATCTGTATCGGTAGAGGGAAGAGGGTAGTTGGTAATCGACGAACTGCTCTGTCGCTTTACGAAACTCATCTCCGTTCCAGCCTGCAACTGTCCTTTCCAAAAAGGATAACTCAGCACCAGTTTGGTAGCCCAGAGTCGCGACCATGTATGCGAGTCCTGTTGCATGGTCCGGGCTTCGGGCAGTATTACATCTGTCTGGTCGTCGTCATTCTCTTTGTCTGTCACAAAATCCACGTTCAGGTCGATGTTTAGTTTGCCCACCTGGCCGTTATAATAGGCATTGCTCTGCCAGTTGTACGGATAATGGGTATGACCGTCCTGGTGCGAAAGGTCGCGACCTGTGAGATTGTTTTCGGTATCTACCCACATGTCATTATACGTATTAAACTGGTCGTGGCGCTCCACTCTGGCACCCAGCGAGTGCTTGTCGTTAATCTGCCAGTTAAAGCCCAGGTTATAGTTCAGGCCCTCTCCGTGCCAGTCGTTACGCATGTGGCTGTCTTGAAGAATATTCCTGATGCCTTCATCCGCCTGGAGATAAGTGGATT
>Ga0247611_10008878_pt1 | contig 12252 bp, 14 predicted proteins | sample 177DNAGHGhighgp2_FD_192422 | JGI IMG/M metagenome (GOLD analysis project Ga0247611, IMG submission 192422) | Sheep rumen microbial communities from Palmerston North, Manawatu-Wanganui, New Zealand - 1770 DNA GHGhigh gp2 | ecosystem: Host-associated > Mammals > Digestive system > Stomach > Rumen... | reverse complement strand
GACCTCAAATATTACAAAATATTATCGTATAATATAATATAGAAATATGAATAAACAAAGGAGCACTAAAATGAAAACACAAATTAACATTTCTATTACGCTAGCACCTGAGCTAGTAAATCATGTCAAGGACATGGCACAAGAAACAGGAAGAACTGTATCAGGTTATATTGGATACTTATTATCAGAAGATAAACGTAAGGTTGATACTCAGAAGCTATTAGAAAACACTAATATCGATGATATGGGTAAAGACTATTTAAAATTAATATTAGAGAAACTTGGTATATAATTATGACAGTAATTGAAGTATTGGAAAAATATCAAAGAATATTAAACCTTCCTTTGATGGAAGGAGAGGATTGGAGAGTTTTAAAAGAAAATCCAAGATATATTATAACTAGCTATGGAAGAGTTTTTAATACGGAAACTAGTAGAGAATTAAAACCTATTAAAAGAGCTCATAAGACTAATTACAGATATGTTACTTATAGTGTAACTTTATCTGATAATGGTAAGCATAAAGCATATGATATTCATAGATTAGTAGCTAAATATTTTATACCTTATACAGGACTTAATCCTGATAATACTATAATTGAAGGCAAACCACAAATAAATCATATTGATGAAAATACATTTAATAATCATGCTGATAACCTTCAATGGTGCGATAGTTATTATAATAATAAAATAAAAAGCTGTAATAAATATTCTAATATGTCTATAGAAGAACTAATAGAATTAAGAAAACAATATCCTGTTCGTTCTATGATGTATTATTGTATTGGAAATACTATTTATAAACGAAGAAAAAGAAATAGGAAAAACATTGTATAATATATAAGGAGAGCTTATTTATGGGAAATGAGAACTATTTAAATGCTCTGGCTAATAAGCCATCACTTCCACCAGAAGTGTTAATTGAGCAATACGCTGAGCATATAATTACAGAAAAAGAACTTTATAATATGTTATCTATTATAGAATTAAAGAAGTTTAGAACTTTAATAAATGCTGCAGCAGATAAAAGAGAATCAGTAGTTGTCCATACTAGAGATACTGAAGTACTTTGGATAACAGGTAAATCTGGTTCTGGTAAGACTAACACTCTTGCTAAATGGATTGCTAAACAAAAAGGCTATGATTATTCAGTAGCCAGTACAGGTGAACATTTTGTGGAATCATACCACGGAGAAAGATGTTTTATTGTCGATGATTTTAGAGCAGGTCAAATGAGATTTAATGAGTTACTTAATTTCTTAGACAATATGTTAAATGTTAATATGGCAGCTAGATACCATAATAAAGACTTTGCTGATTGTAAATTGATTATTATAACATCAATCATGCCTCCTTCTAAGGTTTATAAATCAGAGGAGATTATGAACGAACCAATTCAGCAATTATATAGAAGATTAGGATTTAGAGATTCAAACGGAGTTGCTAAAGGCAATTACTTAAAAATTGGCTCTTTAATTAATGTTTGGAATGACGAATACCAAGCAACAGAGCAACAATTTAGTGATGAAATTCATAAAAATGATATTTCAGCTAATTATGTAGCGGTTTTTAATTGTTATAATGATGAAGTTGATTATAACTATAAGTTTATATCAATGAAAGAACCTTATGAAGCTACAAAAGTACAGGTAGAGCACTTAGATACTGCTCAGAAACTAGGTTTCTAATGAATGTAAAACCTACCTTTGTTTCTAAATCTGAATTTAATCGTCTATGGAAAAGTTTAAAAGGACGCCACTGTAAATACGAAAGACCAGAAACATTAGGTATGGATGTATTTATTTACAAAGACGGCCAGTCTAATATACACTTAGTATATAAAGATGTAGAGGAAAAGATAAGAAAAAAAGATAATAGGCTAACGATAAAAAAAGTAGTAAGACACTATGCATTTGATGCTTATAATCCTAAGAGAGAAGGTAAAGATGCTTTCACAAAAGTAGGACTTAAAGCAATTAAACGCGCTAAAGAATACTGCAAAAGATACAATGAAGATATTGAATTTAAAGATAACAAGAAATTTGTTGATTACATGGACAAGAATAAAGATATAGTTTGTTCTATGTATCACTATACAAACCGTCATATCGCAACTGATACTTGGTTAAAACATTGTTACGGTTATGATATGAACTCCTGTTTCCCATATTTCCTTTCAAAGCCTCTTCCCTACGGCGATATTGTCAGACAAGATGATATCGTCTTAGATGGCGAGGTTGGATTTAATCCAGATTTGACTTATGAGAATAAAGAGTCATTAATCATTGCTATGCCAGGTGCCAGAGCTAAATATATATTTAAAACCAAAGTATATCAAGGACTTACAGAATTTGCTAATGACTATTATGCTATGAAGCAAAATGCTAAAGGTTCCGATGAATACGATAAGATTAAACAAGAATTAAATGCTTTAGTAGGAGTTATGAAATATACAAATATATTCCTAAGAGCAGCAGTCTTAGAGCAAGCTAGATTATTCATGAGCTCTCTAAGAGATAATAATACAATTATACAAACAGTTGACTCTATTGTTTCATTAGTGCCTAGAACTGACTTAGATTTAGGAGATAAAATGGGACAATTTAAATTAGAGCATCAAGACCAATCATTTATATTTAGAAATGATAGCGTTAAAAGATGGGCTGGTGAATCTACCCGTAAAACAGGTCTTAGAAAATCTAGAGAATATGAGAATTTCTATATGATTACACCTCCTTATACAATAGATTATAAAGAAGGAAAAATCGTTGAATGCAACGAGGAATGGAGTCGTTTATGGCCAGAAGAAGAATAAAATACTACACTATTGACGGTACTTCATTAAAGTACTCTCAAACTATGTACAATAAAATACAAAAAGGCACTGTAAATTTAGAGAACCTAGCTAAATCACTAGCAGAAAGAAATCCTCTAGCTTTACAAGGTTTATTTGAAAATCCTAAAAAAGAATTTCTTAGAATTGCAAGACAATCTTCTAGTCCTGAAAGTTTATTACAGCAAGTAAGGTCAGAATATAGAAGTGCTTTATATATGAATGATAAAGGTAGACTTCTAGCAGAAAATATGAAGAATATTGTTGAGCAATCAATGAGCAGTAAAGAATTAGATGAATTTAAATCTAAATTAAATATGCAAGATATTAACTTTGATGATTGGAAATGGAATGAGTCTCAGAAAAGATTAGAAGGGCCTGATGGAGGCTGGGTTAAAGTAGAAGGAAGTGCTTCTGAAGGTTACGGAAGCGTTAATATCGAGTATGGAGTATAAGCTAGCTAATTGGGATAATTACCACTATGATGGTAATAATTTAGACTCATTAGATAAACCATTTAATTTCATCATTTCAGAAAGAGAACTAGGAAAGACTACTTGGTTCTGGTTAAAAAAGGCTTGGAAAGCATTCTGTCAAAAAGGTAGAACTACCTTAGTAATTAGACGCAGAATTGCTGATATTACTGATTCATATATTGATGATATAGCAGAAGTTATCAATAAGTTTAATGAATATAAAGTAGAATTTAACTATAAACATTCATCTGTTAATTCAGGTATAGTTGATGTTTATGTTGAAGATAAAAGATTTATTAGAATAGTCGGTTTAAGTATGCCTAAAAACAGAATTAAATCATTAATACTAAGAGATTTAAAGTATATAGTATTTGATGAATTTATTGCTGATACTAGAGGCGGAGAAAAGTACTTAGACGATGAAGCTTTTAGATTTAAGGAAATTTATAATACTTTCCAAAGAGAATGTAATGACTTAAAAGCATATTTCTTAGGTAATCCATACTCAATGTATAATCCTTATTTTGTTTGGATAGGAGTAAACACAAAATTACTGACTCCAGGTTGTATAATAAAAGGAGGACAGTTTGCGGTCGAATGCGGCGTACTATCAGATGAACTAAGAAAAATAATACTAGATAGAAACCCATTATATAAATTCGATGATGGTTACAAGAAGTACGCTTTCTTCGGCCAAGCTATCAATGATGCTAACATTCAGTTACTTGAGAAGTGTCCTGATAATTTTAAATTAAGACATGTTATTAGAATAGAAAATAAATATTTATATGTTTATTCTAAGAATGTTGACTCAGGCTTTACTGATTGGGATTGCACTATGTGGGCATGTGTAAGGCCAACCTATGACGGCAAGAATAGAGCCGTATTCTGCTTTGATTTTAAAGAACTTGTCGAAGGCACTATTTTAATGAGCAAGGAAGATAAAGCTCGTTTTGAGTACTTTAGACAGTGTGAAAGATTTAGACGAATAAAGTTTGAATCTATAGAAGCATCGTATTTAACTGAAGAAATTTATTTAAATACAAAATAATTTGATTTTAGAGTCTCTATATTTAAGGAACTATTTCGAGATGTAGAGTGGATGACAACAGATTAGATTCTGCCACCCGAAAATAGGAGAGTAGTCAACTCCAGGTTTACACTTATAGAGGCTTTAAGATAACCTAAAATATTAAGGAGTTTAATAATGGCAGCTACAGCAATTTTATATCAAACAGATATAACCTTAGAAAAGAATGCTTTAGTTGAAAACATTGGTCAGTATTTAGGAACTTGTCCTAAAAAGATATTGTCAGATGTTCAATATTTTAAGCATGATTTAGAGACATCTATTAAGCTATCAGATACTGATTTAGGTACAGGAGTTACACAAGATGTTGTAGATAACCTTGCAACCTATAATTATATAGCTATAGATAATACTGTTACTTCTAAGGTATTTTATTATTTTATAACTGGTACTGAATGAATATCAGAAAAAGCAGTTAAATTGAATTTAAGAATGGATACAATTAATTCAATGCAAGATGATATTGTCGGTCACTTTACAAATAAGACTAAAATAATTAGACAACACAAAGATAGATTCCATAAAAAAGTAAATCCTATCTCTGCAGATAATAAGCAATTAATGAAAATAGTTGATAGAAAATCAGAAGGTATTAATCCACCTCTAAGACTTATTGGTACTAGTAATGCACTAGACCAAAATCATAGATGGGTATTAATGTATGTGCAAGCAGATGATGCTATGTCATTAACTGCACAAACTTATGTATATGCTATTCCAAGAGATACATCTATGGTCAGTGTAGGAGGCACTCTTGTTTATTTAGGTGGATTAGATTGTATAGATAGAGCTGGTACAGAGGTTATTAAATTAATTGAATTACCTTATGAACCATTTGGTGTGAGCTCTTTTGATGGAGTATTAGCATCAGTACCAGAAGGCTGGGAATTAGCACATGTTACAGCAGATGATAAAGGATTCTTAGTAGCCTGCTCAGCTTTAAGATTAGTATTAATGACTAATGGACATGCATCTAATTTACAAAAAATATTTGAAACTTATTTAGGAAGCTCTACTTTACCAGGTACTGTTGTTACCCTTCCTTACGATAGTCAATTATATCTATCACATGTTTCAAAAAGTATTAGCTATGAATCTAAATTAATGCATTCAGACTTCTATAATTTTAAATTCATTTATGATAATTTTGGTAAAGAAATTAGATATGAAGATTTATCTTATGCTGGCACTCATAATCCTACAGATAGTGTATCAGAAAAGACTTTCTTAGTTACTTTCTATCCTTCTAATAATGTATCTAGTAAGCTAATGTTTAAGATTGAACCTAATGTTGCTACTGAATATAAGAGAATGACAGATTATGAAGATTATTTAGTATCTGGTAGAAATCTAGAATTAGTTAAGATTAATAGTGATTATCTAAATTATATTAGAAATGGTTATAATTATGATACTAAAGCTCATGATATTCAAACTACTGCATCATTAATTAACTTTGGTGTAGGTAGTACTAAGAATGCTATTAGTGCATTTACAAGTGGTGTTGAAGGTAATTATGGCAAGATGGCAAGCTCATTTGGTTCTATGATTACTGATACAACTAATATGATTAGTAAAGAGTTATTATATGAAAACTCAATGCAAGCTAAATTAGCAAATCTTGCAGCACAAGGTGCGGGAGTAGCTGGTACCGATGATTTAAGTCTATTAGAAACATATAATGGAAATAAATTATTAGTAAGTCAATATTGGTGTACTTCTGAAATGCTAGTTCATTTATTTAATCTATTCTATTATTGTGGATATAGAGTTGATGAATATGGAGTTCCTGATATAACTTCAAGAAGATTATTCAACTTTATTCAATGTACTCCTGTATTCAATACAGAAAAGAAAGTTTACATGGCTAAATACTTAGCAGATATTAAAGCTAGATTTGAAGCAGGTGTTACAGTGTTCCACAGAACTTGTCTTAAGTACGGTGAAACAGAAGGAAGCATTAGCTGGAATTTAACTTATCCGGATTATGAAAACTGGGAAACTTGGATAGTTCCTAAAACAGTAGATATTAGTTAGGAGATAAAAAATGTCAAGAAAAAGTAAAAACTATTATTACTCTTATGGACCAAATGAATTATTCAATAGAATAAAGTATATTTATACTAATAAATTCTATAATCTATTTATGAATAGTTTAGAATGAGATGGTCTTACTAAAGAGGAAGAAGATTATGTAATGAAGAAATTCTGGGCTACAGGAACTCTTGCAGCCTTCAATATGGAAAATATTGGTACTGTCTTTGCGCCTTATGCGGTGCAAGGATACGGCCTATATGATGTGCCAACAGATGTTACTATTATTAATGAGAGAAATGTTCCAGGATTCCCTCTTAACCCATTAAAAGTAAATAAGGATGTAGTATTAGGATACATTCAAAGAAATAAAAAGAGTGTTTATGATTTTGTAGAATTCTATGCTGCTAGAATGGCTCAAGTAGATATGGTTATTAATACTAATGTAGAGTTACAAAAGTTACCTTATGTAATTGGTATTTCAGAGGAAGATAAATTAAATGCTCAAAATACAATTGATAAGATTCTAAATAATGAATTAGTTGTATTTACAAGTTTATCTGAATTAAATCAAGTTAAGGCACTTGCTAATGGTGCTCCATATGTTATTGATAAGTTATATGCTTATAAGAATAATCTAGAATCTGAATTATTAACATTCTTAGGTATTGATAACTCACAAATAGATGTTGATAAATTAGCAGTAGACCAAATCAATGCTAATAACCAAATGATTAATACTAATTCAGAAGGTTTTGTTAAGGAACTTAATAAATGGGCTGATGATATTGGCAAGTATCTAGGAACTACTATTAGAGTTAAAGCTACTGTTAAACCAGTACAATCAGTACACCAAGATATGGATAAATCTAATAGTAATGACGAAAATAAAGAAGAGACCGGAGGTACATTATAATGAGTTACTATAAATATTACTATACATTAGATGAAGCATTAAAGCCTGATTACGATAGAAGCTTTCCTGTAATCACTCATACTGGCACTAAGCAACCTAACTTTAAGGATGTAGTTGATACATTCTATTATGAAGTGCCAGCTTGGGCAAAAGCTGATAGTGCTGATTATGATTACTTAAATAAAGCATTTGAAATGATTAGAGCTAGATTTAAAAAAGAAGGTATCTATTTCTATGTTTTTAATGAGGATTATGATTTAAGCACTCATGAAGGCTGTGCTAAGTTACATCAAGCAGTGCAATTAAGAGCTGAAAACTTTATTGAAACTATGTATGCAACTAAGGATAAGTACATTGCAATTCTAAAAGCACAAGATGAATTAAAATCAGTTATTTTAAATGATGTAGAAAATAAGAATGAATCTTGGTTCAATGATACACCTCAAATGAAAGGTGATTATACAGACTTAGATTATGCAACTAATTATACTAGAAATAAAGCAAGCATTTCTTTAGGACCAGTATCTGCAAAGCTAGAAGAAGTAGATAAAGCAATGCAAGATATCTATGAGAGATGGGCTAAAGAATTTGATAAATTTATGATTTATGAATAATTATTGTATTATATAATAGCAGATTATTTAAAGGAGCAAATTATGGGATATTTAGACCAACTTAGAGAATTATGTTCAAAGATGCAGGAGACATCTCAAACTAAAGAAGAGATTGATACTTCTGTACAACTTAAGAATATAGTTGACGGGCTTGAAGCGGAAGAAGCCCAAACTCTTAAAAACTACAATGAGTTAAAGGCATCATACAAAGAAGCCATCTTACACAGTTCATTTGGCGATAAGAAGCCTGCTGATTCTGTTACTAATACAGGAAGTATAGATTTCAACGAATTCTTAGGAAAGTGGACTGAAAACCACAAAACTACTACTAAATAAAAATATTATTATTACAAATTGGAGAACAAATTATGGCAAAGATGACATTATCTGGCTTACAATCATTTGTTAGTGACTATGTATTAGCAGCTAAGCAAGCTGGTGCATGGACTGGTTCAACTAATAACCTATATGGTTTAATTGACAAGATTGGTAAGCAAATTACTATTGATGGTAGCTTCCAAGATAAGTTACCTGAATTAGACGGTGAAGACCTTCCATTCGGAAAAACTATTGAAGAGTATTTCTTAGATTTAATCCTTCCAGAAGATAAGGATGCATTAGAAAATGGTGAATCTTATGGTATTACTTATCATAAGCCAGTAGCAGAAGCTCCTGCATATTCTTACACTTTAGGTAGAAAGAAAATTGCAACTTCTCAACCATTTGATGATTACGAAAGAGCTGCTTTAGGTGCTACTGAAGCTGGTAACTTTACAGCTAAGATTACTGAGAGACTATATAATTCTGAATCTTTATATAGATATACTCAAAAGAAACAATTATTCGCAAATGCTATTGCAAAGGCAGAAGCTGCTACTAATAAAGCTAACCTAGAACAAGCAATTGCAATTCCTACTGATACTGAAACTTCTGAAGCATTCATTAAGCAAATTAAAGAAGATGTTGAAACTGCATCATTTGCTAATGAAGGACATAACTTAGGTAACTGCTTAATCGGTGCAGCTCCTGAATTAGTTCTATATGTTAAGAAAGGTGTAATGCCTACTGTTGAAGTAGATGCTTTAGCTGGTGCATTCAATAAGGGTGACTTAGCAATCCCTGCATCTATCAAGGTTGTTGATGACTTTGGTGATAATGCAACTGGTGTATACGCTGTATTACTTGACCCTAGAATGATTAAGTTACATAACGGCTATAGAGCTACTCGTACTGATGAACACGGTGAAGAGGATTTTGTAACATTCACATTACATTCTGAAAACACTGGTTTCATTTCTAAGTATACTTACTTCAAGGCATACAAGAACGTAGCATAGTCAATATAGGGGAGTGAAATATCTCCCCTTAAATCTTATAGTTATGCTAAATCTATAAAAGCAAGGAGATTTTATTATGAGACGTATGGTCGATGATAAAGAAATGATTACAATTGATAATAGAATTACTGCATTAGAGCAAGGTGGCGGTGGTAGCGGAGATGCTTACACTAAGGCTGAGACTGATGCATTGCTATTAGCAAAATTAGATATATACAAACATTTTGATGACGATGATAATCCTGAGGACTTTTATATTAAGCAACCTCAAACTTACAGTAGCGGTATAGAATTACATGCATCTAGAGATGACAATCATCACCCAGATTATGCAAACGTATTAATGACACCTACACATGTAGTTATGATGGCTAATAGCGCTAACCATGGCGATGATGATGACGATTACACAGGTTCTATTGAAATTACTGATGATTATGTAGATTTAGATGTTACTGATGGCACCAATACTACTACATTAAGAGTTACACCTAGTGGTGCTACAATTAATAATGTAAGAGTAGCTACTTTAAATGATATTCCTACTTTAGCTACTGTTGCTACGACTGGTGATTATAATGATTTAATTAATAAGCCAACTATTCCTGCAAAAGCAAGTACTTATACTTTAGCTTTAGGAACAAGTACTAGTAAATTCTGGTTTGCAACAATTACTGCTGAAGCTGGATTGGAAGGTAACTATGGACCAGAAAATGATTATGACTGGTATGCATTTATACAAAAATATGCTAAATATGTAAATTGGTATTATGAGAATGCTAATGACCCAAGTGGTAATAATCATAAAACATGTATTATGACAACTCCAGCACAAACATTAGTATTCTATTTAGCTGACGGCACTAATTTTGTACCACAAATTCCACCAACACAAACATATTTAACAGTAACTAAAACAAATTAAAGGTTATGCTGAATCCTAGAAAAGCAAAGGAGAAATAATCATGAGAAGAATGATTACAGACAAATTAACTAAAAATATTAAAGAAGTAGTTAAGGCATATGAAGATGGTGAAATTGCTTTAACTGAAGATATTGTTGAAGTAGTAGCTAATCCTACTTTAGCAGGCGATGAAGCTGAATTAACAGGCTTACAAGTTGGCGATACTAAATATGCAATGCCACAAGGCGGAGGCGGAAGCGCTACTTTATATAGACATAGTGTCCTTATAGAGTTAATGGACGATTCTTTTAATAGTGTAGGAGATATTATAGTAGATATTATTAGTTCTGATAATACTGCTATTACTTCTTTAGATACAATTAAAACTATTATAGCTAATGGAACTGGCAATCCTAACAAGCAAATTATAGCTCAGGGTGTTTGGAAAGTTAATAGCGCTTGAAAGAATATAGTTGCTTTAAGAGTCCCTACTGATAATATTTTAAAAGGTTTATATTTTGATACTGCACAAGCTTACACACCAATGGCAGTAGTTGAATTAACTGGCGCATCAGTATACGATACAGTTTATACACTTTAATAATTAGGAGAGTCCAATATGAAACATATTAATATAACTAATTTTGAAGGCTCTATAACTGATTGGACTAAATTAAATTACATAGCTGGTGGCATGGAGGATGATGTTGCCAGCTTAGCTAACCAAACAGGTAATAAATTATCTAAGGATGAGAATGGCGATTGGCAAATAAAGGATTCTAATGGAGATGTTATTTGGCCTACACCAGAACCACCTACTCCAACTGTTTTAAATGTAAGCTGGGATAGCGCTCCAGATACTAAAATATATTCAGTAAATACCGGTACTGATTTATATGAGATAACAGATGATTTATCTACATTTACTGCTTATACTAATTGGCCAATAACTGATGGTGAAACTACTTTAACAAAGACATTCCCTAAAGATTTTGGTTCTGGAGGAAGCACTAGCCGTGACCCCGATGATATTTGGTCAGATGGTGAAAACATGTATGCATGTGCTTCAATTAATGATGTTAATACATGCATACAATTAGATTTTACTAATAAGACAGCAGAAGTAGTTAATCCTGATTTATTTGGTAATAATAGATATCACTGGTGGGACGGTGAAAAAATGTGGATGGGTAGAAAATATTTTGATTCTACAACTAATACATATGTATTACCTGAATGGACAATAGATTCAGGCAGTGTTCCAACAAGTTATCTAATATATAGTGATGCAATAAGAGGATTAACTCCTAATGGTACTTCTATTGGAGTTCACAGTAGCAAAGAATATCTAATTGATTATAAAAATTATACTATTAAATACAAATCAGGTTCAGTTATAAAAGAAGCTCTAAATGTATGGTTTGATGGAACTCATTATAGATATGATGACGGAACTGGTGTATCTAAGATTTTAGGTGTAAATGCTAATAATCAATTAGTAATATTAGACTCTGTTACTTGGACTTATGATGAAGGATTAAATTCTGGTACAGCTACATTCTTTGGTCATAATATATTTAAATATAATGGAAAATTCTATATAGGCAATCAAAAAGTAGCTAGTGGCTATAATAATTATAAGACTATATTAGAATTAGATGTAGTTAATAATAAGATATTAGCTCCTACTAGTGCAAGAGAAGGCGAGTATTTTAAAAAGAGCCAGACTGCTTCATTCTATGACAAGTATGGTAGACTAGGAACTGATTGTCATTTCTATCCTAGATTAAATCACGAATAATGGAGGGCAATAGCGTATGAATAGCACATCAGGATACATAGTTAATGGTGTTGCATTAACAGTCTCAATTCCTCTAATTGAAATACAAGCTGTATTAGGTATTATTTTGACCGTTATTAACATTTTAGTGTTTGTGATAAGAGTTATATTAAATATCAAAAAAAGACTAAATGATGGTCAATTTACTAATGAAGAAAGAGCTGAAACAGCTAAAGAGATATTAGAGCTAACAACACAGATAGCA
>Ga0247611_10008877_pt1 | contig 12253 bp, 14 predicted proteins | sample 177DNAGHGhighgp2_FD_192422 | JGI IMG/M metagenome (GOLD analysis project Ga0247611, IMG submission 192422) | Sheep rumen microbial communities from Palmerston North, Manawatu-Wanganui, New Zealand - 1770 DNA GHGhigh gp2 | ecosystem: Host-associated > Mammals > Digestive system > Stomach > Rumen... | reverse complement strand
TGGATCCTGCTCGTCTGGATCGTGCTCGCGCTCGGCGGCGCGGCGGTGCTTTCGCCGCTCGCTGCGATCGGCATGGCAATCTCCGGCGTACTTGTGTTTTTCTATATCAGACACACGGCAAAAAAGCAGTTTTCGGGGATGTCGGGCGATCTTGCCGGATACGGTATCTCGCTTTCGGCAGCCGCAATGCTGCTTGCGCTCGTGCTTTCGGAAAGGGCGGTGACGCTATGGTTCTGATCCTCGGCGGCCTCGGCGCGGGCAAACGCGCCTTTGCGCGATCGCTCGGGTTTTCCGATGCGCAGATGAGCGGCGACGTGCAATCCGACCGTCCGGTCCTCGTCGATCTGCAGGAGATCGTCCGCAGCGATCCCGACGGCGCGGAAGCGCTTTTGCCGCTGTTGCTGGAAAAGAAATGCGTACTTTGCTGCGAGGTGGGCAGCGGCGTGGTCCCGATGGAAAAGCGGGATCGCGCGTTCCGCGAAGCGACGGGACGGCTGCTTTGCGCGCTTGCAAAGGAAGCGACGGCGGTCGTGCGCGTCGTTATGGGGATCCCGATCGTCCTGAAAGGAGAATTGTGATGCACCTTCGATTGATCCGTCACGGCGAAACGCCCGGCAACGCCGCGCGCCGCTACGTCGGCAAGTCCGATGAGCCGCTTTCCGAAAAAGGGCGTGAGGATGCGGAACGGATGCAAAAGGACCTGACGCTTTCGCGCGTATTCGTTTCCCCGCTCCGCCGTGCGAGGGAAACGGCGGCGATTCTGTTTCCGGATGCGGAGCAGATCCCGATTGCGGATCTTCGCGAGATGGACTTCGGCGCGTTTGAAGGCCGCACTGCCGACGAAATGCGGGACGATCCCGCCTACCGCGCTTGGGTCGACGATTTGTGCCGCGGCGCGTGTCCCGGCGGCGAATCGCAGGAAGCGTTCCACCGCCGCGTGAAAAATGCCTTCACCGAAACCGTTCGTTCGATCGACGGCGACGCGACGTTCGTCGTGCACGGCGGGGTCATTATGTCGGTCCTGTGGCAGTTCGCCGAACCAAAAAAGGACTTTTACGATTGGTTCGCGCCGAATCTCGGCGGATACGAAGCGGACCTCACATGGATCGACGGCGCGCCCGTTCTGCGCGCGGTCCGTCCGCTGTAATCCATTCAAAAAAGGAGCCGAAAGGCTCCTTTTTTTGCGCGTTATGCGGGATACTGCGTCATCAGCTCGGCATACTTTTTCGCGCCGATGCCGTTCAGGATCTCGGCACGCAGTCTCGCATAGGAGGCGTTCCTGCGATCATAGAGCTGTCTGCGTTCGTCGGAGGTCATCCGCGAAAGCAGATTGACGACCGTGCGGTAATCCGCTTTGCCGATCCTGCCTTCCAGATACGTCTTCACGTCGAACGCATCACTCCAATCCGCGCCGCTTCCGCCCGTCGTCTTTCCCGCCGTGCCGCCGCTGCCGGAGGAGCCGCCGGTTTTTGCCGCGGCAGCGTTCAGATACGTCTGATACAGCGCTTCCGCCGCCTCGGCGGCGTGCCGGTGCGCCGCGTTGATCTGCTCGGCGTTGAAGCGGTCGACCTCGATCTTCTGCTCCTGCTGCGACTTGATGGCATTGTACAGTTCGCCTGCCAGCGTTGCGGCATAATTGCTTTCGATCGTGTCAACGTCCTGTGCTTCGCCGCGAAGCTGGCGTTCCTTGACGTCGGTCAAATACGTGCTTTCGCCCATCCCGCGCGACCACGCGTCGGCATCGAGCTCCGCATTGATTCGCTCCGTACGCTCACGACGGCTTTGGATCGCCTGCTCGTACGCGGGACGCAGCCAATTGCTGATCGTATCGCGCAGTACGTCCTCGCTGACGGGGCGGAACTCGACCGTTTCCGGCACGTAGCGTTCGAGCATTTTGCGGAACAGCGATTCGAACGAAGGGATGACCGGCGCGGGAGTGCCTCCCTGCCCGTGGGGTTTGCCGCCGGATACCGGTTTGGACGGCTTTGCGGGACTCTGCGTTCCGCCCGGCGCCGGTTTCGCCGGATTCGGCGCCGCGATCTTTCCCGGGTTTTTCGGCGTTTTTCCCGGGAGCCGGTTCAGACGGACCGGCGGCGTCAGAAGTTTAATAGGTAGTTTGATCATTGATTTTCTCCTTCCGTAAACTCGGCGATCGCCGATTCAAGTTCAAGAATTTTGTTAAAAAGCGTTTCCAGGTTCTGGTTTAAATTGTTTTCGTTCTGTGCGACGCTGCTGTCATACGCGTCACGGTCCTCGGACGCGTCCGGCATCCTGCCGAGATAAACGGGAAACAGCGCCTGCATTCCGGTCGGTTGATACGTCATATGCGCCTCCTTTACGGCCGCCGCTGCTGATCGAACAGCAGCGTCGCCGGTGCTTCCAGTTCGAACGGCTCGCCGTTGACGGACGAAAACTCGAGACGAAACGTACGTCCCTCGCCGCGCAGCGGGATCTCCGTCACGCCGTCCGGCACGTTGGAAAACCGCACCGTCGTTTCATAGCAGCCGCCGTCGGACAGCACGCGCACCGTCATCCGTCCGCTGCCGGAGGCCGTCAGACACAAAAGCGTCTTTTTGACGTCCTTCCTGCCGAAATCGAGCCGAGGCGTTTTCCACGTAACGTGGATCGGATCGCCGTCATAGGTATTGTTGTCGTCGAACACGACGAGTTTTCCCCCGGCGGTCAGCGCATAAAGGCGTCCATGCAGCGCGCATAGATCCGCGATGCAAACGCCCCGTCGCAGCATGTAACGGTCGCGCAGCACGTCATACTCGACGATGATGTCGTTGTACGGGAGACTTGCGCGGGTGCGCAGCGCAAAGTACAGAACGTCTCCGCAAGCGGCGGCGCGTGCTTCGCCGAGATCGGACGCCTTTAAAAGCGGCTCGATCGCGCGGAACGCCTGGCTCCTTCTGACCGTCTGCCCGTCGTAGAAGTACAGCCCGCCATCGGTCAGAAAATACAGTCGGTCGGCGTATCGCACGCAGGCGGTATGCTTGGGCTGGCGGAACGATGCGTCCACCGCGACGATGCGATAGTTCGAAGGACGGTCGCCCAAAAGGCGGTAGAGCGAGTCGCGCTTGAAAATCAGAAGCTGATTCGAGAGCGCGTACAGCCCCGTGATCGGGTCGTCGTCGACGCCGACGTCCGTAAACCCGCCGGATACGTTCTCGCTTGCGGGATCCGCTCTCCAATCGTCGATTGTGCGTCCGCTGCCCGGCGATTTGCTCCAGTACAGGCGGCACGGCGCATCGGGATCGCCTGCCGCAAACAGCCGCCCGAAATACAGTTCCGTATAGCGGACGCTCTTTTGAGACAGTTTTTCCGCCGAGCCGAACGGCTCCACGACGTACGCATCCGGCGCAAGCGTCAGGACCGGTTCCTTGCCGCAGCTGATCAGAAGCCGGTCGTCCGTTCCGATGCGCACCTTCAGAAAATCCGTTTCCGTGCCGTCGACGCTGCGCTCAAACCGGTATACGGTGCGCCACGTTCCCGCGGTCGCGTCGTAACGATACAGCGCCTCCTCCGAAACCGCGAGGTACTGATCCCCGTGCTCGGTCGCGTAGACGTACGTCCGGATAAACGGCACGTCGGAGTCGATCGTCTCGCGCACGACACGGGAGAATCCGCCTGCGGAGCGCAGCGAGCCCGCACGGGTATCCGCGTTGTACGCTTCCGGACTGACATCCGCCTTCAGAAGGCCGTCGCACAGATCCATGCGCACGCCGGAAAACAGCGGCAGCGCCGCAGTCTGATATGCCATACGGATCCCTCCTTAATAAACGTGATAGAACGTGCAGCCCGAGGGCTCGTCAAAATCGAGTTTCAGCCTGCGCTTCTGTGTTTCGTACATCGAAAGCGCGGCAGAGGCGTGGCTCAATCCCTGCGCGTCGTTCTGCATCGAAAACCGTGCGACCATATACGTCACGATCAGCGGATGGCAAACGGACGGCAGCTCCGGCTCGTCGGAAAGATCCGATAGTTCCGCCGGAAGATACCGGTAAACGACGGTCACCGTGCCGTCCGGAACGCCCGGCACGTGTAAAACGTCCGTGCTTTCGCCGTAGTAAAACGGGAGGCGAACGCCGCCGCGCTCGACGCCGAGCACCTTTGAGGCCGTTCGAGGCAGCGCAGAAAGCGTCAGCGTACCGTTCGAAAGCGGAAGCGGATCGCGGCGCCACGGGCGGAACGTTTCGACGATGTCGATCACCGCTTCGTTGGCAAAGCGGATCAGTTTTTCCTGCCAGAGCGGAAGCGCCGCGGTATCCGATGGATATTCCAGTTCCGCAAGCGCATTTCGGATCAGATCTTCCAGCGTCATGCCGATCACCCGATCCTTCTGCCGCCCGCCGCCTCGAACGGCGCGGCGTCTTCGTTTTCACACAATCCCCTGCTGCTCTCCAGAACGATCTCGGCGATGCGTTTCGGCACTTCCACGATCCGTCCTGTCGGGATCCGGAAATTCACGCCATTATGCGCGCCTTCCAGATACGGCCCGATCCCCTCGGAGGGCAGATAGATCGATACGGTCTGCTCCGCAGGGCGTACATTGTTTTCCTGATTCGTTTTCATTTCCTTGCTCCTTTCCGAAAAAAGGGGGAGGGTATCCTCCCCCGACCGTGATCAGGCGCTGACGCCGTGCTCGATGCGCACGAGCCAAAGCGGATTCAGTACCTTTGCGGCGTATGCCGCGACCTTCGCGCCGACCGTTGCACGCTGGTTCAAAGGATCGCCGCTGCCCTCGCTGCCGTGCGGCTTCACGATGGTTTCCATCGTGCCGGAGCCGTCCACGTCGATGACGCCGTATGCGTCCGCGCCGAATACCAGCGTCGCATGGACGTCCGGTTCCTGCTGCGTGCTGCCGGCCTTGCCCGCGTCCTTCGTATAGACCTCGGCGTTTGCAGAGAACGTCACGAGTTCGGTTACGGACAGTTCCTGATCGTCCTCGTCGTAGTACGAGACGGTGACTTCGTTCGTGCCGACGAACAGTTTGTTTCCGGGCTTTTTGAGGTACTTCAGCGCGCGCTCGTCCGGCACGTTCGCCAGCTTGATGATGTGCGTGTTGTTGCCTGCTGCCGCCGCCTTGTTATAGACGGACTGACGGTACACCTTCGCTTCGGTCGACTCGACGAATACAACGCCGAACAGGCGGCCGATCTCGCCGGAATAGATCTGCTCCGCGTTGCTGTACTTCGATACGTCCTGCCAGAGCGGATCGCTCTGCAGATCGTACGTCGCGTCGGGCGAACAGATACAGACGTAATGCGGGCGGCGGACGGAGCCGTCGGGCGCGGAAGCGAACGTGCGCGCCTTGTTCTTCTTCAGCGTACGCACCGCCTTGCGGATCTCGTCGACCGTCAGAACGTCGGTGGTTTCGAGTTCGTTTCTGCCGCTCTTGCCGTTTGCGTACTGGACGTTCGTCGTCGCGCACATCGCGTCGCGCGTGACCCATTCAATGACGGTGCCGAGCTGTTCGCCGAGGAGTTCCGCGGAATCCGCGAGCACCTCGTCGTACGCGGTGAGATCCAGAAGATCGCTCACCTCGACGTATGCGCCGTACTGACTGACCTCCGCCTCGACCTTCGACTGCGACAGGCTCTGGCCGTCCGGCGTGACGCCTTCCACGAGCGTCAGCGCGTCGGCGTCGGGCGTGAACAGATCATACTTGCGGAATTCCACGCGCTTGCCGCCGTGTCGCGGGATGCTGCGCTTCTGTCCGAACGTCGCATGGACGAGACGCGTCTTTGCGGTTTCCAGAAGCTTCTTGTCGTAAAACTGCTTATTGAAATAAGCGGTGTTCATGGTGTTCAAAGTGGTATTCATTCGGGTTTCTCCTTTCAGATATGAACGCGTTTGCCGTTATGCGCGGCATTTTTGTACTGCTGTTCCAATGCGCGGAACGCTTCCTTCGACATGGACATATAATCCGGCGCGGGTGCGACGGCGCGATCGGTGCGCTGGCTCTTCGGAAGCGCGCCGCGCGCTCTCGCCTGTTCGCTCATGCGAGACTTCACGGTTTCCTCCGCCTCGTCCGCGCGGCGTTCCGCGACGTAAATGCGTACCGCCGCCTTCGGCTCGAATTCGCCGAGCAATTCGGCAAACGCGGGATCGCTGACGGCCTCCATCAGGTCGAAGCCTTCGGGCAGCTCGTTGGCCTGCTCAAGTTCCGCAAGCTCCTCTGCCGCTTCCATGAACGGATTTTCACCGTTCTCTTCCGGTTCGGTATAGGCCGATTCCTGGTTCTTCTTAAAGATCATTTCTTTCCTCCGGATCGTTTCGTTTTCGTTCGCTCGGGAAACAGCGGCTCTTCCGTATCCGCCGCCTCCCGCATGCTTTTCAGCACCTGTTCCTTGCCCTCAAAGACCATGAGGCCGATCGCCTGTTCCTTCGTGATCGCGCCCATGGAAAGCAGGTTCATCATCAGTTCGTTGTGACTCGCCTCTGCGAAGCGGTTCCGTTTCACCGCCTTGATCGAGATCAAAAACTCGATCGGAAGCCGCGCGCCGCCCGGCGCGCTCTTTTCGAGCACCGCGCTGTCGAACAGCACTTCCTTCGGGGCGCCGTCGACCGTGATCGTGACCGGCCGCAAAAAGCAGTTGAACTCGCGTTCCGTCTCGATCTCCATGCGCACCGCCTCGCGGAACGCCTCGTGCAGCTGGTCGGTCGCCATGCGCGCACGCTTTGTGCTCATTTCCTGCAGCGCTTCGATGGCGCGTGCGGCGGTGACATTGCTGGCAACCGCCCCGCGCGAGGATTCGTTTGCGCCGCTCTCCTCCTTGATGTCCTCGCGGATCGCGCGGACGTACGACAGAAGGTAGTTCGGCAGCGGCGGCGTCGCCATCCACGTCACGCCGTTCAGGTTCTCGCCGGTGTGTACGTCCTTCGCCCAGTCCTTGAGGTCGTCCGCATCGAAGCCGGACGCCTCCGTGACCAGGAGTTTATTGCGCGAAGCGAGGAACGCGTTCTTCAGTACGAGCTGGTCGAGCTTGTCCGCGTACAGCTGCTGCGTGCCGAACAGATCGACGATGCCGAAGCCGAGGGCGCTCCCTTTTCGCGGGTAGAGCGTCGTCGTTACGAACGGGTAACGACCGTGTGCAAAATAGCCCTCCGGCTTGACGTCGCGGCTGTCCTCGAGCACGACGCCGTTCGAGAGCAGCGCCATGTGCACGCGGTACGCGTCTTCCTGCGCGTCGTACGTTCTCCACCAGTATTCGATCAGCAGACAGACGCTCTTCGGATCGGGCGTGAGGATTTCGTCGGTGATGCGCACGGAAGCGTCCGAAGGCGCGGCTTCGATCAGCGGATAAACGTCGGGATAGTGCGCTTCGATCCACGCCTTGGGGCGCAGCGCGATCTTGAACACCGCACGCCCGTCCTGCAGATCGGTCACGGCCGGATCGAACAGGACGCTGCGAATGTCGACGTGGCGGATAAACGCGCCGCCCAAGCCCCCGTTTTCCGCGCTGTCGTAGCCGACTTCCTGCACGCACCAGCCGCCGACGAGCAGATCGTGCGTGAGCTTGCGGTATTCAACCGGATACGACGCGGCGTCATGGTTTCTGCGAATCACGGCGTCGATGACGCGCGCGGCAAAGCCGTCTTCCGCACTTTCCGGCTCGATCACCGCCTCCGGCACCTGCTCGGTGAGGTCGGCGGCGACGTTTTCGATCGTGGACTGCAGGATCGGCGTGACCGGACGCGGCTCGTTCGGGTCGTCGACGGGTACGTCGTGCCAGTGCTCGCCGCGATACATCCGCTCGCAATGCTCCTGCCGTCTCCACTCGTTTGCATAGGCGCTGCGGAATTCGTTGAACAGCGTCATCGCTTCTTCCGCAAGGCGTCTTTTGGATTCGGATTGTCTTACTTTCATGTCAATTCTCCATTCTTACTTGATGGCTCATAGTCCGATATAGCCCGGATACGGATTCGCGGTGCCGGCAAGCGGATCGTAGCGGCGCGGTACATGCGGTTCTTTGGGACGCGCAGGGCGGGGGCGGCTCATCAGTCCGTAGCGAAGCGCTTCCGGCGCGTGATCTTCGCAATGGTCGGATACGTCCTCCGCGTCGTGCGCGTCAAACGTCAGCGCGGGCAGCGTACGGATGAGGTTTCGGCACGTTTCGAAGATGCGAAGTTCCGGCGTTCCGTCTTCGGCGGGGGCAAGCTCCTCGCGAACGCGCTGCCAGCCGGGGATACGGGCGTTGTCCGCAGGGATCAGGGGCACGCCGTTTTTTGAAAACACGTCCGCGATGCTGTCGCCCTCTGCGCCGGAAAGCCCGCGCTTCTGCCACGCATCCGGCGACGCGACCGTATACGCGATGCGCTCGTCCTTCGAAAGCGCCTTTACCCGCTTTGCGATCTCGCTCGAAAGCGTTTTGCGCAGATACAGTTCGCGATACACGAAGATCCTTCCGTCCGGTCCGACGGCAAACCACAGCACGCAGCACGGGTCGTTGTAGCCCCAGTCCATTGCGCGAAAGCGCTTCCACTCCACCGGGAGCCGCGTTGGGCTCACGACGTGTACGCTGCGGTCGAATTCCCGGAAGTACTGTCCTTCCAGGACGTCCCAGTTGCCGTCCAGATAGGCTTTTTTCAGATGCTCCGGCAGGTTTTCGAGCGTCTTCAGGTAATCCGGATTATTCTTTAAAAGCACCGGATTGTCGGTCACGCGCGCCGGAATGAACACGTAGTCCTCCGCGCGCTCACTGTTGCGGTAGTCGCGGTCGATGAACAGCCGTTTGACCCATGCGTGCCCCACGCCGCCGGGGTTGCACGTATAGTACGCGCGCGGCGTGAAGTCGGTGCGCACGGAACGGTTGCACGTCAGAAGGAACTGCATCTGCGACTCCGTAAAGTGTGTCGCCTCCTCGAGCCCGAGTACGTCGTACTCCTGTCCCTGATACTGAAACACGTCCGCCTCGCGGTCGCAGTATCCGAGTTTGATACGGCTGCCGTTCGGAAACAGAAACGCGCGCTGCGTCGCCTGATAGGTCACCGCGCCGGAAAGTTCCCGCATAAGCGGCAGCACGTGGTTCTCGTTCAGCTCCGGAAGCGTTCTGCGCAAAAGCAGAAGATTGAGCCCCGCATAACGAAAGGCAAGGAGCACGAACTTCCTTCGCATCGCCCACGACTTGCCGCCCCCGCGCGCCCCGCCGTACGCCACGTGCCGCGCTTCGGCAAGAAAGAACCGCTCCTGCTTGGGATTCGGCGTTCCGGAAAGATGCAGGATCATTTCGCATACCTCTCCGAAGACTCGTCCAGAACGATCCTGAGTTCGCCGCCGTCGCTCTTCGCGCCGTCCGAAAGTCCCATCGCGCGGATGGCCTCGAGCGCCACCTGATAGGACAGATCGCCGAGCAGCGCGTGTTCGAGCGTATACGCCGCGATCTTCAGAACGGCGTCGCGCAGGATCGCGTCGGTCTTCGACCGCCGCCCGCCGTGAAACGCCGCAAGGATCTCCTCCGGCGTCAAATGCACCGCCCGCGCAAGGCCGAACAGGGTGTAGGGGATCTGTCTCTCTGAGAATCCGCCGTTTTTCAGCTGCTGACGCTCGCGCGTTGCGTCACACGCAGCAAAGTACGCCCCGATCGCGCCGTTCGTTCGTTCCGCTTTCCGATCCATGTTCGTCTCCCTTCCTTTCGTCGGATGTATCATACCAGACAAAGCACCTCGAAAAATCCCGAACTCCGTTCATATTTCCGCCACAATCGCGTCCGTACGATTGCTCGCTTTTTTCAAAAATCGCCTGTCGATCCGGCATCGACGGTAGACGGTGGCGAAAAATCGTGCTATAATATAGAAATCAAATCGGAGAATGCGTTGGTCATGTATCGGGAAAGATTACGGGAAAAGCTGATCGAAGCGCTGAAGGCGGTTCTGCCGATCGTCTGCATCGTGCTTCTTTTGTCCTTTACCGTCGCCCCGCTGCCCACGAGCATTCTGCTGGCGTATCTGTTCGGCGCGATCCTGCTGATCTTCGGCGTGATGCTCTTTACGCTCGGCGCAGAACTCGCCATGCAGCCGATGGGAGAGCAGCTCGGCGCGGGACTGACGGAAAGCCGCAAGCTGTGGCTGCTGCTGCCGGTCGGTTTTCTGCTCGGGTTTATGATTACGATCTCGGAGCCCGACCTGCAGGTCCTTGCCGACCAGGTCAAATCCATCAATTCCTATGTACTGATCTTCAGCGTCGCCGGCGGCGTCGGACTGTTTCTGATCCTTGCACTTCTGCGCATGCTGTTCGGCATTTCGCTTCGCACCCTGCTTCTGATCTGTTACGGCGTCACGTTTTTGCTGCTGTTCTTTGTCCCGCAGGATTTTCTTGCCGTTGCCTTTGACGCGGGCGGCGTCACGACCGGACCGATGACCGTTCCGTTCATCATGGCGTTCGGCATCGGTATCAGCTCGATCCGAAGCGACCGAAAAGCCGCCGAGGACAGTTTCGGTCTGATCTCGCTCTGTTCGATCGGGCCGATCCTGATCGTTCTGATCCTGTCGCTGATCTTCCGTCCGGAGGATGCGCTGTACGCCGCCGCCGCGACGCCCGTGATCGACGATTCCATTTCGCTCGCCGCGCTGTTTACCGGCGCGTTTCCGACGTACTTCAAAGAGATCGCGATCTCGATTCTGCCGATCGTGCTGTTCTACTTCATCTTCCGGTTCATTCATCTGCGGATCCACCGCATGAACAAGAACCGCCGTTCGGCGCGCCGCATCCTCGTGGGACTGCTGTACGCGTACCTCGGGCTCGTTCTGTTTCTGACCGGAAGCAACGTCGGATTCATGCCTGCCGGCGCGTATCTCGGACAGAAGCTTGCCTCCCTGCCGTATCGCTGGATCATCATTCCGCTCGGCATGGTCATCGGCTATTTCATCGTTGCCGCCGAGCCTGCGGTTTACGTGCTGATGAAGCAGGTCGAGGAAATGACGAGCGGCGCGATCTCCGGCCGCGCGCTGCGGATCTCGCTGTCCGTCGGCGTTTCGGCGTCCATCGGACTTGCAATGCTGCGCGTTTTGACCGGCATTTCGATCATTTGGATGCTGATCCCGGGCTACGGGATCGCTCTGCTGCTTTCGGTCTTCGTGCCGAAACTCTTTACGGCGATCGCGTTCGACTCCGGCGGCGTCGTTTCGGGTCCGATGACGGCGACGTTTTTGCTTCCGTTCGCGGTCGGCGCGAGCCTTGCCGTCGGCGGAAACGTCGTAACGGACGCGTTCGGCGTCGTGGCGATGGTCGCGATGACCCCGCTGATCACCATTCAGATCCTCGGGCTCGTGTCCACGCTGAAATCGAAGCACGCCGCTGCCGTCCCGCAGCCGGAAGCGCTCGACGAGAACTATACGGTCATTGAATTGTAAGGAGGAAGGCGCATGAGCAGTTTGTATCTGATGTGTACCGTAACGAACCGTGCGCGTCTTCCGGAGTTTTTGTCGCTGTACCGGGAAGAACGATTAGACCGCAACCTGATCATGCTCGCGCACGGGACGGCGACCAGCGATGTATTGCATCTGTTCGGTCTGGAAAACTCCGAAAAAGCCGTGATCCTGTCCGTCGTGACGGACGCGGTATGGAAATCGGTCAAGCGCGGGCTGGAGCGCCGGATCCGCATCGACGTGCCGGGAACCGGCATCGCGTTTCTGGTGCCCGTCTCGAGCATCGGCGGCAGGCGTGAGCTTGCGTACTTAACGGATGAACTGGATTTTACGCGCAGCGAGGAGGAAAGCGAATTGAAAGGAACGAAACAGGAGTTGCTGATCGTGATCGGCAACCGCGGATACAGCGAACAGATCATGGACGCCGCGCGCGAAGCCGGCGCGACCGGCGGAACGGTCGTCCATGCGAACGGAACCGGCATGAAGCGCGCGGAGAAGTTCTTCGGCATTTCCCTTGCGTCCGAACGCGAATTGATCCTGATCGTGTCCGCTTCGACGAAAAAGAACGCGATCATGCAGAGCATCATGAAAAAAGCCGGCCTCGACTCCGACGCGAAGGCGATCGTGTTTTCCCTGCCTGTGACCGAAACCGCGGGACTTCGGCTGCTCGAGCCGGACGAACCCGAAGAAGAAAAACCGAAGGACGACGCAGCCGACGCATAACACGATCACAAAACCGGACGGAAGAGGCATTCTATGAACATTTACGTTGCATTCACGTTGTTTTCCCTCGTCATTCTGGTGTATCTGGTGGTATCGGAACTGTTCACCATGCTGTTCCGCTTTACCGGTCTTCCGGTGGAAAAAGCAAGGTTCCAGGTCGTTT
>Ga0247611_10008876_pt1 | contig 12253 bp, 9 predicted proteins | sample 177DNAGHGhighgp2_FD_192422 | JGI IMG/M metagenome (GOLD analysis project Ga0247611, IMG submission 192422) | Sheep rumen microbial communities from Palmerston North, Manawatu-Wanganui, New Zealand - 1770 DNA GHGhigh gp2 | ecosystem: Host-associated > Mammals > Digestive system > Stomach > Rumen ... | reverse complement strand
TATTACAAATCAAAAGATTTTGATGCGAAAAATACAGATTGGAAATTTGATGTAAAACCTACTTCTCAATTTGGAATTGGAATTTTGTCGTGTTATATGATCGCTGACAAATTGGGTGTAACAAGCATATATTACGAGAATCAGGAAGAATTGTCTTTTGTTTTATCAGGTATTTCTGAACGATTTTATTATAAAACACCTCAAATATCAGATAAAGAAAAAATAGGAACACATGGAACTCTTATAAAACTTTTCTTAAATGACTCGTATGCAGAAGTCATTAATGCTGATTATATTCCTAAAATGCCTTTATTCTTGATGGAAAGGAATGATGAGGATATTGCGCTATTGGATAATGTAGTAAAGGTGAAAAATAATTTATTCTATATATTATTTAATTACATTGGTATTCCTCATCCAGAGATTCAAGTTTGTGTAAACACAGCAAAGGGTGAGAAACATTCGTTATATCAATATAATCAAGTATTTGAGTATAAAAACTACAATGGAATCACCAAAGACGATATAGAAAAACTCATAGCAAATTATTATTTCCTTGATGGGCATAATCCATATAAAAAATATATAGAAAATATAGATTTAATAAGAAATTATCTGATTGAAACGAGAACAAAGAATATAACTTTATATACAATTCTATCATTACCTAGAAAAGGAATTACAGAGGAAGATTTAAGAATATTATCTTACGCAAATTTTATTGGATACAAAAATAGAGATTTGTGTATAGATGGTATTTCAGTCAGATGTTCTTCTCATGAATTATCTGATTGCTTAGGGTTTTCAGATGATATATTGCATTATACACTAATAAACTTCTCTGGTGAAAACAGACCTATATTATCAATAGATAGAACATCTTGTGTACGACTTCCCAGTTTTTCATCTGATGAATTAATACAGCTAAAAGAAAAGCTTCTTTTTAATATCGAAGAACAGATAACACAACATATCCAAAAAGAAAAAATCAATTCAACGGATAAAGAATTCTTTTTATTATATCAATTTATTGGTTCTCACAGCTATTTCAATGCTTCTAAATTAGTGTTAGATATTTCAAAAAAATTAGACAAAGATATGAATTTCCCTGACGAAGGATTAAATCAAATAAAAATATCAGAGTTTGTATCAAACAATGAAACAACAATTAAAAACGTAAATACTCAAGACTATCAAGAAATATCAAGACAAATCCTATTAGGGAAATGTACAAACGCAAAACTTATAAAAGTTTTTGATAATAATTTATATATTAACAGTTCTGAATACACAGATATTCCTAAAGGGAAATACTATATGGGTGATGGAGAATTGTCTCTGACCGCCTGCGCAATTCGTGCTGATAAATGGGAAGGAAAATTCGCTGAATACGATGTCGTAAGTAGTCTTTGGCCGATTGTAAATCCAAAATTATTTGATAAATTAACCTGTACATCTCAGCAAAATAGCATTTTTTCCCATTGTAAGGTAATTAAATCAAGTAGTAACGCTATACAAGCAATTGTTAAGGCGGATCCAACTCTTATAAATCCAAAATATGGTATTGGATGTAGAGATAATAGTTCTTTTAATAAAGGCGATAATGATATAGGATATCCGGATAAAATTGCGAACGAATTCTGGTTGTTCGAATTATCAAATTATGGAGAAACAGTTCGAAGAGATAAAAAGAGTCCTACGTTATTTGCCTACATTGCACCGAGAAAGCTGAGTGATTTAGAAGAAAGTCGTTTAAAAGAATATGAGCAGGAGGATAATATTTATGTTGAGGGTGTTAGAAAAGGATGGAGTATATATTTTTTAGGAGCAATGCAAAAATATATTATTAAACCAGGAATTATTTCTAGATCTGATATAGAATTACAAATTCCTGAGTCATATAAGAAGATTACGCCGGATATTGGTTATTTTAATACAGATGATAAACAGGTGTTATAATATTTTATAATAATATGTGGGGTGTAAATAATCTAAAAAATATCCCATTTGAAAAAGGTGAACAAATTGTCAAAAAATGGAAAGAAATTTTTATAATAGACTATATTTAAATAAAGTTCAAAATAGCGAGGAAACATAAATGAGCTCTATATTCTATCGCGGTCAATTTGATGATTACAGGATTTCTGATTTGAAATCGGCTTTAGAAAGTGTCGGGGAATCAAGTCCATTTCCAAAAAATGCTTCTTTAGATGTTTCTTATCAGACTACAGTCTTTCTATCTCATAAACATGATGACCTGAATGATTTAAAGGGGGTTATCGGCATGCTTGAAAGGAAATTTAATGTAAAAGTATATATTGATAGTAGAGATGAAAAAATGCCTAAGGTCACATCAGGCGAGACGGCGACTCGGATTAAAAAGAAAATAAATGATTGCGATAAATTTATTCTTTTGGCTACAGACGATGCAATAGAATCAAAATGGTGTAATTGGGAACTAGGTTATGGAGATTCTTTAAAAAATGAAAATGGAAATTTGGCACTATTTCCAATGACCGAAAACAGGTTTGCATCATATAAGGGAAATGAGTATTTGGAAATATACCCTCATATTATATCGAAATATGAATACACTCTTCCTAAGTATTCTATTGGAGAAGAAAAATATTATGTTCAATATAAAGGTGTTTTAACACCATTGGATCAGTGGTTTTCCAAATAAAATTCTTATGGGCTACAAAATATTCGTTTCATACAAGTATAAAGATAATAGCGTTTACCCTTTGAGTTCATATCGAAGCGGATTTCCGTTCCCGTATGGGAATCCCACTACTGTTCGCGATTATGTGGATAAGCTGGAAACGTATTTTGACCATACAAGTAACATTTACAAAGGCGAATCTGATAATGAAGATTTGTCTAATTATTCCGATGACGCAATTTGGGAAAAATTAAAGGATCGAATTTTTGATAGCTCCGTCACTATTGTAATGATTTCGCCGGGTATGAGAGAGCCCCACCGTTCTGAACGCTCGCAATGGATTCCTTGGGAAATTTCATATTCTTTACGCGAAACCACAAGAGGAGATAGAACTAGCCATTCTAACGCTATTTTGGCGGTTGTTCTGCCAGATTATCTTCATCAGTATAATTATTTCACCGATCCGCATTCATATCAGCGTTTAGATGGCCAAGACAATAATGAAGATCCTGTATTTCCAATAATTCGAAAGAATATGAAAAACAATCGATGGAATCAATCTTCTATGTCATTGTTTACGGGTTTTTATTCAATTTCAACGGATGATGCATCATATATTCCAAGCGTGAAGTGGGATGATTTCATTCAACATCCAATGGCATATGTTGAATGTGCCGTAAGACGTAAAGAAAATATTTTTGATTATAAGATATGCACTGATTTGGAATTTTACCGATGGAATTCACATCTTTCTAGTTTATTTTAAAAAAGGGACTAGCAATGAAAATTGACAAAGAAGATGAACGCCTGTATTTGCAGTTCTTGCAGAATAACATCGCGAGAATGAATAACAATTCTGCCCAAGTCAAAGGATGGTGTATCGCAGTAGTTGCGGCTCTTTTGGCCATATTTTCGGAAACGAAAAATGAATTGTTTGTCTGGATATGTTTAATACCGACTGTTCTATTCTGTATTTTAGACACATTATATCTGCAGCAAGAACACAAATTCGTTGGGATGTATAATGATTATGTCAGCGGCAAAATTAACAAATCTAAAGTCTATAAAATGCCGATGAAATCTTATGAAAAGGGGTTGTGTGGATTTTTTAAAGCGCTGATATCCTGGTCAGTATTACTTGTATATGGTCCGTTATTGGCGACAATAATTGTAATTCTTTGTATAATTGAGGCGAATTGTTGCTAATATCAACAATGCACAACGACTGCTGAATTTTGAACATGATGAATTGGGCGATCATTTTGCCAACGCCGGCAAAATGACTGTTGCAATTACACCATTTTGTTGGAGTCAACAAAATGGTCATGTAGGTAAAAATCGAACTTTCACCTGCAATTAGTGAAATCGCATGTAAAATTTTCTTGCCCCTCTTGCCAACTTTGTCGATATTAGGTACATTACACTCATGCGCGTCATTCCGTAGAAAGGAATGATGCGCTTTTGCATTATATGGCTTTGCCGTATTGCGAGGGCGTTCCTAGTAGAAACAATAAACGCAGGATGCCCAATGGCTAAAAAAGAAATTTTCACTTATTCTCAGCAGACATTTGAGAATATCAAGCTCGCTCTTGGCTTTGGTTCGCAACGTGAGCCTCAAAATGAAGAGGTTAACAATAGGGTTAATAAAAGGGTTAACGAAAAGGTTAATGAAAACCAACGGAAAATCCTTGAATCAACTCGAAAAAAATCCATCAAAAACCCAAAAGGCTTGCAAATATTGATAAAAATATGTATTTTAGTAAATGTAGGTAAAAACAGAAAATTTACCTACATTTGCAAAACTGAGAAAAAAATGGCAATCCTATATAAACAGTGCCTTGAGAAGTACGGTTCCGACTACCAAATCCAGCAGGAAATCCTTGCCGGCAGGCTTTTCAAGTTGGAAAAGGGTGTTTACTCCGAAAAAAAATATGAATCCGCAATGGTGGTTGTTTCGGTGAAATATCCCAAAGCGGTGTTTACCATGGATTCCGCTTTTTACCATTATAACCTGACAGATACGATTCCCGAAAAATACCATTTGGCTACCGCGAAAAACACAAGGCAAGTCCGAGATTCGCGCGTGGTGCAAAAATTTGAGAACAGCGACACACTTTATCTTGGCGCAGAAAATGTGGAGTTCGACGATGAAACTATTGTTATGTACAATCGTGAAAGGATGCTGCTGGAACTTCTTCGCAACAAGAGCAAGCTTCCATTTGATTATTACAAAGAGATACTGGGGAATTATAGGCGCATTCTTTACGAACTGGATACGCAGCTGATTCAGGATTATTTACCACAGTTTCCAAAATCCAATATGATTAGTCAGGCCCTGCAACTGGAGGTTTTTTGATGAATCTTCAAGAAACTGTTCAGGCTGAGATGGAAAGAGGCCTTTCGGATTTGAATGCAAGAGCGAAGGTCTGCCAAGACATTGTGCTGAAGTCCATTGCTTTAGGTGGGCTGAACAGGAACATCACCGTCAAAGGTGGTGTTGTAATGCGGGCGAAAACGGGGAACATCCGTAGGGCGACTCAGGACCTGGATATTGATTTCATTCGCTATTCCTTATCGGACAATTCCATTGATGACTTTATCGCAAAAATGAATACGCTTCAAGGCGTTTCCGTTAAGCGAGCCGGAAAAATCGAGGAACTAAAACAGCAGGATTACAATGGGAAGCGTGTTTACGTAGAGATTTCTGACGATTCGGGCTTCAAGATAAAAAGCAAGATTGATTTCGGTGTTCATAATAAACTGGATATTGCTCAAGAAGAGTATTGCTTTGATATCGCATTTGACGAGAGTGGAGCTAACTTGCTGATAAATTCAAACGAACAGATGCTTGTTGAAAAACTGCGTTCACTCCTGAAATTCGGAACCAACTCAACCCGGTTCAAGGATGTTTTTGATATTTTCTATTTAAGCCAACATGTTGAATTGCTGAAGTTGAGGCGGTGTATGGACGCCTATATTATTGGCGATGTGCAGATGCTTGAAAATAGTGGGCAAGACGTGTTTAACCGAATCCGGCGGATTTTTTCCAATAAAAAATATTTGAGGCAGATGGAGGAATCGGGCAAAAACTGGCTGGATGTACCCGTAAATGAGGTTGTGGAAGGGATTCTTGATTTCTTTGAACGTCTTTGATTAAAAGATAAGGTTATATTTATGTAGAACCCGTTCAAGGATCTGCAATGGCCGAACCGAATATCAACATTCCCGAGCGTAAGACGCAGGCGAAGGTAATCAGGTTCTTCAAGGACGAATTGCATTACGATTATCTGGGCAATTTGTGCGAAGTGGCGAATAAAAATATTCGCTATGATGATCTGTTTGCGTTCTTGGTGGGAAAGCAGCACTATTCGGAAACGGTTGCACGCAAGGCTATCGCAGATTTGCAACATGCGGCGGGCGACTTGCAGCAGGGTATATATTCTGCGAATAAGACTGTGTATAATTTGCTGAAGTATTCCCATTCTGTTTCTGATATGGATGGTGAAAACTTCAGCGTCTATTACATTGATTTTGATAATCCGGCCAATAATCATTTTGCCATTGCCGAAGAAGTGACAGTCAGTTCGTCTTGCAGTACCAAGCGGCCTGACCTTGTCATTTATATAAATGGCATTGCAGTTGCGGTGATCGAACTCAAGAAGAGTTCTGTTTCTGTTGCCGATGGTATTCGTCAGAACTTGACGAATCAGAAGCCGGAATTTATCGAGTCGTTCTTTACCACGGTTCAGTATTGCTTGGCAGCAAACGAGAGTGAAGGTGTCCGCTACGGGACAATTGCCACTCCAGAAAAGAAGTATTTGACATGGAAGCAGGAGGCGTTTCGCGAACGCCTGCAGGAACTGGACGAGAATGATTTGATAATCGATGATAAGAGTTCGTCGTTTGACGGCGTTCTTTTCGAGAGTCTTTATTCGCTGTTCAACAAGGTCCGTTTCCTTGACCTGATTCATAACTTTATCATTTTTGATAATGGTGTAAAGAAGGTCTGCCGCTACAACCAGTATTACGCAATTCACCGCACGTACAACAGGATTACCACGCAAAAGAAGGGCGGTATTGTATGGCACACGCAGGGTTCGGGCAAATCGCTCACGATGGTCTGGCTTGCCAAGCGCCTGCTGCTGAACAATCCGAGTCGCAGAATTTTGATTGTCACTGACCGCGACGAACTAGATGACCAAATAGAGCAGTTGTTCAAGGGTGTGGAAGAAAAGATTATTCGCACCAAAAGCGGTCGCGATTTGTTGGACCGTTTGAATTCTACCGAAGGTTCTATCATTTGTTCGCTGGTTCACAAGTTCGGTCGCCGTGGCGGTGAAGTTACCGACGGTGATTACGACAAGTTCTTGAAAGAAATCAAGGATTCGCTCCCGCCTAACTTTAGTGTGAAAGGTGATTTCGTCGTGTTCGTGGATGAGTGCCACCGCACGCAATCGGGCAAACTGCATAAGGCGATGACGGCTTTGATGCCCAAGGCAATTTTTGTTGGCTTTACCGGTACGCCGCTTTTAAAGAAAGACAAGAAGACGAGTCTTGAAGTATTTGGGAGCTACATCCATACATACAAATTCGATGAAGGCGTGCGCGACCACGTGATTCTTGACTTGCGCTATGAAGGCCGCGATGTCCCGCAAGATCTCAGGTCCCGCAAAAAGATTGATGAATGGTTTGAATTGAAAACAAAAGGGATGACGCCAGTCGCAAAGGCGAAACTGAAAGCCCGCTGGGCAAATATGCGCACGGTTTATTCGTCTTACGATCGCTTGAAAGCGATTGCGAACGATATCATTCTTGATTTTGCGAAAGATGCCCGTTTGGCGGAAGGCCGCGGAAACGCTATCCTTGTTGCGGATTCCATTTATACGGCATGCCGCTTCTACGAGATTTTCCAAACAATGAGTTTTAAGAAGTGCGCCATCATTTCTTCTTATACGCCAAATCCGGGTGACCTGCGTACCGATACAGTGAGCCTCGATGACGATACGGAAACTTTCAGAAAATACCAGATTTACTTGAAGATGGTCGGTGTTGAAGAAGGCGACGATACATCCCGTATTGACAAGAAAGTAGAGGCTTTTGAAAAAGAAGCCAAGCGCAAGTTTGTTCACGAGCCTGCCAACATGAAGTTGCTCATTGTGGTTGATAAGCTGTTGACTGGTTTTGATGCTCCTCATTGCACTTACTTGTACATCGATAAAAAGATGCAAGATCACGGTTTGTTCCAAGCGATTTGTCGCGTGAACCGCTTGGATGACGAGACAAAAACGTTTGGCATCATCATTGACTACAAGGATCTTTTTGACAATGTGACCGACAGTATGCATAAATACACATCGGGAGCATTCGAAGGCTACGACGACAGCGATGTTGACGGCTTGATTAAGGATCGTGCGACCGAAGCCGAGAAGTATTTCAACAAGACTCTTGAAGAAATCGAGACGCTTTGTGAAGATGTAAAGCCGCCCAAGGATGAGTCGGATTACATTCATTTCTTCTGCGGCGAGGATGTTAGCTGGCTTAAAAATCCAGAAGAATTTGAGGCATTGGCCCGCTTGCGTGAGCGCTTCTACTCATTGGCGAGTAGCCTGACTCGTGCATTTGCGGAATTGAAATCGCAGATTTTGTCGTTGCCCTATACCGATGCGGAATGGAACGAAAAAGAAAAGAGCACCAATGACTACTTCAATTTGCGTCAAGCGATTATGCGGGCTAGTGGCGACCTTATTGATTTGAAATCTTGCGAACCGGACATGCGCCATCTTATTGACAACTATATTGCGGCAGGCGATTCTACAAAGATTATTGAATTTGACGACACGACTTTGCTGGATATCATTGAACTTTGCAAGTTTGATTTGACAACGGGCAAAAAGAAGGTCCGCGAAAGCGCTGCCGAGAAAATCGAAAACAATATCCGTCGCAAAATTGTTGACCAGATAAACGTCAACCCTGCGTACTACAACAAAATGTCGGAAATTCTTGACCAGTTGATTGAAGAACGTAAAAACGGCCTGATTGAGTACAAGAAGTTGTTGGAACGCTATGTTGAACTTGCCAAGAAGGTGAATTCTTCAGCTGCAAGCGAAGATTATCCTGCTTCTGTTAAGGGGAGTGCCGCAAAGCGCGCGATTTACGATAACTGCGGAAACGATGAAGAGTTGGCGAATAAAATTTACGATGCAGTCATGAGTAGCATGCAGGCGGATTTCCGCAACAGCCCTGTGAAAATCAACAAGATTAAGCGGGCTCTTTCCGAAGTCTTGGAAGATGACGCCGAAGTTGACCGCGTTTATGAACTCATTAGCAAGCAGAGCGAGTTTTAATCACACTTCGTCATTCTGACCCTGAGCTGGGCGAAGGGGAAGAATCCATAAAGGAATTATGAAGTTTAAAATTTCAGGCATTACGGTTGACGTCACCAAAAAAAATATCAAGAACATTCACCTCTCGGTGATGCCGCCGAATGGCGATGTACGCATATCTGCGCCCTTGAAACTTTCGGACGAATCTATCAAAATTTTTGTACGCACCAAGGTTGCATGGATTAAACGCCAGCAAGAAAAGTTTGCAAATCAGGCCCGTTTAAGCGAACGTGAATATGTTTCCGGCGAATCCATCTTTATTTTCGGTCGCCAGTATTATTTGCGTGTGCAACATGACCACGTAAATGGCTTTGTAATAGATGGGCAGAATGTGATTCTGACTGTTCGCGAGGCGAGTACCGCACAGCAGCGCGAAAACTACGTGAACGAAAAACTCCGCGAAATGCTTGTTGCCGAAATTGAAAAGCGTTTGCCTACGTGGGAAAAGAAAACGCATTTAAAGTGCAACGGCTGGCAAACCAAAATCATGCAGAACAAGTGGGGTAGTTGCAACCCTGTAGGTAAACTCTGGTTTAATTTGCATTTGGCGCATGCGCCTATCCGCTGCCTGGATTACGTGATTTTGCACGAACTCTTGCACTTGAAAGTCCGCCATCACAACAAAGATTACATCGCACTGCTCGACAAGTACATGCCCTTTTGGCAAGAAGTCCGCAAAGAACTCAACGATTTTGTCCTCATGCCGATGAAATAAATTATTTCCCTCCACATCTTCCCGCTGGCTATTCTTACAAATTTTATATTTCTTCCAAACTGTATCTAGTGTTATATTGAGGTTCACCATGACAGTCGAAGATTTTTGCAAGTGGATTGAATCGTCTAATTTCAAGGATGGGGATAGGCTCCCTTCCGTGCGCGAGGTGGCTTCGTCCTTGGGCGCATCGGTGTTCACGGCTTTCCGTGCATACAAGAAACTGGTTGAGCAAGGTAAAATATATAGCGAACATGGTAACGGTTATTTTTGGGGACGTAAGCCCGAAATATCGGTTGCCGTACATGAGCGCGAGAGCGTCCGTTTGGAGCGTTTGTTGTTGGATGCCTGGAAATCCGGCAAGATTTCAGCGGATGGCCCGCTTCCGTCCATCAAGGATTTGTGCACTTCCTATGAAACTTCGCTTGGGGCGATGCAGCGGGCGCTTGCAAAATTGCGTGAACAGGGAATTTTGGAGCGTAAAGGGCAAGGGCGTTATTACTTTAGAAATACAAGATTATCGTTGGCGGAACCGAAAGAAATCCTTCTGATTATGCGTTGTAATGCGAACGGGGACTTTAATTGCCTTGGCGAACGTGAACTGCAGTTTATGCACAATGTCTATGCGTCGGCTCATCGGCGCAATTTGAAACCCAAGGTGCTTGGCTATTTCGAGGAGGAAAGCGCGTTTCTGGATGCGGGCGGAAAGCGGATAATGCTGGAAGATTGCCGTGGGTGTTTTGGTGCTGTCGTCTCGACGATGCTCGTATTCGATATCAATAAGTTGTTTGCAAAACTTGCGACGACGCGTTTCCCTGTGGCGGTGTGGTGGGAACATCCGCTGTACGACATTCCGCGTGCACTGAAAAAAGAAAAGCGATTTGCGTTTTTTAATCTCGCCTTTGGTGAGTTCCCGGGGCGTATTGTCGGGCGCTTTTTGAAGAAAAAAGGCTTGACGCGGATTGCCTTTGTGTCTCCGTATCACATGAGCATGTGGTCGAGGGACCGCTTGAAAGGTCTCAAGAATGTGGGGCTTGAGGTGTTCGAAGCGACTGATGCCTCGCATGCAAGTCCTTATGACTTTATGCAGGAACCGCGTGCACATGCCCGTTATAGACAAATTTTAATGTCGCTTGTGAAAAAAATCCCGCCTGTAGATGCGTGGGTTGTGTCTAATGACAGGGTCGGAGTCGAGCTGATTTCGTTTGTGAACCAGGGCAAGATTCCGCGCCCGCCTTACATGGTCTCGTTCGACAACTCTACGGACAGCTACCGCAACCGCTTGGATTCCTTCGAGTTCAATGTGGAAACGCTTGCAGAACAGTCGGTGTTTCACTTGGTTTCGCCTGGAGTTACCTTGTATAAAAAAGGCGATTTCCGTGAGCTATCGGGGCATGTCGTGGAGAAGTAATTTTTTTTGTTCTTATATGGTGTAGGTAAGATTATATTTAAAGTAAAGGACTTTCAATCATGAAAACAATAAAGAAATCCATCGTACTTCTATTTTCAGCTTCGTTTGCGTTCCTTGGCGGTTGTGCCAAGAACCACAACGATATCATTCTTCATAAGACACAATCCTTTTGGACAGGAAGTCCGGCGATTGAATTGAATGTCCCGTATCCTGAACCACTCACTTTTGAACTCCCGTCTGCTGAATGGACGCCTCTTAAAATTCAAAAGAAGGAAGGTGTAAATACGAGGGTCGAGCTTGCAGAAGGCGTGGCCGATTCGTATGTGAAGGTGGCGATTGAAGGCCAGACTAAGAGCTTATTCGAAAGCCTTGAAACCGAAAGCGGTGTGGATTTTGGCCAGTCGGATTCGTTGATTCTCATAGGCCTTTTCGATCATTACAAGACGATGACTAAAGCTGAAAATTCCGATAAGCCGATTCAGTATAGCGAGACGAAATTCGAAAGGCAAGATGGCGATGCGTTTGCTTGGATGGTGACTTCAAATGGCTCTTATGGTGTTGCGTATGCAGTACTCATGACGAAGAGCAATAACTATTTCACGATTGAAGTCAACCAGAAAAATCGCGAGACGGATATCGAGAAAATTTTGATAGATATCGTGAAAAGTCACAAGACGTATTAGCAATTGAATGATGAAAATGTGTTGGCTGCCGGTTTTATTGATGGCGATGTTCCTTTGCGGGTGTTCGCAGTCCAATGAAGATGAAGTGCGAAAAGCAAAACGGTTTGAGGCGTTGAAGGGACTGCCGTTAGATACAGTCCTTACGCGTGCGTATAAATTTTACGAGCAGTTCCAGGCAACGGGTGATACGCTGTCGCGAGATTCCATGAACGATTACAGGGACCACTTTTTTGCGAGATGGAAATTGGTAAAGATTGAGGATGGCTGGTTTTCGTAAGGACATTTTTATGAAAAAGATTTTTGAAAGCTGTATTTTGGTGATTTCTATTCTTGCCGCTGGTGTTTCGGCCAAGGGACTTTATTTGGAAGGTTCTTTGGGCATCGCCAAGGCGGATTACGTGG
>Ga0247611_10008875_pt1 | contig 12254 bp, 22 predicted proteins | sample 177DNAGHGhighgp2_FD_192422 | JGI IMG/M metagenome (GOLD analysis project Ga0247611, IMG submission 192422) | Sheep rumen microbial communities from Palmerston North, Manawatu-Wanganui, New Zealand - 1770 DNA GHGhigh gp2 | ecosystem: Host-associated > Mammals > Digestive system > Stomach > Rumen... | reverse complement strand
TTAATCAATAATAAAACTAATACTACCAATATACCTGTTAATAAACTAGTATCTAATCTCTCCATTTATTTCTCCTTATAATCGTAGTCATAGATATCCTTTAATACCTTAATCATTAAAGCCCTTTCTTCATCGTTTTTTGGAGCATTTACAGATTTAGGATTGTTCAGTCTATCTATTAGTAAATCTTTCTCCGCTAAATCAAAGTCATCGTCGTTTATATCAGCCATGCAACCATAGCCACAATCACATAAACAACAAGCTTTCTTTCCTTTACCGCAAGGACCAGAAGTTAAATAGTTCTTTCTATAGATATTCTTGTAATTAATTGCAGTTTCAAGTTCTACATCTACATAAGGTACAATATCATATTCAAAACTACTAGGAAGAGTTGAAAGTATACCATTTTTAACACAAAAAGTAGTAAATTCCTCTCCATCACCAAAAGATGTTAAAGTCCTATATGTAGTTCCATTTCTGATAGACTTATCTGTTTCTATATCAGATATATCAAACACTGTAGGAATATGGCCATTAAATCTTAAAGCCTTACCTTTATGTATGAAATGAGCATAGAAATCTGTTATCTTATATTCTGATAACTGTGGGAATGTAAATTTGTGTCCTAAAGCTTTTATTCCAAGCAAGCATATGGATTTATGATAACCATCATTTGACAGCTTTACAACCCTGAAAGGATAATAAGAATCTATGACTCTATATTTAGCTCCAAAATGATTAGTGAGATATCCATATACAATATCTCCTACCTCCAGTTTTCTATCTAAAGAGTAAATAGAAGTCTCAGATAAATTGGTGCTTTCTAAAAGTTTTCTTGCTTCACCTGTTGAACCAACCACATCGTTGTTCATTGAGTAACAACACCTCCCTTATTATATTTGATCATCTCGAATTCATTGCAGATAGTATCATAAGTTATATATCCAGCAAATATAGAGAACTTACTTCCTGTATCATTGTCTGCTTTTTGAAATAAAGCATATTCTCCAGCCTTACAAGCAACAGTACGTTTGACTTTCCAAATTTTAGATAAGTCTAACTTAATTCGTATTCCATATTTACCTTGTATGATAGTATCATTCTTTCCTATTAAATACATTAGTCCTCCCAACCGTCCACTTCATAGCCACTGCATTCAAACTTATGATCACACATTTCGCAATCGCACTCATCGTTGTATTCTCCAGTTTCCCAACACTTTTCGGTCGGTTCTTTATCTTTGTTTGCACTCATTCCAAATACTCCTTTTCAAATTTATCCAATATATTTCCTATATCCTCTTTAGCAATTGTTGCTAATCTAATATCGTCTACTAAACGATACACAAATTTTTTGTCTATCGTATTAGAAGTAGGTATTTCCGGAGTTTCGCCATGTTCGAATCTCGCTTGCCTTGCCATTCTATAAGCAGCCTGAATTCTTGGATGATCTGCAGTGTATCCTTTATCATTATCGTCGTGCCTGCAGATTCTGGATCCTCGACCATCGAATTCGAAACCAAATTTTCCACATGTAGGACAAACACAAGGTAAGTATGGAAAATCTACAAATCCATACATATAATAATTATTCTCAGGAAATCTATCATATGCCCACTGAACAACATCATCTGTTTCTGGTGGGATTTCTCCTACCATTACTATTTCATGGGAAATAGTATCTCCTTCTTCTCTGAAAAATGCTGTTACTTTGTCTTCATCTACTGTAGATGTAACTCCTTTAACCTCTATCCATAAATTTTGATCTGGTAAATAAAAGTCTGGCAAATAATACATCCCGTTAGATAAAGCAAATCCCTCAGGTTCATATTCCCACTTAACTCCCATAGCATCAAAGAATACCGCCCATCTAGCTTCTAATCTACTACGGAATCTATATCCTTTATATAAGGTTGGAATTACGTGTGTTAATTTTCCCATATTAATCATCTCCTTGTTCTTTATTAGTTTCCATTTTCTCTTTTTTGTCTTTTATTATGATTTTCACAAGAATAATATGCATCGACTATTTTACCGGTAAGTTTACAAGTACAACTCATACTAAACTCATCTACATCGACGTTATCACAGCAATAACAACACCAAACATTAGATTCATCTTCTTTAAATTTCTTAATAGCTTTTTCTAGATCATCGACATCTGTTTTAGATAAAGCTATGTGTATTCCCCCTACACATAATCTGGCAAATGGATCTTCACCACTACTAACGCTTCTGGTAAAAGTTTTAATTTCTCTATCTAACCTAAATCTCATATTATTCCTCCCTTTCTTTTTCCATTTTCTCCCATTGTTTCAGGATCTTTTGTCTTGTTTTGATTATGTACTTTCTATAAGCTTCATAATCTGTTCCAAAGTACTCTTCTTTACTCTCTTGGACTTTCCAAGCTCTAGCATTTCTTACTAGCTCAAAACTATTAGCAGCTGCTATAATATATAAATTTTTGCCAGCTTCGTTAGCTTTATGTATAAGGTCTGTTAAAATACTTTTCAAATTATCTAGGTTATCTATAGAAAAACCAGAATCCACAGCATCTAATAATAAGAAGATATGAGTTGTATCTCTATACTTTTTAAAATGATTGTCTCTAATTATTTCTCCTTTAATAATCTTAGCCACTAAACCCAGATAAGAAAATATATTCATATTGATATTCTCACCCTCAGAACTAGTCATTTTTCCAGCAAGAGCTGCAAAATCTTCTAGAAAGCTTACCTCCTCCATAGCATTATGACCTCCATCTTTTAGATTATCATAACTCACAAATGGATATCTATTGATTTCTAAGTCTTCTTTGATTAATGTATATATGGTAGATTTCCCTGCACCATTACAACCTACCAAACAGTTAATCTCATTAGGCTTTATAACCACATACTTGGATCTATACAACCTTCTACCAGATATAAATGGATCGCAACTTTCTAGATCAAAAGTTACAATATCATTCTCATCTATGGCCATATTCTCTAATGGTTTTATAGGTATATCATCGAATCCTTTCTTTAGATCATATAGAGATAAGAATTCGAAACCACCACGACCAGTACGTTTACCAACTATAGACTCTTTCTTTATAGCCTCTAATTCTTCATTGGTAAACTTCTCTTCTTCAGGCTCTGGATCTTCCTTCTCTATACTATAACTAATTTGAGAAAAATTAGACATATATCCATTCAACAAATTCTTTTGGAATGAATCTCCAAAATTACCAGCATTGTATTCTTCAGGATAATTAAAATCGAAACCATCCATCCCCAAATTTTCTCCTTTCATTTTATCTTAGGTATTGCATTCAAAGTTATATTATATAACTCAAATCAAGTTACATTACAAAAAAGAAACCTTAATGAAGGTTTCTTTTTCTGTTAATCAGAGCTTCGTGTTCTCTTAAATCAATTGTTGGAAATGCTTCTTCAGGAATATCTTCAAACATAAGTTCATCCTGTTCATCTTCATGATCTTCCCACATTTGATCTGTCATAAGCTTTACAGCTTTCTTAGCTTCAAGTGAATCTGCAAAGCAAGGAAGACTAAGGAAATTGATCCATCCCTGGAAATAGATCTTATCTGTGTAAGAAACTTCGAAGTTAGCATTTCCGTAATTGTTACTTAACAACCATGATCTATTAATGTCATAGATCGCTCTTTTGTGCTTGCTCATAGCTTCGCAAAGTTCTTTAGTGTCACAATCAAGAAGGCCAGCCATCTGCACTGGAGTGATGTAACGCTCACCATTGTATAACTTGTTGTCAAGGAATCCTTCAAAGATAATAGGCATACAGAAAAGATGATTGCTTTCCCTACGAGCTGCCATTGCTCTGTTTAATAAAGATGCTTCTACATAACTATTGTACGATTTACTCATTTTAAATACCTCCAAATTTAATTGAGTTTTTCTGTTTCTTACTTCTATTTTATACAATTGAAATATTCAACTTTTTCAAAAAAAGAAAGGTAGTTGTGACTCTACCTTTCCTTGTTTAGTTATGCATCATACTTTACCATAAGATATACCCAAGGAATTAAACCAATAAGTATTCCTACAGTATTGTACAGTAAATTCTCTTTTGTCTCGCTCATAACAATTCCCCTTTCTTTAGATTGTAATCTCACCATTACATATTTATATTATACAATCTAAATATGGAGAATTACTTAGCTATTAATTTGGTAAACTTAGTTATACCAGCAGTCTTATCTTTATCAGCGCATAGAGAAGTATAAGCATAAGCTGGTCTATTCTCTATTACCTCTTTCTTCCTAGTCTTTACTGGTTTGATTTCAAAATTCTTTCCCATAATATCCTCCTGTTATCTTTATGAATCCCATGCAGTAGATTCATTCAATACTTTATCTCTATGATCCTGATATCCTTTATCATAAGCACGTTTACAAATATTGAAATAATCACACAGTGCATTCTCGTGTGGTTTATCACACCCTCTACAAACAAACTCTCTATCTTTTTTGGTTCTTTCAAACTCCTTATAATCCCAAAACAAATTTTTCTCATATGTAAAATCTTCGTCTTTAATTCTTCCTAAGTAATTAGCTTTATCGTCTCTATAAGGTTTAAGTTCTTCTATAAGACTAAGAATTTTCTCTTCTATCCCTTCTACAAAATAACGCTTGGTACAACATCTAATATTTATGATATAGCCCTCATGAATAGAATAGTCTTCTAATTTTGAAAAAATATCATCGTGGTTCTCTAATGAAAACCCAAGTCCTTTTACAAATTCTTTTGCTTCCTCTGACAAATCATCTGATAAGATAAAATCGATTTCGTATTCATACCATTTTCTATCATTGATTTCTGTAAGCTCTGGTATAATGTGTATGCGGAATTCATTACTTGGTTTATTAGACATATCGATTAACTTATCCATTAATTCCTTTGGTACTTTATTATTAATTCTAGCTATAATATCACCTGTATAATAGTTTCCCATGTTATCTCCTTCTTAGAACAAGTTGGGAGTACCAATCTGGTACTCCCATGTACAATCAAGCTAAAGAATTCTCAAGAGCTCTAACTTGCCTGGTGAGCTTTCTTACAACTCCAGGACACTTGATATTCTTAGGTGAATTCTCAAGTTTGTTTAACTTGTCCTTCATGATTGCGAGCTTCTGTTCTGTTGTCATACGTTTGTCCTCCATTTATATAGTTTAATTATATGTACTACCATGTTTAAATAATTAACTTGATGCCTATTAAAATACCAATCTCTTCCATAGTTTCTTTAACTCGAATCCATGAAGAATCGTCAAAATGCACAGTTGTAAAAGTATAATTTTTGTCAAAACTATCAGTAAAAATGTCTTCTACAAAATCTAATATTTTATCAGTGTTTATAAACATTTGTTTAAAATAAATCTCGCCATTCTCACGTTCCTCAGCTTTAGATAATTGAATAAACATATTCTCCTCCTGCATTAAATTTATTGGTCAAGATACAAGTATATATTATACAATCCAAATCAATTTTACCAAAAAGAAAGAGTGAGGCAATACCTCACTCTTATTCTCAATGTTCTATTATAGGTGTATACTCAAAATTGGAGCTACCAACAGCTTTATCAGGAGAACTACCAACAAACTCTACACTACCTAAGTTATTCTTATCTTCATATGGGGTTATACACTTAATAATCTCGTATTCGCTAGCCCACATTATTACAACCCCTTCAGATGTAACAAACTGAGTAGTTGCTGTATATTCAATATCTGTTTCTATCTTAGATTGGATTAGTGTACATATGTATTCTAAGTCATAGTAAATGGAGGTAACCATAAATTCTTTAAATTCAGGATGTTGTTTACAATACTTACTATCCATTAGTTGATGTACAGAACTAATCATATAGTTAGGAACTTCTACTCTGTATATTAAAAATAATTCATTACCTTCCCATTTTGCTTGAGTTTCTAATTGAGTTAAGAGAGGCATTCTTTTCTTATGAAACTCTTCTAACTGAGGAGTAGCAACTTCTAGAAGCTGTACTCTGGTTTTTTCTTTAACTCTTAAATCATAAAATACTTTTATTAGAAAAATACAGAGTATAGATATAATTATTAACGATACTATAGCTATTGTTTTTCTACTAGGCTTTTTCATAAACACCTCCTTTCAATATTATTGAGATGTTTTTCGAAAAAGAAACCCACCTCATTAGAGGTGGGTTCTTATTATTTGATATCTGTGCAGAAATAAGTACCGTCTATCTGACCAAATATTTCTTTTGCAAGCTCCTGGTACAAAGTAGATGTCTGACCGTGAGCATCAGTAAGATCATCGCTGAAAAACTGAACAACTTTCTTGGCAAAGACAACGTATGTTGCCTGAAAGGATCCAGGAGTTTCTGAGCAAATGATATCTGAGAATGCAGGATTACCCTTGAAAGCTTTCTTAAACAGATCAGCTGTTGATTCTTTGTTTTCAAAGTCTGCAGGAATTACAGCAATCTTAAGAGTTACATTACCAAACTCTTTCTCTGTAGGAAGAAGCTTTGTAAGAGCATCAGCCTTCTCTTGATTGTCTACGTAAAGCTTAAGAGAAACATCTTCATCGCTATAAACAAGCTTAACCTCAGGATCATCCTTGAAGAGTTCGTTTATCTTACGATAGAAGATAACCCAAGGTGAAGATAAATTGAGATTTCCCATATTAGAGTTCCTCCTTATAAAAATTAGTTAACAGTATTACTATAAAGTTATAGTATATGTAATTTTACAAAAAATAAAGCACCTATTTAGGTGCTTTATTTGAATTAATCAAACTCAATTACTACGTGTGGAATAATTCCATACGAGCAAGACGTGTCGTCGAAATCAATACGCCCATCGTTACGTATACGCCAAGCATTTGAGGATCCACATTCATCTTCAGTTTTAGTTCCCGTCCAATATGCAGCTCCAATAGCAATGAGATAATTATTTGATATACATCTAGGACCATTGTACATATCTTTAGTATAACACAAATGATCTCTGTCTGGAATTCTACCCTCGGCAACAAAATAATCCTTATCTGTCATTGTAAATATGAATTTAAACTTTTTATTTTTAGCACTAGGCCAATCATCTGCACCTAAAATTTTCAATCCGAGTAATTCAAGATTAGTACAATTATTACGAATAACTTTAAATGGATATAGTTCAAACGAATCTTTTTCTTCGTTGTAATATATTCCATTTACTACATCAAAAGGTTGTAAATCGGCAGCCACATATGGTGGAATCTCAGTGTCAAAATCGTCATCGTAGAATTTTCTAATTAACTCTTGATCTGTTAGATCCTTCTTTTCTTCAGGAACATATTTTGACAATAAGTTTGCAAATTCCTCTCTAAATTCTTTGTCTTGACAAGCCTTCTCAAAAGCTTCCATTATTTGTTTATTATCCATCGACTTTCTCCTCATGATAATCAACTGTTATTGTTGTATCCATTCCTAACTCATAAGAAGGTCTTACACCTTCACCTATGGTTAGAACTATTTCTTCCTGATCTGTGTAGTTAAGAATGATATTACTATTGACATACTCTTTATATCCCCTCAAGCCAGCATGTATTAAAGTAGCAATATCTTCTTTCTGTTGTGTTGATTTAGTATTGATTTTGATAGTTACCATTTTATTATTTCTCCGTTTCTAGATATAAATTACCCTTCTCAGTCTATCTGTTTAGATATGCTGACAGAGTTAGAACTTCCAATTTCGCATTATTTTTCATTTTCCGAGCAATTACCCAGAAATTCCTAAAAGCACTAAATTTGATTTTCCCACATTATAATAATAAAGAGGGAGGTAATCCATATGCTAAGTACAAACACCAAAGCTGTGATAAAAATTATAATTGCATTAGCAATATTCATATTAATAGAGTTCTTAAGACTCGGATATATGAAAAAGGATCAAGCTCAAGAAGCTATCAATCAGGATAAGTTCGAAGTTATGTCTGAACAAATTACTGATCTACAAAGTCAGATTACCGAGCTTGATAAACGGATAGCAGAATTAGAAGCAAACAATTGAATATATCCGGAAGACAGATCTCCCGGATAGTTTTTCATAATTTTTTAAGAATCTCTATTTCTTTCCTCAATAAGTCAATCTTTTGCAGACACTCTTCCATTCTTTTTTCTTTATCAAGTATAAACAGATCTCTAGCTAATACGATATCACTATCAGGTAGCCAAAGCTTTCCGTTATTTACTTCCCCCGATTCTAGAGATACGGTAAATGTTTTAGCAAGTTTACCATTATTTCTAAGCTTTGTTTCTGGATTTAATTCTTTTATTACTTGTACTGTTTTGGAAAATAGTTTAGACTTATAGTTGTCCAAATTTATAAGGTTATCATCGTAGAGTCTAAACTCAGCCAGATACTCAGCTATTCGATTCCCTCTCCAAATATATACGTATAAATTCTTCTTAATAGGAACAGATGTACAGTCCTTTAAGAAGTCTTGTGAATATAGATTCATTGTGTTTCTCCTGAGTATTATTCAAATCTTAATAACTTCTCAATGTATTCCCTACCCTCACCAGAGAACTTAGGAATATTATGATCAATTACCCATCTTGAACGAAGAATTATAGAATCATCTTCGTTTTCAAACTCATACTGTTCTTTCTTGCAGCAGGAACCACGTTTGAAATCGGTACAATAGTCATTCCAATTAATACCTTTCTGTTCATGTAACATATCCTGCATTTTGTTTTGATTCTTTCCATGTAGTTCTTTTGCTAAGAAGTATGTCTGAGCAGCCATCTGTATACTATTTCTAGTAGCATCAATCTGTCTAGAATAGAAGTAATTGGTTACTTCATCTGGTGGTATATTGAAACATCTAGAATCAAACATAGCGCCTTCAGCTTCTGAAGCTGCATGAGCATCTACAATATCAATAAAGGCTTCTCTATTGTTTAGATATAGATCCACTAACTCGTATTTCTCTATAGAATCCCAGATATCTGGATAATCCTCTGTGTAAAAATCTTCTTTAGAATTAAACCTATGATATAGATTTCCAGCATTTAAAGTAGAAGTATCAAAAGCTTCAAATGAAAATACTCTATTAAATTCTAATGTAGCCATACTAGCAGATATAGAACAAACCTTCTCTATCTGATAATCAAACCAAGCATCAGATTCTAATTTAGCATAGTCTATAAGTAACAAACTTATTTCATCGGATTGTGTATATCCTAATACACAACCTTGTATATTCTCACATAAAAACTTCATTGTTTCTTGCATAGTATGCATAAGAAGTTTATCATATGGCTTAGCAAATCCTTTAGTAAATGTATGGAAAGCTCTACCATCTATTCTTATAATTACAGGAGTTCTTCTAGTGAGATAAGACCTATTTCTCTTCTCATAGTTCTCCTTCATTCTGACATCTAAATCACTGTGTGCAGGCATAGTTATTCCCCTTTCTTTTTCTCACCATTTGATAATACTAGTTTAAAACCTAGCTCTGCGAAATTGACATAAGACTCTGCTATCTCTAGAGCTTCGTTATATCTTTTATCGTCTTTAAACTTCCCCCTGATTTCGTTTAAGCATTCCCTAACCTCTTTACAGGTCATATATTCCTCCTTTCTAGCTATATTTAGATGTAATCGATGTTGTAAACTTCTAAAAAGAAAAGCCCTAGGGAATATCCCTAGGGCTCTGTTATTTACGCTAATCCGCGTAAATATTCGTCCATTGTAATTTGGTGAAATACCATTTCTTTAGGTTTCTCTTCTACTACTTCTTTCTTATACTCCTGAAGAGTTACTTGGTGAAACGGTTCCTGTTTTTCTTCTTTAGGTGTTTCCTTCTTCTTTGCAGCTCTGTTAAGTAAGCTATAATAGATGGCTATGACTTGTTTGTCACTCATTCTATTAACCTTCTTACACCATCCTTCAGCTCTACCATAAGCGTCTTTAATATACTGTCTCATATAAGATACATCCATTGAATTGTCCCTCCTCTAACAAAACTTTTTAACTACATCTACCTTTATATTATACAATTGTTTTTCCGATTATTTACAAGAGGCTAGGGAAGACCCTAGCCTCTAATTATTTAACTTGAGGTGCTGTATTATTGGTAGTTCTACTCTGCTGTACTTCTACTTTCTTTGCCATCTTATATCCACCCTGTAATCTTACAAAGTTCATTACAATTCTAAGTGAATTGTTCTTTACCTTATTACAGGTTCTCATTTTAGCAGTTAAGATAGAAGTCATAGCCTTATAGTAGTTCACTATATTCTGTCTATCTTTAGAACTATTCTTTGTAGGATCAGGAGCATTAGGATCAGCATTCCTAAACTTATTAGTATTCTCTGGCTTAGGTTGATCATCCGCTTCTAATACATAACTAGAACCTTTCATAATAGCAGAAGCTGCTGTAGCTTGCTGTTGAGGTTCTGGTCTATTGTTAGTAGGAGCAGTTACATTGTTAGCTCCACCAATCTGTTTAATCAGTTCATCCATATTAGAATTAACCTGATTGATAGCATCGATATCAGTTTGGATTTGTCCAATCTGATCTTTATATCCTTCTAAGAAAGCAACGTATTGAGCTATAAGATTCTTATCTACAACCTGCTGTTCTGAGGCTTTGGAGAAGCATCTCTTCTCAAATACCTCAACAAACTTCAATTGCTTACCATTCTCCTGCTCTACATATTCCTTATAGTATTGATCTAAGAATTTCTCTGGAGACTCCAGGTATTGACTCATCTGAGCATAATTAGCAGTACTTAATAAGTTGTCACCAATAGTACAATTCTCATTGATACTATTCCACTCATTAAGTTCAGGATATAAATAATCTGTAGGAAGCTTCATCTTGAAGTCAGATTCAAGATACTTTTCTTCGCCTTTAATAGCTTTCTCTATAGCAACATAGTCTATCTTATTTTTGAAGTTGTTCCAAGCTTTCTGCATAGAACTAGTTACAGTTCTAAGATACTTCTGTATCATATCAGCAAATGCTTCATTCAATACTTCTACATTGGCAGATTCTGTCAAAGCTTGTTTCTCAAGTCTTCTTGATGTCATTTTCAAGACTTCTTCAGCTATATAAAGATCATACTTTAGTTGAGCCTCGATTGCACACATATCATCGACTTCTTCATACAATACATACTTGCCCATGAAATTCTATCTCCTTTCTTCCGGTATTATATTATCTAATCGAATAATACTTTACTCAATCGAGTTTATTTACCTTCCATTATTATAGCCTTTATAGTAAGTACTAAAACTTTTCTAGACTGAGTCTTGAATTCTTTATAAGCCTGTAACTTCTGTCCATACATAAGTAATAGATCCTGACACATTAAATCTACAGAAGTTAATAGTTTCCTTTGTATAGAACCAACAGACTGCATAAGTTTATCCTGATCTTCTGTAGCAAATTGATTAATCTTTGTAAGATCAAAATAGTTTCTTTGTATCTTGGACTTAATTTGTTTAATGTTCTTATCTACGTTATTTTCTTCTCTCTGGATCTTCTTGATTTCTTTTCTAGAATCAACGTATGGAATATAGAAATCATTATAGATTCTATTACCAGAAAGCACCACATCGTTTCTAGGTGTAGTATTCTGTGCTCTAAACCATTCACTTAATAATCTAGCATAATCAGAGCAATCTGTAGAATTATCTTTTGATCCAAATAAAAGATTTCTAAACTTATTCTGCTCATTTGCTGCATCTATTTTATTGTCTAGCTCAGCCATTAGATATATAGCAGTTCCACCCTGATTAATTCTTTTATCATACTCGGTCTTATAATATTCTACTATATTCTCTATAGACTGATAAACATTAAAGCTAGGATATTCATCGCTAAGATTCGTATATTCATAATAAGGGAAGTCTAAAGTTACATTCCCATTAAAAGCTTTAATTCTCTCTTTAAACTGTCTTAATTCTATTTCAAAAGAGCTACCCATAGATGCTAACTGAGCTAAGAAAGCTAAGAAAGTTCTAAACAACTTCTTTAATGCTGACCAAAGTGCATCTAATATAGAGCTCACTATTTTTCCAAAATCAAATCCAATACTAAACTTCTTATTACCAATATTACCAGTAACTGCTTCCATAAAGGAAGATATATCATCGTTCATTACACCAGCAACTTCCAGTGTATATTCAAACATATCAAGATTCTCTAAAGAATCTACGTTTTGCTTTGTGTTTAATAAGACTTCTCTATTCATA
>Ga0247611_10008874_pt1 | contig 12256 bp, 14 predicted proteins | sample 177DNAGHGhighgp2_FD_192422 | JGI IMG/M metagenome (GOLD analysis project Ga0247611, IMG submission 192422) | Sheep rumen microbial communities from Palmerston North, Manawatu-Wanganui, New Zealand - 1770 DNA GHGhigh gp2 | ecosystem: Host-associated > Mammals > Digestive system > Stomach > Rumen... | reverse complement strand
CGACCATGCCATCATCGATGCAAACCAGAGCTTTGCCCCGGGCCAGGTGTATGTCGCCCTGAGTCGCTGTCGCACACTCGAGGGACTGGTGCTGGCCTCACCCTTGGAGGCCCGCGCTGTCATCAACGACGAGCGTGTGGACTCGTACATTGCCCAACAGGAGTATCAGGCCGAACGCAGCATCCTCCAGCTGCCCATGCTGAAGCAGGAGTACGAGCGCTACCTGTTATTGCAGCTCTTCGACTTCCGTTCCATCTATGCCCTGCAGGAGTCGATGGTGCGCCTCTTTGCCGAGTTCTTCTACCACAGCCACGCCTCACTGAAGCAGTTGCAGGATCAGACGCTCTTCGACCTCCGGCTGCACGTCATCGACATAGCCACTAAATGGCAGCAGAAAATCCAGATGATGGCCATCGAGGACCTGCGCGACGAGGATTTCCTTGAGCGTGTGAAGCGCAGTGCCGAGTATTTTGCCGACCAGCTCTACAACATCCTGGCCAAGCCCATTGCACTTACCGCCAAGGTGGAGACGGGCAACAAGCAGGCAGCCCGTCGCTTGGACAACACGCTGCCCGACCTGCGCCAGACGTGGCTCGCCCGTCGCTATCTGCTCAAAAAAATGGCCGACGGTGGTTTCACCGTCGACCGTTATTTGCACGAGAAGCAGATGTCTGCACTCGATGTCTTTGATGACGACACTGCCCAGAAGCCTAAGCGCCAGCGCAAGCCAAGAACCGCTAAGCAGCGTAAGAACTGAACTACTCGCCAGCTGTGATGTCCTCAATCTGGTCAATAATCTCCTGATACTGACGCTGTGTCTTGAAGTGGATCTTGAAGCCGATGATGGCACCGATGATACCTCCGACACATCCGCCCCAGAACAGTGCGTTAGTGCAATCGCCCATTGACTGATTGACCTCGTACACAAACCAGGCGAACCACAGGAGGATGGCAGGGATGCCGAAGAACAGCCAGTCGGCATCGAACTTCTTGGCGCGTGCCATCTTGCGACGCACCTCCACCAGGTTGTTGCGCATCATGTTCGAGTCGCTCAGGTTATGCTGCATGTTGTAGTACGTAGCACCTGTGCAGATCAACATGAGGATGCTGGTGCCAATCCAGAAAGCGACGGAGAAGTTCGACAGCTTGACGAAAGCCCAGTAGCCATAGGGAACCATCAGCAGTCCGATGACCATCAACATATAGTAGCGACGCGTAATGGTGTCGGCATTTTTCTTCATCGACCGGCGAATCATCTGGTCGTTCACTATCTCCTGCTGCTCCAGCTTCTTCTTCAGCGTGTTCATCTGCTGGCGCATGTTCTCTAACTCCATATCGGTTTGGGTGTTCTGATAATCGTTGTTCATAATGGGAAATTTTTTTAATTGTTAAACAATAATCACTAAGCTTTAAACAGTAACCTATAAGCTTTTCAGTTGTTCACGGATTCTGAACAGGCGGACACTGACGTTCTTTGTCGAGATACCGACAATCTGTCCGATTTCCTCGTAAGAGAGGTTCTCGAGCCAGAGCAGGACAATCGCACGGTCGAAGGGCTGCAGCTTGGAGATGCGCTTGTGGAGCATGTCCACCTGGCGCGTGTCTTCGTCGCGGTCTTCAAAGAGGTTGATGTCCATTGTCATTCGGACCGTGGCCGCGCGCTTCTTCTTCCTGTCGAGAGAGATACAGGTGTTGAGGGCTACGCGGTAGACCCACGTCCGGATGTCGGAGCGATGCTCGAAGCTCTCGAAACCTTTCCACAGGTTCACTAGTACTTCCTGGAACAGGTCGTTCACTTCGTCGGCATCCTGCGAGAACATGTAGCACACGGTGTAGATGGTGCTCTTCTGTTCCTTAACGGTTTGCGCAAACTGTCTTTCTAAGTTGTTCATTGTCGTTCTGTTTTGAATCATTTACACCCATTAGACGCAACAAAGTTACGAAAAACTACGCGTTTTTTCAAATTTATTTGGTTTTTCATTCGAATTACGCTATCTTTGCAGCGTAAACCAAAACTATAATGAGACGATTTTACTTTTTAGCCTTGCTGGCATGCGTTACGATGTCGGCATTGGCAGACGAGAACGAGAACAATGTATTCACCCTGCAAAGCGCTGATGCCCTGATGACCATCGACATCGCCAAGGGTGGTAAAATCCTGTCACTGAAGTATAAGGAACAGGAAGTCATTTCACAATCACGCTTCCCCGAGTCGTTTGGCAGCACGTTCTGGACCAGTCCGCAGAAGGAGTGGAACTGGCCGCCAGTGCCCGAGTTCGACAAGCAGGCTTACACCGTGAAGCAGCGCGACTCACATCTGGTCATTACCAGTCCAGTGTCCCAACGTCTGGGACTGAGCGTGGGCAAGGACTTCTCTGTTGATCCCAAGGACTACGCCTTCGTCATCACTTACTCCATCAAGAACGAGGGCAGCGAGCCTCGCCGTGTGGCACCTTGGGAGATTACGCGCGTACCTAATAATAATGGCCTCATCTTCTTCAATGCCGTCGACAGCATCTGGCCTGCAGGCCTCATGACTTTCGAGACAGCCCACAATGCAGCCTGGTACAAGACCGACGAGGCACCTCAGAACCGCAAGGTCAATGCCGATGGCCGTGGCTGGCTGGCCTATTGTGCCGACGGTCTGCTGCTCGTCAAGAAGTTCCAGGACCTGAAGGCCGATGAGCCTGCCCCCGGCGAGGCCGAGATACAGGTCTACGTCAACCGTGGCAAGAGCTATATCGAGCTGGAGAGCCAGGGCGCTTACACGCTGTTGCAGCCTGGCGAAGAGCTCAAGTGGACCGTTCGCTGGTACCTGAAGCCTGTCGACAAGACGGCAGAACCCTCCAAGAGCCTGATGGAGACCGTCCAGAAGCTCGTCAAATAGTCTACTCTAAAAAACTTATACGATGAAAAAGCATTTCCTCGTGGCTCTGCTGACAGCCCTCACACTGAACGTCAGCGCACAGGTCAGCGCCCCCAAGAACACCCCCGAGCTGGAGTTCGCTCTGCAGCTGAAGGTGACGCTGGGTGAGACCTTTGGTATCAACAACACGCAGCATGGCCGTCGCACGGTCATCCCCATTACCGGAGGCACCTTCGAGGGCCCCGGCATCAAGGGCACCATCCTCAATGGCGGTGCCGACTACCAGCTGGCCAATGCCAATGGACGTACAGAGGTGGAAGCCATCTACTGCATCAAGACCGACGACGGCGTCTATATCCACGTTCGCAACCGTGGTATCATCGCCAACAGCCAGGATGCCCAGGGTCGTCCCTCCTTCTACTTCAAGTGTGCCCCCCAGTTCGAGGCACCAGCCGACAGCAAGTACGGCTGGCTGAACAACTCACTCTTCGTCTGCCAGCCCGAGTTCGGTGGTGGTGGCGATTTCAAGGGCATCGTCCTCAATGTCTGGAAGGTCAAGTAAAAGCCCCCTGCCTGTCAATACAGGAAGCAGCATAAGAACAAAAATCCGCAGACCTCGTGGCCTGCGGATTTTTCTATTCAACACTACGTTTTTTCTTACTTTCTCAATTCCTTTACATTCTTGCAGATGTACATTGCCTCAACGGCAGCAACGGCCTCAATGGCCAGCGAAAACATTGTTAATACCATAATTCTTTCCTTTCTCTAAATCTACTAAATTGTTATCCTGTGTCTTTTTACCTTTTGACGGTGCAAAGGTACAACGCTTTCACGAATCAGGAAAATCATCCCCGCTTTTTTGAACGAAAAAGGCTCATTACTTGATGATTATCAATGCTTTGACATAAATCAACGACATTCCCTGAGGCCGTCCAGATGGATGCCAGCTGCACTCTTAGCCAAAGAGGGGTATAAGCTTGTCAACTTGAAGGGTGGCATAAATGTGCGGGTTGTTTTTATAGAATCCTTCTCCCAGTCAAAGTTCCCCAAGAAAACTGGCAAAGAAGCGCCAAAGTTCCCCAAGAAAATTGGCAACCTACTCTCTATAAAACATAATTCGCTACGCCCCTCACCATACTCACCCAACCACGCTGAAACACCGATAAACAAAGGGATTGGCAAAATCAGATACTCACCCAGCACCTCACCTGCATAGTAAACACATTACCTCTCAGAAATTTTGGAGGAATCAGAATTATTTTATACCTTTGCACTACCTAATTGCAATCAGATGAACGAGCTCGACAATATACAAAGCCATATTTACACCATCCGCGGACAACGCGTGATGCTTGATTTTGATTTAGCAAGTATATATGAAGTAGAGACAAAGGCACTCAATCAAGCTGTAAAGCGAAACTACAAACGCTTTGAAGGCGAGGAGTTCATGTTTCTGCTTACTCCGGAAGAGTGGAAAATATTTACAAATCCACATCCACAAGCCTTCGGCGATACCAATATTACCGATTCATCTTTAAACGATTACAACTTGAGGTCACAATCTGTGACTTCAAGATTTTCCAACAAATGGGGAGGTAATAGACGTCCACCCTATGCTTTTACAGAAATAGGCGTAGCCATGTTGAGTAGTGTCTTGAGATCTGAAGTTGCCATCAGTACTGCTTTGGCTGAACTGCAGGCCAAACCTGCTGTAGAGAAGCCTCGTCGTCCCATTGGTTTTATTCAACCAAAAGACGAAGAGAATTCAGAAAATTGACATAACCAAATTGAGGTAACGAGGTAACATCGTCGTCGGAAATACCGTGTGGTAAAGGGTTTGAGGGACGTTACCTCTTTTTGTCAGAGGTAATATCGAGGTAATATGGCTCAAATGTGCGGGTCGTTTTTTTATATAATAAGCAGCAAAGTTCCATTTCAGAAACAAACGCCGCGCGACCTTCATTTGACAGAACCGTCCCCCAACACAACAAAAAATCCACCGTTGAGGACGATGGATTAGGACCTAATGTTTTCACAACGGAATAATCCTTATTGGGAATTCGTGAGATTGAAGAAATGATCACTTTCTCCGACACCATGATTTTGCGTGCGTTCGGCTTTGCAGCTTTGCTCTGCAAGGAGTCCCCTTGATTCTAATCATTATTTCACCAATCGAATGGGTTCCTTGGGCTGGCGGCGAGGCTTACGTTTCCCCTCATTGCCATTGGGATAGACATATAACTTGGCACGTCCTTTGAAGTCCCTACGCAGGTACTCTACTTCATGACAGCAACTGGGAACCTCAAGCACCTTCAGTTGTGGACTGTCATCCAATACGCTACGTGCCACGAACTCGATACCCTGTATGGCACGATAACTCTCAACGTCAGGTGTGCGCACTAACCAAAGCGAGCCGAGGTCATCCTTCGCATACAATGCTCCATCAGGCTCTCGCCAGCACTTCATCTGCCGCCGTATCACGCTTACCCACTCAAAAGTGTCGCCAACAACGTTCTCGTACTGCACGTAGTCCTCCCCCATGTCAGACGTCTGCCCCCTTTTCACTCGTTCCACACACCCATCCATGGCCAGTGTCAGTTCCTCAAATGTATTCATCGGCATTACCTATAAACTATCTCCTTTCCTATATACTCCACCTGTTCCATCACGTATGCGAAGGAATCCATCAACATGTTGCCATATACATAAACCTCATACTCATTCTGAGCATCGTCCTCCCATCGTACTGGCATCTTCACCAGTCCTACGCTCTCATAAAAGCGCTGTTGGTGTGCAGGTCTTTCTGCCACTTTTGAGGTCAAGACGACCGGTTCTCCCAAGTCCTTAAGCATACTACATAGACGGTTTGCTTCTACCTCACGATTGTCCATCGTAGAAAAGTCCATCAACATGAATACGACAGAAGCCTCAACGTCCTTCCAATTGCCCTTCCCTTTAAGATGCAAAGACAGGCAATGACACACATAACGCCCACCTGGTGGAAATATCCAAAACCTTGGCATCTCCCACCCCTGTTCCTTACAAAACGTCCTCATTCCGTCCTGCAAGGCATTCACCCCAAATACGTCTCCACATGCCATTGGCACATTATCCGGCATAATCTTCAATCGTCGCATCTTCTCTTATAGAAGCCAGAATGCAAGGAGAACAATCCCAATGACAACAATGACAGCAATAATCCTGCCTGCTAAAAATTCAAGATACTCCCCTACAGAATTGAATTCGAATATAAAACCGTTGAACTCCTTGAAAAATCTCATGTCATATATAATTTCTTTACGAACCAATAGGACAACGACGGCGTGCCATTACGACGCTTATATTGTGAAAGGTCCACTTCGGTTACAATGTGTAGCCCATATTGGCTATTCAACCTCTCCGCAATCTCCTTGAACTTCTTCCCATGCCGACATCTACTATCCTGACCTGTATATGCCAAATAGTAGTGAATCATTTCATGTACCATGATGTCTACGAACTGCTGCTCCGTAAAGTCATAATAGTCCGTAATGAAGATGATTGGGTCGTACACTGTCTTGTCAAACCAGCCACCTGTCGTATATTGGAAGTATCCGCACGTCCGAAAGGAATGTAATAAATCGAATTGAGGGAAAAGCAACTTTCCCTCAAAATACTTCATGTTGCACTCATCGAACGTGAGTAGCATATTCTGTCGGTTGGCCACCATATCATTCTTTCATCTCCTTAGAGAGTTCCTGCTCCATAGCTTTCAGTTGTTCAATGGAACTGTTGATGCCAGCCCGAACCTGTTCTACTGTCTGCATGAATTCCTGACAAGTGCCATTGACAATTGTAATACACGTATCGCCGAAATGCTCCGATTTCTTGTCTTGCCAGTTATCCACCAGCACTTGATTGTTCCTATTGAACGTCTGCACATCATTGTGCAGGTTGTCTAAGCACATCTTTATTTGATCCATAACCTACTGCGTGTAACTGTCCAATGCACTAATCGCTTTATTTAAGAAGTTCATACCGTCGTCCCTGCTCTTTTCCAGCTTCTCCCTGAAACGGGTGTTCATCCATATCATGCGTTCCACCTCTGCATGAACGTTTTGGTTGAGTTTCCTGCTCACTTCCTCATACTGCTTGGCTTTTTCTAAAAGTTTCTTCCAACGCTCCACTTTCTGCGCACGATGTTCCAGTTCCTTTCCATCCATTCCTCCACCTCGCCTTGCAGATGCCTCCAGATCGTTCTTGGCATGAGTCAACTTTTGCTCAATGATGTTCACGTGGTCTTTGATTTTGCGCGTATAATCCCGTGCCTCATCATCCTTTTGGGTGATGATGGCACGGAATCTGTACGACATCGCTATCGAGGACTCCATGAAAGCATTGTAGGTTCTGGAATACGACTCCAAGAGCCGTATTTCCCTTACCTTTACGTCCGCAGCCATACCTTATTATCTGATGTTCTGGTACTCCATCAGCTTCGAGGTTATCTTGGCGATGTAGTTGGAATATTCTGTAAACTCCTCAGACATCCGCTTGATGTCCTGAACACTCTTGTTGAACTGCTCACGGAACTTATCGTTCTGCTTGTCCTGCCATCCTTCGCAGACAGCATTCATACGTTGTTGTGCAACCTGCATCGTCTGATACATGTTCTGCCCCAGATTCTTAATATTCTTTCCAAACTGAGCCAACTGCTCAATGTTTCTTACACCAGCATCACTTGCCATAGCCTTTTCTCATTTTATCGTTAAACATTAGAAATCAAACGGAGTAAACAGCGTGTAGCTGTCGTTGTTATAATTATGGTAAATCGCACGTAGTCGCTCAATGTCTGACGACAAATTCTCAAGCTTCAAATCATCACTCAAGCCAAGACTATTGACCGCATTGGAATCGCTTCTCAACATCACAACGTGGTGGAACATGCTGAAGAGAATTTTTCCAGTCATATAGTCAGCAAATAACAGCTGGTTGGGTTTATCTATCTGTAGAATTACATGTACGTCCACCTCAGCACCGTTCTTCAGAATGTATTCTATAACCTTTTGGTAACTATTGAAATCAGTATCACCAACCTTACTATTCGAGTAATTGCCTGAAAAGTTAAAGTCAACATCACCAAAGTCATCTCCTGTCACCTCCGTACTACTCGCCTTAATCTCCTTATCTTCGCGTAATTCCCTAAATCTTTCCTGCCCCAAGATATATAATACTGTCGGCTCGGCATCGCGATTCTTAATAGACTTGGCTATGCTCTGCAGCTCTGAGCCACATGTCGCAGGATTCAGCAGTTCGATCTCTGCCTTCCCTACCATATCCTTGAGCATTTTATTGGTATTCTTCTGTTCGTCTGGCAGACAGTTGATGACCTTAATCTTCACATTCTTATTCGATATACGCAGACTCTTCATCGTAGCCATCGTTGTCCTCGACACCTGTTCCTCGTCGTTGATACCAAACAGCATGACGTTGTCAGCATACTCATTACGCAGCGGAATGATGACTGGTTCCATCTTCGTGTCAATAGAGCGGCCTATAGCTATAGCTGCCTTGCCTTGTTTTGCCAGCAGGCTCTTCACCTCGTCGTCAATCTCGAATACCTGCGAACCAACGAAGTAGAACTGATCGTTCTTGAAGGCTTTCGCCTTGCCATTAATCTTCTTGATAATCTCAAGAGCTTCAGGTGTAGGCAGATAGGTAGACTTGAACACCACATCGTTGTCAATGTCGTGGTGCAGCACCTGCCCCGTCTTCAACTGACTGGTAGTTGCCGAGGAATCGGGCACCAACCGCTCGGAGTCACCAGGCGAGCACTTCAGCAAATAGAAGTCAGAGATATTGTTTACTACCTCGCTTGGAATCTCTGCCTGTGCAATAGTCTGCGTAGCCAATACCAAGTGTACCCCCTGGCTACGGCCTTCCTTGGCAATCTTGGCCAGAATCTCAGATATCTCACGATACAGCTTCATGTCCTTGCTGTTCGATGTTGGGAACATCACGTGGCACTCGTCAGCAATGAACACAATGCGAGGCATCTTCTTGTCAGGATTAACCTGATTATACTCCACAATGTTTGATACGCCACTTGCACGTAGCAGCTTACCACGCTCACGCATCCTGTTGCTGATGTCGCGCAGAATCTCCAACGTTATCTGAACATCCGAGTTATCCACCAACAGCGCTTTTACGTGCTTCTCGTTCTTATAGCGATTAAACTCCACACCACCAATCTTGAAGTCCATCAAGTAGAGTTCCAGTTCTTCAGGTGAGTATTTCGCCATTGCGCCAATAATCACATCATGCAGGAATACGGATTTACCAGTACCTGACTGACCAATGATAAAGCAATGTATATGGCTGACGGTATCAAGTGTGAAATCGACTAAGTCGCCATTCTCAGATGAGCCCACAGGAATCACCATCGCCTTCTCGATAGGTGTAAATCCTCCAGACAGCATTTGGTCGTGATCCACAGTCGCCGCAGCCACCTGCGGCAGCTCAGCCCCCTCGTTGATATAGTTGAAACAAGCCTTTGCCAAAATAGGATTGTCGAGAATGGGGGTGCAACGTATAAAAGCATCCTTCGAGTAGTTGCCAAAGTTCTCCGCATCCAAAATCTGATAGAAATTCGTCAAGGCCAGCAACGAGTCAATATCCCTGTCGCTCTTGAAGTCCAAATTGTTCATCAGCACGAAGTAGATGCCACCCTTATGACCATTCTCAAACAGCGCATCTATATCCCTCATTTCGTTGAGGCACTTCTGGTAGTCAGTAACCACAACTACGTCGTAAGGCACCACGACCCTATTCTTGCTCTCGTTGTATTTAGCGACATCGCCATATTCCTCCAACGACTTCGCCATCTTCGCCCTCAGCGCGTCCTTCAACTGGTTCCAATCGTTAGGGCTACTGATTAGCTTGCCATACAGCTTTTCATCCAAGTTTCTCGTTAGGAACGAAGCCTGAGCAGAGAAGGCCAAATCAACGAAATGTAGATTAATACTCCTGCCAGGAAGCGACACCAGCATATCAACCACCAACTGGTTCAAACATCCTTGGGCTTTTTCAGCCGTCTTATTAGTATAGTTTATCACAAAGTTCTGCCCAGACTTACCTCCTTGCCACTCCATAATAGTTGGCGTTTCTATCACCATTTTACCAACCTTGTCAACGGTATGTTGGCCATCGGGCAAGTAAGGAACAATTGCTTTCCGTCCCACATTTTCAACAATCTGACTAAATACAGCCTTAGCACTTTCCATAGACGAAGCCTCTATGTTAAGTTGAAAAAGAGGAAGATATTTATCTCTTATAGCTACTAAAAGCGCATTATACTCCTTCCCAATCAACTTGTTTGTTTCCTTACTCTTCTCATTGACAGGAAATCTTTTAAAGTCACTTGCTATATTTTCAACTAACTGCTTTATTTGTTTTATTGTTTTCATCTTTAATCAATGTAAAATAGCTATTTAACAAATATGAATACAATCTTTCTTATTATCCATCTTAATACTAAGAATGGAACAACAACAAACATTAGGAAGCCCAGAATTTTATTGACAGTGGTCAAGTCAGCAAAAATGCATCCTAATAGGATTGGGAATAAAAGAATTACAATAATTCTGTCGATTATACGTTCAATTCGTTGTTTTTTTAACAATTTCTCTTGCTCATCCTTTTTTTGAGCAGCTCTAAGTGCTTTTCGCTCTTCTTCTTTTTGTTTCTTTAGTAAAGCTGCTTCTTTTTCTTTCTGTTTTCTTAAACGTTCTTTTTCCTCTTCCTGAAGTTTCTTAATACGGGCAGTTTCTTCGTCTTCTATTCTTTTCTTTACAGATGTTACCTTTTGAGATACTTTATTAAACCATTCTTTCTTACATGAAGCAGTCACTTCATCACATAGATACTTTATTCTTGCATAGGAAGAAGTTGCATCAAAACTGGTCAGAAAAGAATTATCTTCTAATTCAATAACATCTAAGATGGTTGGAAGATTACGTGCACTTTTTGAATCAGAAATCTGTTTACTTACAGATACATACAAACTATTACTCTCAGATATGTTTCCGTTTCGAAGCCACCTCATTGATGAAAAGTTATCTCCTTCATCATACAAGGCCTGCGCAGCGTTCAGGCAAGATTCCTCATCTTCGCAAATCAGTGCAAGTTTAATACTTGCATCTACTTTAGCATCTCCACCTTTAATGTATTCATCCAAGACTTTCGTAATTTCTTTATTTTGTGCTGTACTTGGCAATTCCAATTTCTTAAAAAAAACTTGAAGATTTCCTCTCTCCTCAGACACCTTATTTATATAAGGTCTGTTAGCCTTGCCTGCGTTAGCATAGTATTGGAAAGCCTGCGAATAGTTGCCCTCACATTCTGCAATAAAGCCCAACAAGCGATTTGCATCAGGAACGTCACTTAACGAAGGATTTCCAAAATACTTACCTGCTTTCTTAAAGTCTATAGGAGTATCGATACCCAATAAATGTATCATACCCATTTGGAAACAAGACAAAGCATCACCATTCTCAGCTTTCGATTTAATCTCTGAGCCATTCGTCAATGTCTGAATGACCAAGTCTTTGATGTTTGTAATATACTTTTCCATATAATCATCTTAACTTAATTGTCTATAAATGATTTGTATACATTGTTGGGAACATCTATAAGACTCATAAATCTTGCATAAATTCGTTTGTCTTTTAGATTTCGAACTAATAAAAATCGATTTTCTTTTTTATCATTCAGCTTATTATAGATTTCATTTGCCTGAGCAGACAATGTTGACTTATCCTTAACAAAAGGACTATTTATTTTACGCAAAAGCTCATCTGCATTTCGTATAAAACTTTTAGAAACAAAATTAGCTTTTTTGTTTTGATTCCATTTTAGTTTTTTTTTCTTCATCATTTATGTAAGCAGTAATAGTTATAAATGAGCCACAACAAAAAGAAGTGTGAGCCTATCGCTAACCTTAGTGATAGGCCTTGGACTGCCTGAATAAAAAGATTAGAAACAGCTCACACCCTATGTATGACGTATGGGCATACCTATACAATCATTACAAAGGGAAGTACGCCGAACAATCTCCACTTTATTCAGATGAGTGTCCAAGTTCATCACTATGGAGAAAGCTAAACGCTTCCATTGCTATGCTGCGACGGATTTTCCGCCACGACCGCAAAGATAAGCATTTATTTTGAAACGACGTTCAATGTGAGCTGTATTTTTTGCAAAAGTACGCATTTTTTTCAAAATACGCTCTTATTATCGTCTTTTTCTCACCCAAAACAGACTGACTATTTCAGCGTCTGTGTCTGGACAGAGCCGCCTGTCGAGGTGAAACGCATCTGTGGGCCGTCATAGTTCTTGGGATAGACCACACAAATG
>Ga0247611_10008873_pt1 | contig 12256 bp, 5 predicted proteins | sample 177DNAGHGhighgp2_FD_192422 | JGI IMG/M metagenome (GOLD analysis project Ga0247611, IMG submission 192422) | Sheep rumen microbial communities from Palmerston North, Manawatu-Wanganui, New Zealand - 1770 DNA GHGhigh gp2 | ecosystem: Host-associated > Mammals > Digestive system > Stomach > Rumen ... | reverse complement strand
TCAGGAGATCCGCGCCCTAAAGTTGCTGCGTCGCGCCGCGAACCTGGGTTCGTCGGCCGCGCGGCAAAACCTGGACGGCGCCTCGGTGTACAGCCCGGCCCGGAAGGAATACGATGCATGGAAAGCAGTAATGGAGGAGAAGAAGTAGGATGAGAAACTGCGTACCATATCTGTTGCTGATAGTTCTGTCGGCCTGCAGCCTTATAGATGCAGACATGTCTCATTGTGACACGGACTACAACATTGATTATGAGCTTCGTCTGGTAACCAATATGACCACGGAGCTAAAAACCGAGTTGTCCTCCGAAATCGCGATGTCCCCAACGGCAACGGCTATCCATGATCAACTGAAAGATATTTTCTCCGACCATGCCCACGACGTGGACTTGTCGTTCTACGACGTAAAGGAAGATGCGGCCCGCATTCACCATGAGCAGCATATCATGGATGCCACGCAGTCCAGTTATACGCTCTACATCCCCATCAGAAAGTACATGCACGTTGCTGTCGCCAATATTGACGATAACCACGAGGTATTCCTTGAAGAGGATGAGTTCTGCCATACGGCCCGCCTGGTTCAGCCCAAGCGCGACACCGTTGACTCCCATCATACAGGCATCTTCACGGCCCGTCTCCCGATGGACATCAAGGAGGGCGTGGACCAGCAGTTCGACGTCAGGCTGTATATGGCCAACTGCGCCAGCGCGCTGGTGCTGGATACCCTTGGAAGTCAAATCAAGGACATTCGTGTCTATGCATCCGGCTTTGCCACCGGTTTCAACCTGGCAGACAGTACGTACAGGTTTGACGCCAGCCCTATCGTCAAAGCCAGGAGAGTTCCCGTGGAGGGAGAAGGAGCTCCCCTTTGCTTTTCCACGGTCACCTTCCCGTCCAGAGACGTTACGGATACCAAGGTTGTCATTGAGACGGAAGACCCGTTTGTGTCGGAGGCCGCCGAAACCCCCTTATGGCAGTACAGGGTGTATATCCTCCTTGCCGATGGTACCATAACGGAAACCATCCTGGGCATAAGACTGCCGCTGCGGGCCGGCCAGCTCAAGGTGATACGGGTAAGGGTGATGCCGGACGGCTCCGCCATGTCGTTGGATCATTATGTGGGTGTCAGCGTTACGCTGAAATGGAATGAAGGAGCCTCTTGGGATTTAGAAATTTAATTTAATATTATATGGCTATGAAACAGTTTTTTATTTGGGCTTTAGCGGGTACGATGATACTCGCAGCCTCGTGCCAGAGAGAGCCAGCTGCCAACTTGACAACCCAGAATGGTGTCAAGGAGGTGACGGCGCAATTTCTGCTCAACGTGTCCGCTGCAGGCAAGGGTGAGCAAACCAAGATGACGGCAGATATGGTTCAACAGAACAATAACTTCCGCGGCATTCACAGTGTGCATATCTACACCTATGCTACAGGAACCGCCTCCGGGACGCCCTATGTGCTCAATTCCGACGGCTGGACCGACTCCAATTCCAAGGATTTCCCTCTGGGGACGCTCTATGCAACCGGTACCATTAATAATGAAGGAAGCAATAATGCAACTTCCTCCTCCAACCGTATTCTGCAACTTTCTATACCGGTGGGTACGGATGCTGTCCTGTTCTACGGCAAGGCCCTCAATGCCGAGGAACCTACCATTGAGCAGAATAAAGAGCGTGGTCGCATGCTGGCGGTATTTAACAAAAACCCGAAAGATATCGAGTTTAAGGTGTACCGCCGCATTGGTGAAGATTCCGATGTGAAGGATTATGACGCTACCGCCCGCCTGATGATTTTTGTAATCAACCGTATCATGGGGGCGCAAGTTCCCGCCGGCGATTTGGTTGGCAGCCCCTACAAGAACCTGCCTGCCATTTCCTGGAAGGAACTGGGCGCTTTATACGAATACACCAACGATTTGTACGACAACCGTTTTGGTGTTCCCGGATCTACTCCCAAAACCCAGATGGAACCGCTGGATGAGATTTTAGGAAAGGCCTATTCCACGTTCTCCTATATCAAATCCACCGAGTATCGTGCAGGTTCTTCCGACGCCATCAAATCCATGATGAGTAGCATGTGGAATGTGATTCGGCCCATCTGCACTACCTCCACACCTACCAATGACGGAGAGGCCAACGCCAAGCGCCTGGCGCTGGAAATCCAACGCCGGATGGACAACTACTTCGAAGATAACTGGGACTACAAGACGATTGATGCCATCAAGGCCATCGTCACGGATGCGGAATTGATGGGTAATGAGAAGCTGTCCGAAACAGCGTGGGCCGATTTGTGTTGGGATACGGAGGGCCCTGCCGCAGACAATTTTGACGTTTCCACGTACACGGGACGCGCCCGGGATTTGAACAAGTATCCCTATTTGGACTTCAATGTTCCTGAAGGCGCGGCTCAACTGTCCTACAACACCACAAACGGCCAGTTCTCTTATTTGCACCCCAACAAACCGCTGGTGAATCCGAATATGCAGTCCTTCGAGCCCAGAAAATACGTTTATGCTCCCGAACTGGCCTATTATGTGAATTCGCCTGTCCGCGTGAACAGCACGCTCCTTTCCTCCGAAAATCTGGATACCCTGTACCCTGACGGAACAAATAACTGGATCGACAATACCAACTGGGCAGAGGGATGGGCTTTAGGTAAAGTCACATCCTCTACCAAAAGCGTTGCCGTGCGGGACAATATCAACTATGGCGTTGCCCTGCTGAAAACCTCGGTGGCGTTGGAAGACGGCGTGATCGCGCTGAGTGATAACCGTAACAGTTTATCAAACGGCAAGGAGGCCGATCAATCATTCACTATTGACGAAAACCATCACCCCATAGTCTTGACGGGTGTTCTTGTTGGCGGCGTGAATCCGCGCTATAACTGGCAGTTCCTCAGAAAGTATGCTTCGTACGATAGCTCCGACCCCAATCAGCCCATGGATTTTTCCCAGTTTGACGGTGTAATTTACGATGATAAGTTGCCCACTTCACAGGTCCCCACGCCTGCCGGCAAGGAGAATTACACCCTGGTGTATGACAATTACAATTCTGGTGATGGCGGTGATGCGGCTGCCCAAAACAACGTATATGTCGCCCTGGAGTTCCAAAATGTGAGCGGTCTTGCTTTCTGGGGTCGTGAAAACCTTATTCCGAACCAAGGAAAGTTTTATCTGGTTGCCCAGATTATGAATACCGTAGCCCGCCAGAATGCCATTGTCTGGCCCACGGACCATCAGATTCCGCCTATTTATGGCGTGGATGGAGAAGTAGTGCCCGACGGGATGAAGGCCGGTGAATCCAAAAAGATTCCCCGTGTGTTCATCCAGGACTTCATGACCACCGCGGTGTTCAAACTCAGTGCAGATGCGCTCAAGAAAGCGTACTATACCATGCCGGACCTCCGCACCTCCAATATGTCGCTGGGTCTGTCCGTGGAACTGCAATGGGAACCTGGTTACGTGGTTGACGACTTGGTATTCTAAGCCTGATTTACTTTGCGATTCCGCTCAATCATAGGATGGCTGCTTACAGCGCTGCTTGCCTTGGGCGCCTGTTCCGTTAAAGACGACGGTCAGGTGCCCGGGGAGGCTGCACAGCCGCAGTCATTGTCCCTGGGCGTTGGCTCCGCATCGGCCCCTACCAAAGCCGATGCAGGGGTTATTAAGGAAATGCTCTCTTCAAGCTCCAATCCCAGCTTCCGGGGCCTTTCCAACATTCGGGTCATTCCTTTTTTCACCGGCATGGGCGTGAACGTCCGGCCCACCGACCAGGCTAACGGATTCTCCCGTTTTTTCCCGGACATTGCAGGCAGCGCCACGGATGCCCAGGTTTTTAACGGCCATCACTTCCACGATGGCCTCCTGGAAGGCAGCCACGCGCACTATTATTCCGGCGGGAATGCCCTCTTCGCTGGCGGAACCACCGCTATGCTGGTGTATGCCCGTGCCACGGAGCCGGAACTTCCGGAAGAGACGCTGGCCCGGCGCGCCCATAAGCAGTTGTACGGTTCCCTAACGGAGAAAGGCTGGGTGGGGGAAGAGAACAGCACTCCCACACCCGCCGACATCGGCTTTATTCCTGAGGCCATTTACGGGAGCGATATAACCACTGTAGCTGCAGAGATGGCTGAATACCTCACGAATGTAGCCTCTACCAGCGTGAGCGTGCCTTATGTGTATCAAAATGTCAATCAGGATTGGGTCGATGATCACGCCTCGGCCGTATGGTGGGACGAGAATCTGGGCTGCCCGGAAATGCGCCAGGCATTTTTGGATTTTGTGTCTATCGTAGGGGAAGAGCACCGTCTTATTCCCGGGGCCTATGTGAACCTGCTCTGGCGCCTGAATAGCCTGAAAGCTTTTCTGGACAGCTTTACCTGCGAGGATGCAACCGTCATCATGCACGGGGATAAAGAAGCATATCTGTCCCTTACCGAAAAACTTACAAAGGGTTATGTGAACAACGCCCTCCGGGACCAGCTGAAGCTGAACGTCCAAACCTGCATGGATGCTCTGGCGTCCTACAGCCAGTATCCCCAGGCCTATGGCATTCCTTCCGGCGCGTCCTTCCTGCAATGGGACGGAGCGGCGTTCCAAGCCATGCCCGAAGCCCTTGACGGCTGGATCCCGGCCACGCGTTACTGCTATATGCCCGCCCTGTATTACTATGCGAACAGTACGGTGAGCACCTCCTACAGCGGCGATATTTATGAGCAGTATCCCGGAAAAACCTGGGAGCAGATTGTGGCGCTGCATACAGCCGGAAAAATGGTAACCAAGACCACGCGCGCGGTGGCGCTGGATACCCCTCTCCAGTTTGCCTGCGGCATGCTGGTAGCTACGGTGCAGGCAGCGGAGAATCCGCTCCATGACCGTGGAAATGCGCACGTATTCACCCTGGACGATTCCAGTCACTCTTTCCCTGTCACCGGGCTGGTCCTTGGCGGACAGTATGAGCAGCGCTACAACTTTACCCCGGTGACCGACGATGCCGCCGAGGAGGTGCAGCAGGAAACCTTCCTCTTCGATGCGAATATCTCCGGTTCCTATGTGAATACGGCGCAGTCGGCCCCATTCAGGACGCTGGTGCTTCCTACGCCCCTGGAGCGGGAGGTGTACTTTTATCTGGAGCTTCGCAACGACAGCGGACAGGCTTTTCGGGGGGCCGATGGCATTATCCCCGCAGGAAGCCGTTTTTACCTGGCCGGCATTATCCCGGCTCCTTCCCCGGAAGACATTGCGGGCGGCGTGAACCGCGTGTTCATGCAGGACCGGTTTACCCAAATCACCTGCAAGATTACCTCCCTGCAAAACGCCTATCTGTGCATTCCCCAGATGGGTAACCCGGAGTTGCAGTTGGGTGTGCAGACAAAGGCCAACTGGTTCTTTTCTCCTTCTTCTTATGTCGTGCTTGGATAATGAATTGGAAAAGTATCATATCCGGTGTGTTTACCCTGCTGCTTTTGCTGCCGGGTTGCCGTCGTGAAACACTTTCAACGTCCTCTCCGGCAGGTCCTACCCTGGAGATAGCCATCCAGTTCCCGTATGTGCCTGCCACCAAAGCCGGAGAACTGGCGGCAACCTATCATGAGAACAAGATCCACAGCCTCTCCATCTGGGTATTCCGCTCCGAGGACCATACGCCGGTGGGTGAGCCGCTTATCCTTACGGACAAGTCCCGGTTCCCGCCCTCTGGCGGCATTGGCCGCTACCAGTTCAGTGTGGACTGGAACTTTGTAAACAGCCACCCCGACGTAGATGTATTTGTGCTGGCAAACGCCGCTTCTATCGGCTGCACATTAGATGCCTCCTCCGATTACGATGCGATTACCTCTGCCAACTTTGGTTATGTCAGTGACGAAGATGATTGCTTTGGAACGCATACCTACACCACCAGCGTTCCAAACGATGGCCTTCCCATGAGTGGGATGAAGACGCACGTGAAAGTATATGGCACCGCTCCTCAGTTGAAGATGGACCCGGTAACATTGGTGCGAGCGGTTTCCCGCCTGCGCATGGTGCTGTGCCGTACCGCCACGGACGACATCGCCCAGGAGGACGAGGTGAGCGTGTCCGGAATCACCTTCTACAAAGACCAGATTCCCCTGAGAGAATTTGTGTTCACCGAAGGAACAACGGGGATTGTTCCCGGGAATTATACCGACGACTTCTCCTTCCCGGGGCCGGCCGAGATTAAGCGTAATCCCGTGCCCGAGAATCTGATTTATGTGAACCAGGATCCGGACGCGTATCAGCAGATGCTGGACCAGGCATGTGCCGATGACGAGCTCACCGACCTGGGGTATGTGTACCTGAGGGAAAGCGACAAACGCATCTTCGGCCGGGTGGACTACACCATTAACGGGAAAGCCCGTTCCCGGGAATTTGCCATGTCGGCCCCCGGCGATTTTGCCCGCAATCATACCTGGACCCTGTTTGCCTACTTCATGAGCGGACGCAACTTGCAGGTTTCACTGGTGGCGGCCCCTTGGAGCAAAGGAGACTATCACGTGGATTTCTCGGGTCAGGCGGTGAACGTGACCAAGAAATTCCGTATGGACGAACGTACCTGCGAGATTCCTCATAATGAGGATAATTCCATCAAGTACAGTGCCGACGGCTATATCGACGTAAAACTGATTCCGGGCACAACGGCCAAGGGAACCCTCACCATTACTACGCCCGTGGGCGGAACCCTCATGATTACGCCCCTTGGCGCCGCTTCGCTGTTTTCGGTGACGCAGCAGGCCACCATCGCCCCCGAGAATCACGGCGGCGAGATTACCATCGAAATCACCAATAATCCGGAGACCGACATCGATTTCTCCGAGCTTCCGGAATCGGAGACCACCCTCACCCTGTCGTTCTCGGTTTCCGTGCTGGGGCGCGAAGTGAATGTGAATTCCGAGGCCATCGACAATGACTATAAATACCGTTTCCACCTGTGATGCAGCGCTTTTCATATGTTTTTGTTTTTCTCCTGCTACTGGTTTCCTGCAGCCGGGAAGAGCTGTCGTCGTCCATGGGCCCGCAGTTGGAGATTACCCTTTCCTGCGTGTCGGACAGTGACACCAAGGCCGGGGAAGAGGATGAAGACATTTATGCGCAGGAGGGCGTGGATGTCCTCCTGCATGAAAACCTGCTTTCTACAGTTGACCTGTTTTTCTACCCTGGCAACAACGTTACTTCCGACGCCGTTTACCACGTGTTCAAGGATTACGGGGAAAGCGGAAAAATCAAAAGCGACATCCTCCGCCTGTCCGTGGATTCGGAGATCATTAACAACCTCATCTTTCCCAGCCATAACAACGTTACCCAGTGTTATGTGTTTGCCGTGGTGAATTATCCGGGGACGCTGGTGGAAACGGACGCCCAGGGGGAGGATATCCTTACCGGAACCTCCCTGGAGCAGTTGAAAGCCATCACCGTCTCTACAGACTTCGTTACACCTGGTACGGGGGAGAACAGCCATTATCATTCCAAGTTTATGATGAGCGGCAGTTCGGTGATGTCCCTCCGCGGCCGCAACCAGATTCTGGCCGGGAGCGCCACCATCGAATTGCAGCGGTATGCCTGCAAGATGACGGTGGGCGTGAAGGTGGCCCCTCAGGTGCTCAAGGACAGTGAGGTGTGGGAACCCATGCTGGAGAGTATGGAAATTTATCTGGTGGACGGCGTAAAGACGGTCTGCCTGTCCGGTGAGATGCCCCAGGACCCTTCCGCTTCCTACTTCAGCTTCAGGAACAATTCCATGCGTTTTATCGACCTGGATACGGGAGACCCGTATTTTGAAAAAGACGGAGACTACCTGCAAACCTATCCGTTCTACATGTATCCGCAGCGCTGGATTTACGGCCACACCGAGTCTCCCAATAAAGAGCCTTATCTGAAACTGGTGCTCCCGTGGAAGCGCGTGGTGGGCGGTTACACCCAAAAGCAGTATTACTACAAGGTCTTTATTCCCGACGATTACCGGGAAGAGAATATCTGCCGCTTTGTGCGCAACAACTGGTATCACATCAACATTGACGTGGGTATCCTGGGCTCGGAAACCGACGAGGATAAAGTGACGCCGGATGTTACCTTCTACGTGGTGGACTGGCAGGACAAGAATATCGTCATCAAGAATGCCGATATCGGTAAGGCACGGTACCTGTCCGTAGAACGGGATACGACCATCATCTACAACGAGCCCACGGCCCGGCTTTCCTATGTGAGCTCCCATCCGGTGTCTATCCTGGAAGAGTCCATACGCGTGGGGCGTATCTATTATGGTACAAAAAAGAGTGGGGACGATCTGGGAGGTACGATAACGACGGCCGGAGAGGATGATATTTTCCCGAAGGGCACCGTCTTCCTCAGCTTCAACAAAGCGCAGCGGGAGGATAAGAATGGAGGCAAGGACTGGTTTGAGGACAAAGAATCGGCCATCGAGTTTACACACAACCTGAACAATAACTACAAAGACCCCACCTTTGACTATTCCTACTATGTCATCCGCTTTGTGCTGGTGCACACGGATCATCCGGAGAGTGAGCAATACCGTAAAGTGCAGACCATTATCCAATATCCGGGCATTTACCTGGACCGTACGCCCAATCCGGATACCATTGTTGAGAACGGAAATGCTTCCACCACGGAGCATGGAGGCTATGTTTATATCAACGACGGCCAGTATTCGGAGAAGAATTATGAGGATGACAAAAAGCCAGCTGATTATCTCTGGAAGGTGGTGTGCTATAACGGCGGTGGTACCGATATGTATAAGATTAGCGTAACGGTGCTGCCTCCGGACCAGGACGGAACCGGTTTTGTCATCGGGGACCCCCGTTCCACAACCAGCGTGATTTACACGCCCAATAATATTCCGTATGTGGCGGCGCGTTATATCAAGGCGGACGGAAAGGTGTCGGAAGAGGGTGATAAACGGAATCTTCAGGTGTATTATCCCACGGACGAGACTACGCGTACGGCAAATATGATTGCGCCATCTTTCCGGATTTCCACCAGGCTTAGTGGATCCTACACGAGTACCACAATCAGCAAAGAACAGGCGCTGTATCGCTGTGCCGCTTTCCAGGAAAACGGTTTTCCCGCCGGGCGTTGGCGGCTGCCCACCATGGCGGAGATCAGCTTCTCCTCCCAATTGTCGGCCAATAATGTGTATGCGTGGCAGTTTAGTGATGATTATTGGTCGGCAAATGGCGTCGTGAATGTAAATAAAGCTACCGGTTCTGTGACGACCAAGTCTGGCACGTCAAAGGCTTATGTGCGCTGCGTGTATGATTCCTGGTATTGGGGCGATGACAGAGTATTGGATTCCGAAGGGCTGCCTTCAATTTTTGCATGGGGAGATGTGTATGAAACGGAATAAATGGACGATTCTTCTGGGTGTGGCCCTTCTGGGCCTGGTTTCCTGCATCCGCGAGGAGGCACCGCGGGAGCGTGCGCCGCAGTCGGTAGAAGGGAAAAAAGTCCGGGTGGAATTCTCTATAGCCGGCGGTTCGGCAGAGCCTTCCACCAAGGGATTGGACAACGGTGGTGATATTTCGCACATGTACGTGGCGGTGTTCGGCAGTTCCGGCTTCCTGAAAGAGTATGCCCAGGCTACGCTGCTGGACGACACCGGCGAAATCACGTATAACACGGATAGTGGTGAGCATACAGCCAAACTCTACACGTTTTCGGTAGATCTCACCATCACCGACAGCCCCCGAAAAGTGCATTTCCTGGGGAATGGTCCTGCGTCCCTGCCCTTTGGCTACGACACCGCCGTGATGCCCATCCAGATGTCCCGGCTCAACGACCAGAACCAGGGGGAGAAGGCCTATTGGCAAATGATTGACCTTCCGGAGGGCATTCAGGCCAAGAGGGACGCCCAAGGTAATTTCATAGACAAGGACGGAGACAGGTATCTGGACGATAACGGCAATGCCAATCCCGCGTTTGACGGATTCATCCTGGATCCGGGGCAGGCGCATTATTTCCGGGAGATTCCCCTCATCCGCAACTGGGCCAAAATTGTGCTGTATACGCAGGAGGGTTCTCATTTTACCCCCATCAGTTTTTCCGTCATCAATTATCCATCCCGCGGCGCCGTTGCCCCTTACAGTGGCAAGACCGGTTTTATCCGCAACTACCAGGACATGGATTTCACCACCCTTCAGGGAATGGGCTATCCGGCCAACCTGCCCGCCGGGACCGAGTTTGACGACAGCAAGCCCTCCGCCGACGCGTTCAAGGCGGACCCTGCCACCTTTGTAGACGGCGGCCGGGTGGCGGCTGCGCTTCAGAGCAAGGCGCAGGTGGATAACGGGGAAGATACGGAAGGGCATGCCGTGTACCTGTATGAGCGTCCTGTTCCGTCCGAGAAGATTCCTCCCACTTATGTCATTGTTTATGGGCACTACAGTTACCCCAGTCATGGGAACCCCGGAGACGCCGATTACGATCCCGGCGATCCGAGCCACGAGGGTGATTATTTCTACAAGGTGGATTTGATGGAGACTTTCCGGAACGAAGAAAGCGGGGAGTGGGAATCTAACTACTATCCCATCTACAGGAATTTCAAGTATCAGATTTGCATTACCAAGATTTTGTCCATGGGCTATGCCGACCCTGCCTCGGCTGCGGCTTCTGCCGGTAGCGCCGACGTATCGGCCGACATCTCCACCGGTCATATTGCCGACATCTCCGACGGCGTCGCGCGACTGCACCTCACCTGGATGAACAAGAGCTATAATGCCCAGGTAACAGAAGAACACCCGGAAACCACTTTAAAGGTGTATTTCGCTAAAAATAACGGAGAACTTATCGGAACTGATGAGAACCCCGCTGTGACGGCTAAACTTCTTCCTCCTTCCGATGGCGGCCCCGATATCATTTTCCCGGCAGGGGAGTCGAAAGACCCCTCCAATCCGGATGTTTTCCTTGTCGGTAGCGATGATGGCACTGGCTGGCGGCCGATTAAGTTCTGCACCGCTGCGCCTGGCCGCACCATCCGCAGCCAGACCCTCCGTATCACCGGAAACCACAACGAAGGACGCCTGTACAGGGATGTGGTGATTACGGTACTCCCCACCCAGGAAATGCGTGTAGCTTGCGAGTATCCCGTATTGCATGCGCTGAAGGGAGAAGAGCAGACGGTTACCATCAGCATTCCGGAAGGCCTCACCAAAAACCTTTTCCCCATTGAGTTTGAGATAGAGCCGCAGGACCGCACGCTTACGCCGGACACCAACAAAGATGATAACAACCTGCCGGTGGTCATTGCCGCGTCCATCTCGGAGGATGCAGGCTATGCCGGAAAGTCGTCCTATCATTTCACCCGCACCCTCACCTGGGACCAGTACAAGGCCGCCCCGATTGTCCGTACGGCCGACGGGGGAGACAAGACCTGGCGGAAGATTCCCTGCTATTTCAAGACCAATTGTGCTATTAATGCCACCAAAGTGTGGGTGAAAAGTACATATTTTGAGAAAACCAGCGCGTCATTCATTAACTATGGTTTCGGCCTTATCCACGATGGCCGTATTCCCGTTCCCGTACCGGCCGAGGCGGGAGGGGAAAGCATTCCGTTCGACTTCCAGGTAGAGGCCGACGAACATGGGGTGTTCCCGGAACTCACCCTCCGGCTAACCTGTCTTACCAATGACGGCTCCCGGAATACGGGCCTTACCCGCGGTGACGACGTAGATACGTTCCTGTTCACCCCTACGGAGCCCGACAATACGCTGTACTTCTTCTCCACCACCAATGACGGCGAATTCGAACTGGAGATATCGGCCCCCGGCTATAATTCGGTGGTGGTAAAGCCTTACCGCTTCAACAAGGGAATCACCACGCGGTCGTATGGCTTACTGGATGGTGTCTGCGACCCGCTCGACAATGGAAAGTTCTGGTCTAATATGGCCTATGGCAGGGCGCAGAGTACCGGTACCCCCAACAAAACAGAGCGCGGCGTCATTTTTGGCTATTATGACGATCCCGATTGCCTGGGCGTCACGCAAATTACCCTTCAAGACGTGAACGGGAAACCCGTTTTAAACAACACGAGTAACGGTAACGCTTCCGGGGTAAAGTCGTCCAAGGCGATTACCTATCCCACTGCGCCTGCTGTCAAGGATGCAAGTGCGAATCCGTACTATCATGAACTTCAGTTAACCACGGTGGCTGCGAGTAGAACCCAGGATATCACGCTGGTGCTTTCCAGCCCAGGTTACGTGACGGAAACCTACCGTTATCCCCGTCTGGAGGGCA
>Ga0247611_10008872_pt1 | contig 12259 bp, 9 predicted proteins | sample 177DNAGHGhighgp2_FD_192422 | JGI IMG/M metagenome (GOLD analysis project Ga0247611, IMG submission 192422) | Sheep rumen microbial communities from Palmerston North, Manawatu-Wanganui, New Zealand - 1770 DNA GHGhigh gp2 | ecosystem: Host-associated > Mammals > Digestive system > Stomach > Rumen ... | reverse complement strand
TATAGGTGCTAGGTGCTAGGTTTTAGGGAGTAGGGGGAAGTCTCCCCCTCGCTACAGCCCGCGATGCGGTCTTCCGCTACCCCCTCTGCGGGGCTCAAGCGCCGCCCCGCAACGCCCGGCTTCCCTAGAACCTAAAACCTATAACCTGGAACCTTTAAAAAAGGAGACAAAGAAAATGAGAAATATGAGAAATATAAACAAAATTTTACTTATGACTTCTGCGATTTTAATTTGTTCGAACGCTTACGCCGATGACTTTGACAGCTTTGGAGACTTCGGTGATTTTGGCGGAGAATCTTCGTCAGGCGCTGCTTCTGCTCTCGAAGTAAACGGCAGTACAGAAGTTGATATCCGCGCTTATGTTGATACAAGTGACAAAGATGATAAAGACGGCGCAGATAAAATTGATGTACGCGCTCTTCCGAATGCAAAGCTTGATCTCAAGTATAGCGGAAGCAAATCTGATGTAGAACTCAAGCTTAAGGTGGACGAAGACACAATCAAAAATCATCCGGTTGATGTAATTGATGAGGCAGTACTCCGCGGCTACTTTGACAACCTCACTCTCGAGGCTGGTAAAATGAAGGTTGTCTGGGGCAAGGGAGATAAACTCCATGTTTTAGACAACTTTAATGCCGACGACTATTCAGACTTTATCATCCCTGATTATCTGGACCGCCGTATAAGCACCCCTATGGTTCGTGGTATTGTTTCTCTTCCATTCGCAAACATGAACCTTGAGGGAGTTTATACACCGCTTCTTCCTGTAGACCGTTTTGCAACAAACGGCCGCTGGGTTCCGGCTCAGGTTACTGACTTGACTTCTAAGGTAACAAATGCAGCTTCAAAAAATGTTGCAGAAGCTTTCGAAAGATATACAACTGCCACTGCTACAGCTGGTGGTGCTGGTGCCGCTTATGAGATTTCTAAGGAATCTGCCAAAAAGGCAAAAGCTGGTCTGGATACTGCGACAGTTGAGTTTAATAAATATGAAGCACTTTATAACAAAGCAAATACAGGTTATACCCAGCTTCAGGCAGCATATAAAAATTATAAAGATGCTGTAAGAGCAGGTCAGTTTGGTACTGGTGCAGGACAGCTTCCTCTTCCAACAGATTATGATTTTGATGATTTCTGTGCTAATGCAGGAAACGTTGGCGGATATAAAGCTTATTATCTGGATACGGCAGCAGCTGGTCAGACTCCTGTTAGTTATGATGCCTTCTGTACTGCAAATCAGACTGCTCTGGCTCCAAATAACTACAAGGATTTTGTAAAGAATTATTCTGATGCTATTGCAGCATACGCCGCTGCAAAGGTTGCTAAAGAGACAGCACAGACAACTTACAACGGGTATTCTGAAGCAGAAAAAACTGCCAAGGCAAAGTATGATGCAGCAGAAGCAGAAGTAAAAGCTGCAGGTACAACATATATGTATTACCTTACAAATGCCAATGCCCTTTCAGCAAATCCTGATTTGATTTATCCGAACCTCTGGACTCTCAAGTACGGACAGTTTGGTGGACGTGCAACCTGGACTCTTGGTCAGGTTGATATGGGAATCAGCTACTATAACGGCTGGTATAAGCAGCCTTCATTTAATGCAGACAAATTAGATAGCTTTATGAAAACTTATCTGCTTACAGGAAAAGCTGCAGAGAGCGACAAGTTCCTTGCTTACGACAAAAAGCAGACTTTCGGACTCGAAGCATCATCAATCATCTGGCACTTCAATGTACGCGGTGAGTTTGCATACAACTTGACTGAAGATACAGACGGAACCGACCCTTGGGTACACAATAATTCCATCGCATGGCTCGGCGGATTTGATATCGATCTTCCATTCTGGAATGCTAACTTGAACGTTCAGGAAACAGGTTCTTACATTCTTAATAATGATGAATGTGACAAGAAATCTGGAGATGTTGATTACGATAAAACTGCATATACAAACAATAAAGTTGTTGCAAACGTAACTACATCATTCCTTAATGACAAAGTTGCTCCAGAAGTAACTGTAATGTACGGAATTGAGCGCAAAGATCTCGTTGTTATGCCAAAACTTGCATTCAAACCAGATCAGAATCTTACACTTACAGCAAGTGGAATGTATATCTGGTGTGGCGACGATAACAGCGAATTCAAGTCTTGGGAAAAGAACAGCTTCGTAAGCCTTGGTGCTAAATATCAGTTCTAAATAGATTGCTACGTCGCTACGCTCCTCGCAATGACTGTCATTGCGAGCGGAGCGTAGCAATCCATTTCTTCATACCTTTAAAAACCTCTTCCCCAATACTTCAAATACGGTTAAAATGGAGAAGAGGTTTTTGAATTGAACAACGAAAGAATTAAAGAAATCCTGCTGGACATAGCTCCAAGCGAAATAGACTTTACAGTAATCCAGACAGGTAAAGAAAGCAAAAGAGTAAACGGATTTTATAAGCCAGATACTCACGAAATCTATCTTCATAATCTGAATTTTAAATCCGACAACATGCTGATTTATACAGCAGTTCACGAATATACCCATCACCTTTGTACAATCGAAAAGCAGGAAAATGACCCAAGCTACGGCAAGGCCTGTAAGGTTCACACTCAGGAGTTCTGGGCAAAATTTGGTGAGCTTTTGAAAATTGCCGAAGAAAAAGGATATTACTCAATCGGCTGGGAAAATAACGAAGAGCTGAAAGCTCTTACTCTGGATATTAAAGAAAATTATCTTGCTAAAAACGGACAGCTCATGCAGGAGTTCGGCAAAAAACTTGCACGTGCTTTTGACCTTTGTAAAGAAGCTGATATCCGCTATGAAGATTACATTGACCGTGTGCTTTGCATGCCGCGCAATGCCGCAAAAGATATCCGCAAGGTAGGTGCTGTAGAAGTAAATCCTGCAATTGGTTTTGAAAATATGAAAGTAGTTGCCAGTGTAAAAAAGAAGGATGACCGTGCTCAGGTAGAACAGGAATTCCTGGCTGGCGGAAAGAGCCCTTCTTCTGTCCGCGAGATGATGAAGCAGAAATCAGCACAGGCAAATGGAAGCGATCCAAAAACAAAACTTGAAAAAGAAAAATCTCGACTTGAAAAAACAATTGCCCAGCTTACTCAGCGACTTGAATACGTGGAGGAAAGTCTTGCAAATATGTAAATCAAAAAAGGCAGCTCTTGCATCAATTGTTTTGATGTTGAGCAGCCTTAATGCTTTTGTTTTTGCACAGTCTCTTGATATGCCTGACATGCCGGAAATGCCTTCCATGCCAACTGTAGGAGGAAGCTTTTACACTCCAAGTTTTCCGGGCAGACCTAACAGTAAGACTTCAAGTTCAACAACAGCAGAAAACTCAAAAGAAAAGACTGAGACAATTCTCACAGAGTCTCTTACACCAGAAAGTATTCTGTCTTCAAGTCTCGCAAAGGGAAATACGCTGACAGCTTACGACATCTCATCACTTTATGACTCAGGCCTCTTCAGCAATCTTTCCTCATTGAGTTCTACAGGAAGTCTCTCAAATTACACAACTGCAACTTCAACGAATGTTCTTCTTCAGCAGGTACTTAATAGTCTTAATGATTTAAAAAAACAGCAGCAGAATGCAAGTGCAAAAGAGAAAAATGAACTTAACGCAACAAAAGTGGATTCTGAAAATTTCAAAAAAAGAGAACCTTCAATTTTGCGTTTTAAAGTAAACGGTTACAATATTGCAGATTCACTTACCAAGGTCTTCTTCAGTGAAACGGAAGCAGACGGAAGTTTTTTGCTTACCGGAGACAGAAAGTATTTTGTAAATCAGCAGGCACGTACCGAAACCTTTTACATGCTTTTTAAAACCCTGTCATCTACAGGCTCAACTCTAACTTACAGAGTTCAGCCAACTCTGGTACAGGATTATAAAAATGAAAATTCCTATGTCTATAAGCTTGCGGCAGTAAAAAATCTTACAGCAGAAAAAACCGGAAATCTGGTTGTAATTCATTACACTGGAGATTCTGTTAATGCAGATCTTCTTTTGGATATAGACAGTAACTAATACTTTAAAGACAGGTGTTTAAATTTATGGTAGATATGATACAAGGTCTTGAAGCTTGTGGAATTCCAAAAGAGATTTCCAGTTCGCTTGCAGAAAAAATGGAAGCTTATATTAAGGAAATAATCCTTTTTAATTCTGCATATAATCTTACAAATACAAGTGACCGGGATGAACTTGCTGTAAGACATATTTTTGATTCTCTTATTGCCTGGCCTAAACTTGCAGAGTTGTATTCTTTGATAAAGGCTAACGAACGTTCGTTAGGAGATGGTTCTACTGTGTTTGCAGATATAGGCAGTGGTGGTGGACTCCCGGGTATTCCTCTCGCAGCTGCATTTTCTTTAATGCCAGATTTTTCCGATTTACGTTTTGAACTTGTAGAACGAATGGAAAAGCGTTGTGCTTTCCTCGAAAATTGTGCTGCAATTTTAGGATTAAAAAATGTCACTGTTGTAAATAGTGAGGCAGAACGTATACCAGCAGAAAATTACAATTTAATCACCTTCCGTGCCTTTAGGCCTCTTGATAAAAAAATGACAAAGACTTTGCTTAGGATAGTAAAGCCAGAAGGTTATCTTTGCGCCTACAAGGCAAAGCTTGAAAATATAAAAGAAGAAATGGATTCAAATAAAGCACTAATGCCAGAGTATGAAGTCTATCCTCTGGGCGTTCCTGGTCTGGAAGATTCGGAGCGTAATCTGGTAATTGTGAAAAAATAGGAGTATATATGGATTTTAAAATTGATTCACTTCTTGGTAACAAGAATAAAAACAGAACACCAGCACAGGTTGTTGTTCAGGATGTAGTAAAAATTAAAAAGGGTGAAAGAGTTTTGATTGTTGCAAATCCCGCAACATCAGAAATTGCCCAGGACTTATATTCTGCAAGCAGCGAGGCTGGTGCTCAGACAACCCTTATGTTTCAGCCTGATAAAACAAGTTTTGATAATGCAAATCCTGAAGTTATTGCGGCTTTTAAAACTGAGCCGGATGTTTACTTTTCGATTTCAAATATAAAGCTTGGTAAAGATCCAGAGGCCACAGCAAATCCTTATAAAACTGATGATGGTCAGGAATTTACACATATTGCAGATTATCTCATGGATGGAAAAAAACAGATGCGTGGTGTCTGGACTCCGGGTATTACCGTAGACATGATGAATCGTACTGCTGCAATTGATTACAAGGAAATGCAGGAACGCTGCCGAAAACTTGGAGAACTTTTTGAAGGAGCTGTAAGTGTTCGTGTCACTGCTCCTGCAGGAACAAATCTTCTTATTCCAATTAACGGGCGAAAGCTTCTTAATGATGATGGTGATTTTTCTAAACCTGGAACTGGCGGAAACATTCCTGCAGGAGAAGTTTTTATAAGCCCTGTTGTTGGAGGAAGTCAGCTCAAAGCAGAAGATGGTTCCGTATTTGAGCAGCAGAGCGATGGCTGTGAAGGTGTAATTGTTTATGATGGTTCTATGACTTTTTCGGACGGAGATTCTATCATAGAAACTCCAATTACCTGTAAGGTAGAAAAAGGTTATGTTACAGATATTAACGGTGGTGCCGAAGCTCGCAGACTTTTAAAAACAATTCTGGAAGCAGAAGTCAGACCTTTTGTTCTTGAAAAAGAAGGTAAACTGCCACAGGGACAGGCTGCCATTTATAAAAAGAATGCCCGCAATATTGGTGAGCTTGGAATCGGATTAAATCCTGCAGCAACAATTACAGGTAATATGCTTGAAGATGAAAAAGCTTTCCATACCTGTCACTTTGCAATTGGTGAAAATTATGATAACGATGCACCGAGCCTGATTCACCTTGATGGTGTTGTACGTGAACCTACTATCGTTCTTACATATAAAGACGGAAGCAGTAAAACAATTTTGCAGGATGGTAGTCTGCAGATATAAGTTTTATGATTTTCCCGTCCAGCCATTAACTTGCTTGACGGGAGAATCTAATTTATAATTATAATATGAGTAAGAAAAAGGAAAAAAGAATTAAGCGTCTGCAGAAGATGTCAATCTGGCCTGCAGTACTTGAAATGATAATAACTGAGCTTGTAATTTTCAGCCTGACAATCTTTATCTGTGCCCTTTCCATCTTTGGTATTGTAAATACTTTAGTTCTTAATGTGGCAAAAGACTGCAATACTGTAATAGATTCTGTAAATAAAAACTGGAACAATGAATCTAGAGAAGCGATTAATAGCAGGCTTGATGCTTTTTCAGACTCTTTCAGCAATATAGATGAAATCATAATTGATGAAAGCAATGATATTCTATCTGTTTTTCCTTATCTAAAATATGATTTTGATGAAGAAGCCAAAAGACAGTTTAATGCTATTGGTATGATTCATTTTATTGATTCACAATATGAAACCCCTCTAGAAGAATTTATGCCTCATGGTGAAAGAAATCTGGATGTAGAACTTCATCATCAGGTGAGTGATGGAGAAAGAGTAGGTTATCGTCTTGGAATGGAAATGAGAGGTTTTTTATTCAATCCACGAAACATGTATCGTTCAATGGATATAGAAAAACTGCTCAAAGACAGAAGGTATATTGAATGGTCAAATAGAGAAAGCCTTCAGCTGCATACAATTTCTGTTTATCGCAGTGAGATTCCAAATGTTAATGTTTGTTTCAGAACTGTTTATAAACTGAACACCTTCCAGATGAATCTTCTTTCAACGGTGATAATTTTCCTTCTGGTAGTTTTTATTTTTTCTGGCATTTTTGAAATTTCAAAGGTTGTAAATATTGTTCATCAGCGAAAACGAATTAATAAACTGGTTACAACTGATACAGTTACAGGTGGTTATAATAAAGAGTATTTTACCCAAAAGGCTCATAAGGAAATTTCTAAGGGAAAAAGAAACTATGCCATTGTACAGCTGCGTCTTGAAAAATATCGAAACTATTGTACTGCATATGGAATTAAGCAGGGAGAAAATCTTCTGGAAGATTTAAATGCAAGTATTGTTCAAATGCTTTCAAAACGAGAAATTGTTGCCCATGTTGAAAAATCAGATTTTGCACTTTTACTGATTTATCAGAATAATGAGACACTAAATATTCGTATAAAAAATATAATGAATATTCTTCGGGAGAGACAGGGTGGTCAGCATCTTACCTTCTCTGCCGGTGTATGCCCGGTAAAAAATCGAACAGATGATGTTTCTATGATTTTGACTTGTGCTGGAATTGCAGTTCCAAAGACAATAAAAATCCAGGATGATATTGTCTGGTTTAGCGATTCAATGAAGGAAGAGCTGGTTTGGGAACGCCGCATAGAAGATGATATGGAGAAAGCTCTGGAGAATCATGAATTTCAGGTTTATCTTCAGCCAAAGTATTCTACAAAAAAAGAAGTGCTTTCTGCTGCTGAGGCACTTGTGCGCTGGATTCATCCTGTGCTGGGCTTTATTTCACCTGGAAAGTTTATTCCTATTTTTGAGAAAAACGGCTTTATCCTCCAGCTTGATGATTATATGCTCACGGAAGTTGCCCGCCTGCAGGCCGACTGGATGAATCAGGGAAAGAAACTTGTTCCTATTTCTGTAAATGTTTCTCGGGCTCATTTTGCAGAAGATAATCTTGCAGAACATATATGTTCAATTGTAGATAAGTTTAATGTGCCTCATGAATATATAGAACTTGAGCTTACAGAAAGTGCCTTCTTTGATGATAAATCAGTATTACTAACGACCGTTCGTAAGTTAAAAGATTTTGGCTTTAAGGTTTCGATGGATGATTTTGGTGCAGGTTATTCATCTTTAAATTCATTAAAAGAACTTCCTCTGGATATTATTAAACTGGATGCAGAATTCTTCCGTAGTGTAGATGATGTAAAACGTTCTAACCTCATTGTCGGTGAAACAATCACCCTTGCGAAAAAACTTGGAATGTCTATTGTTGCAGAAGGAATTGAAACCCGCGAACAGGTTGATTTCCTGGCAAAGCAGGATTGCGACCTTATCCAGGGCTTTTATTTTTCAAAACCATTACCAGTTGCAGAGTTTGAAGAAAAAGCCTGGGGAAAGAATGAGTCGTAATTTATGTCATTGACGTTTTGTAAAATCTGTCATTGTCGGGCTTGACCCGACAATCTTTTTGAGTAAAATACATTATTATGAAAATCAGTCTTAAAAAATCAATTGCTATTTTTTCTTCCTTAATCCTTTTATCATTTACAGCCTGTGCTAAATCAAAAAATAATAATGTAAGAGATACAGGTAATTCTATGGAATCGGAAAAAGTTATTGTTGATCCAGAAATAGAAAAACTTAATCGCGTTCTGCATTCAATGAGTCAGCGATGCAAGAATGCAATTCCAAATGGAGATCCACAGGAATTCCTTGCAGATTTGAAAAGAGTTTTGGCAACCCGTTCAGATTTCTCTAATGATGATTTAAGCCCATTTTTTCTGATTGATAAAACTCATAAGGTTAGTGCAGATTACGAACCTAAGGGATTAATTCATCTTGAAAAAAATGATTTGTACGCAATCAATAAAAATAATCTAAGCTTACGTCCCGAGGCTTTTAATGCCCTGCAGATTCTGGCAGCCGCAGCAAAAAAAGATGGAGTTACACTTACCGTCAGCTCTACTTACCGTTCCTATGACTATCAGAAGAATCTTTTTGACTATTGGGTGAGTGTAGACGGCCTTGAAGAAGCGGAACGTGAAAGTGCCAGACCAGGAACCAGTCAGCATCAGCTGGGAATGGCCCTGGACTTTGCTCCGGTAGACGATGCCTTCGATCAGACGCCGGGTGGAAAATGGGTTTATGCAAATGCAGCAAAATACGGCTGGTCTTTAAGCTTTCCAAAAGGTTATGAAGATGTTACCGGTTACCGCTGGGAATGCTGGCATTTCCGCTATATTGGAGTAGAGGCCTGCAACTTTCAGAAAAAGTGGTTTGGAGATGTTCAGCAGTTTATGATAGAATTTCTGGATGCATGGGATAAGGCTGAATAAAGCCCTACTGTCCAATCTTAGAAATTCTACCCATGATTTCTTCTGTGTCTCTCTGAAGGGCATGGGCTGCATCCTCTACGGCATGAGTTCCATCCCTCATTTGAGAAATACAAGAAAGAAGTAAAGAGTTTCCTGCATTCTGTTCATCCATAGAATTCTTTACCTGGAGTTCCTGATTTTTAACCTGTCCGGCAAGAGAAACTACAGAATCAAATTCAGTTTGAACAGTACCTGCTTTTGAGTAGGCATTATCAACCATCTGCTTAATAGACTTGAGAACTTCTCCAATCTGTTTTGCCTGACGTCCTGAATCTTCAGCAAGCTTTCTGATTTCATCTGCAACAACACTAAAGCCTGCACCAAAATCACCGGCATGGGCAGCTTCAATTGCTGCGTTCATAGCAAGAAGGTTTGTCTGACTGGAAATCTGTCCAATCACCTTACTCATTTCAACAAGCTGTTTTGATTCTTTTTCAATGTCGCCAACAAGTGCGGTTACTTCCTGAAGGTTTGTACGGCCAATGTTAGTTGCATCTTCAAGTTCATTAACAATATTAAAGTTTGTATCAATAATCTTATTTATTGAAGAAATGTTTTTAAGCATTTGCTCAATGGAAGAAGAAGAATCAGAAACATTCTGAATCATTCTGTTAGTAACCTGTGTAAGAGAAGCAACATTTCCGCGGGTTTCTTCCAGCATTGCAACACTTTCCAGAGTGATTTCTTTGGTTTTCTTATTCATCTCCTCTTCATGATTTTCATTTACCTGCTTCAAAACGAAGTGGTGGCAGTTTTGAGGTTTATTTTTTCCATTGAAGATAGCCATTGCCATCTGTTTGCAGGATGTGTAACCACAGGCACCACAATCATACATATCTTCTTTGCCATGCTTACCCATCTGACTCAAAATTTCATTAAGCTGTTCATTTGTCGGCTCCTGGATGAGGGAATGATAAACAGCACTCCTGTCTGTATACTTGCGTTCATAAATCCCAGGCTTCCAGTAAGCATCAATTGTTTTATTCAGGGCTTTAAGTGCCTTCTTCTGGCGTTTTTCATCAAGGGTATTCCATTCCTTGCAGCGTTCCTGGGAGCGCCTTTCTACATAGCTTTCAAGCTCATCCAGCGACATCTCATGATTCGTAGTTCCGCCACCACGGTTACAACCCTTTTCACAGTTAAGACAGTCTACGAGCTTAAAGTATGGTTTTGTTCCGGCAGATAATGAATCGTCCAGGTGATCCAGGTAATCAAAAATAGCAGGGTGACCTTCTATCTTTCGGGTTATACGGGAAATGCCTGGAACAAAACGTTCTGCTGTTCTCATCAGTCCACCCGGAGTAGAATAAAGGGTTCCTCTTTCGGCAAGTGGATTGTCATATTCTGTTTTCGGGAATTTTGAAAGATCAATATGATTTTCTTTGAAGTAAAGATCCAGAGATTTCATTGTTACGTTGTAATCACCGCGTCCGTTTTCGTCAAATTCCCGGCGTTTTGCATAACATGGAGAAATTACAGCAATTTTGTGATTTGCATATTCTGGATGAAAGTGTCTTATGAATTCAACTGTATGTGCCATAGGGCTGTCACCTTTTGCCAGATATTTAATCAGCTTAGGTCTGTAGGTTTCCATATAGGTAACCAGAGCAGGACATGGCTGAGAAATCATAAGCTCCGGATTTTCTTTAGTCATTTGTTCAACATAAGTTTTTGTTGTAAGTTCTGCTCCAAAGGAAACATCAAAAATAGCCTTTACTCCAATTGATTTAAGCCAGCCGTTTAATTCAAGGTCCATTCCCTTAAAGTTTACGGCAACGGCAGGGGCAACAATGGCAATAACAGGCTTTCCGGCCTTTAATTCATCAAAAAAGCGCTCTGTGTCATCAATTCCGGTTCGGGCACCGTGTGTGCAGGCATCAATACATGAGCCGCAGCCAATACACAAATCGCTGTTGAGCGTTACAAAATCTCCGGAACCGTCGTTACAAAGCTTTACCGGACATACCGAAATGCAGCGGTGGCAGTTACAGCATTTAGAACTGTCGACATTAATTACTGGTCTAAGGTGCAGATTGCTTTCATTAGTATCTGTCATCAATTTTTACTCCTTCTCCCTTATATGACTGATTCTAACTTTTTTTAACGCATTTTTTAGATATTCTTAAATTATAACACTCCTATTAACAGAAAAAAAGAAAATTCTTGTAAAACAACAATTTTTTCTGATATACTCACCCCCATGGATAAATATGATATTAAGCTGATTGCCCTTGATTTGGATGATACTCTTTTGAACGATAACCGCGAAATTACTGACGGAACTGTAGAAGCCCTGCGCCAGTGTGCCGACAGGGGGATTTATGTGGTACTGTGTTCCGGTCGTGCGGAGGATGCAATTCTTCCTTTTGTCCGCCGTCTTGAAATTGCAGGCAAAGAGGCCGGCCGCTATCTGATTGCCATAAACGGATGTTCAATTTTTGATTTGCATAAGCGCCAGCAGATTTTCTGCCGTAAGGTTGAAGCTGATATTTTGCTTCGTACAAATGAAATTGCAGAGGCAAGAGGGCTGCGCAGCGAGGTTTATACCCCTGATACAATTTATTACCGCGAAGAAACCCAGTGGACTAAGCTCGATGTAGATTTGTGTGGGCTCAAAGGGGCCGCCATTGAGAATTATGAAGAGTTCCTGAAAACAGGCTTTACAAAAATGCTGGTTCCGGGTGAGCCTGCAGAATTGCTGGAGCTTCAGAAGGTGCTGAGGGCCGAGTTTGGCGACCGTGCCGTTATCTTTACAAGTAAGCCTTATTTCCTTGAAATCCTGCCTCCAAACTGCGGTAAGGGTGAGGCTGTAGAATGGCTTGCAAATGAGCTTGGCTTTGGCATGGAAAAGGTTATGGGCTTTGGCGACAGTATGAATGATGAAAGTTTAATTCGTATGGCAGGCCACGGAGTTGCAATGTGCAACGGTCTGCAGGCAATTAAAAGCATTGCCCGCCATGTTACAGACTTTGACAACAATCACGACGGAGTAGGCGAATTCATTAAAAAGTATGTGTTGTAAATGATATGGATTGCTTCGTCGCTGAAGCTCCTCGCAATGACATGGTATCGTCATTGCGAGAAAAAAACTCGTCATTGCGAGCGTAGCGAAGCAATCTATTTAAAGAGTTCTGGGGTTATACCCAGAGAACTCATAAGCACCGGTGGTTGAGTAGGCTTCGAAGAAGCCGTATCGAAACCACCATTTTTCTTCTTTTT
>Ga0247611_10008871_pt1 | contig 12260 bp, 6 predicted proteins | sample 177DNAGHGhighgp2_FD_192422 | JGI IMG/M metagenome (GOLD analysis project Ga0247611, IMG submission 192422) | Sheep rumen microbial communities from Palmerston North, Manawatu-Wanganui, New Zealand - 1770 DNA GHGhigh gp2 | ecosystem: Host-associated > Mammals > Digestive system > Stomach > Rumen ... | reverse complement strand
CATTAATTATAATTCATTAATCATTAATCATTAATTATAATTCATTAATCATAAATTAAATCATAAATCATAAATTAAATCATAAATCATAAATTAAATCATAAATCATAAATTAAATCATAAATCATAAATTAAATCATAAATCAATAAATAATAAATTAAATCATAAATTAATAAATAATAAATCATAAAATTATAAAAATAAATCATAAATCATAAATTAAATCATAAATCATAAATTAAATCATAAATCATAAATTAAATTCATAATTTTAAAAAATAAATCATAAATCATAAATCATAAATCATAATTTTAAAAAAATAATCATAACTCTTAATTTTTATTTTTTCTCTTCTGTTTTAATAAATTTTCATCTTTAATTTTCTTAATACTTTTATCTAATTTATGTAATTCATTTTCTAATTTATCTAAATCTTCTAGCCACATATCACGAACATGTATTTTTGAATATTCTTCCATAATTTCTTCATTCTTTTCAACTTCTTTTAATAATCTTTTGTATTCTTCAATAGTTTCTTTTCTTGTTGTTACAAAATCAATAATATAATCATAATCACCTTTATCACTCGTGCTTTTGACAAATTTTTCAACTAAATTATCATATTCATTAATATATTCATATCTTTTATCAAAATTACTATTTTCCATGATTTTAATTAATGTATCAAGTTTAATACCTCTTGTATCTAAATGACCTTTCATTATTTTTCCATTTTCATCTCTTCCTTTATCTTCATTATCATTTAATCCTTCAACTTTAAATTTAACAAATCTTGCTCTATTACTTGCTTTAATAATATTATTTTTCAATAAATTTAATTTATATTCCTTTCTTTTCAAATAATAATCAAATCTAACTTTCATAAATTTATTCATTAAATCATAAATTGTATCAAATTTTTTAATTCTTCCAGTTTCTGAAAATGTATGCATGTTTGTTGTATATAAATGGTTATACATTGGGATAATTTGAAAATTGTCGGGTAATCTTGATGAATTATCAATTTTAAATATGATTTCAATTTTATCATATATTACAGCTGTTCCATCTGCTGATTTATCCATATAATCAATCAATTTTGGCCAGCAATTCTTTTTAATGTTTTTAACATTATATCCTTCTTCATTTTCTGTTTCACTTTCATTTTCTGTTTCAGTATCTTCAGATTCGCTTTCACTTTCTTTATCTTTTTTATTTTTTCCTGTTCCTGTTTTTTTACTTTTCTTTTGTCCATATTTCTCAGCTAAATATTCTTTAATTTCATCAATTTTAGCATGAAAATTAATACCTACTGGAATTTCTGAAACTTTTAAGAATGCTGGATTATAATCAAGAGGATGATTACCTTTTTTACCCTTAATTAATTCAGTTTCCCAAAATTTGTTTTTGTTTTTTCTATTTTCATTTTCAGGTGGCATAATCCATTCTTGAACACCATATGAAATATAGCCTTTATCATAATTTTCAATTTCTCCATTATATTCTGGATAATATGGATTAATTGTAATATCTGTTCTGAAATTTGTTAATTTTTCTAAATTTTCATCTTTATTCAAAATTGATTTAATATAATTAATACAATCATACTGATTATGATTTGGTATTGTATTACTAAAACCGACGCCAATTCCACAACTACCATTAATTAAAGCAATTGGAATAATTGGTACATAAAATTCTGGTTGTGCTCTTTCTCCTTCTTCATAAACAGGTTTTAAAATATTATCATCTTCTTTTGGATAAATTAATCTTGTTATTTTATTTAATGCTGTTTCAACATATCTTGATTGAGCATGACATTTACCCATATCTAAACGACAACCTATATGACCTCTATTAACTAATAATCTAACATTATTACTGCCTGCCCAATATCCCATTAAATTAAATATTGTTTCTTCTAAACTTGCTTCACCATGTAAATATTTACCATATTTTGAAACATCACCAGATAAACTTGTTACTTTCTGGAAATTGTAAGCAGAATTACCACTTCTAAAAAGTGTGTATAATATTTTTCTATAACTTGGTTTTAATCCATCTACATAACAAATCATACTTCTATCACAATCATCATAAGCATAATGAACACATGAATATCTTTGAAAATCAACAATATCCATTTCTTCCATTCCATCAGCTCTTTCTAAAACTTTATTAGGGTCAGCTTTCATTACCCATTTTTTACGAGCATCAGCACAAATTTTACCTTTTCCATAAACCATTGTCATATAAGCGTCAGCTTGTGTATCATCATTAATAACAACTGGTATTAAATGTTTATCAATATCATCAAAATATCGTTCAACATCTGGGTCAGGAATAGCACCAAGACCTTTCATATAATGAACTTTAATTTTATGATTTTGTGAAGAATATCTATCTTGAGCTTCTTTTAACATTTTTAATGTCGAATATTCTTCTAATAATGTTTTTTCATCATCTTCATAAATTTGAAAAGCTGGTGTTGTAAATTCATAAAAGAATGGATTATCTTTATCTAATAACAAATCTTTAAAGAATGTATAAAATACGTTATACAATAAACCCATAATAGCATCCCCATCAACATCAGCATCTTTAACCATAACAATTCTACCATATCTTAAATCTTTTCTTAAAGGTTTAGCACCTCTCGTTAATCCAATTTCTTTTAACAAATTAACAATAATTTCATTATTATCAATTTTTCTTATTGGGTCTCCAAGACTTCTTAAATTATTTGGCATAGCTTTAACAACATTAATTGGTTTTCCTTTTAAAGTATATACACCATAATAATCACGGCCTAATTGATTAAAACCTTTTCTAACCATTCCTGTAGCTGAATCACCTTCAGTTATAAATAATGTACATTTCATAGATTCTTTTGTTCCCGCTTTATTTGCTGGGTCGCACTTCTTATAAAATAATTTTTGATTTTTATTTGTTTTGACTTTCTTATTTAACATGTAAGAATATAAATCGTCAGATTGTTTTAAATCTAATACTAAATCTGAAAAATCAGTTGTTAAATTTCTTGATGTTAATTTATTTTTAGCTTGTCCTTCAAATTTTGGTTGTTTAACAGTTTGATTTAAGAATATCAATAAATAATTTTTAGGATTAAAATTATTTACGTTTTTAACGTTTTTAATGTTTTTACCTTTACCTTTATCTTTGTTAGTATTATTTATTTCATCGTTAATTTGTTTAATTAATCGATTAACATGTGTTCCATTATCACTAGTATAAATATTATTAACATATGAAAATATATTAGCATTTCTAGGTATTACATAAATTAATGCTGATGCTTCAGAATTTTCAAATTCGAATTTTGGATATTCATTTGATAAATATGCTTGGGCTAATTCTTGGGCATATTCATTAAATCTCATACCTGAAAATTCATTTTTATTAATAATAATACTTCTACCAAATATTACACATGAAAAAGCCCTGAATAATAAATGAGCCATATTACCTTCATCGATTTCTTCAATTCCTAATTTTTTAAAATCAGGATAACATATAACTTCAACTGAATTTTCATCTTTTGTTTTTGTAATTTCTGGTTCTTCAATAATTTCCATATTATTTTTAAATGTTTGACGATATTTTTGTTTATTATTCACAATTTCAATTTTAAATTTTGTAGCAAATATATTAGCTAATTTAATACCTACTCCATTTTGGCCATTTGCTGTTCTGTCTTTATCTTTATCATCTTTATAATTTGATGATGAGAACATATGAGAAAATGTTATTTCAGGTGAATAATATTCATTTTTATCAATTCCAATTTCTTTTTTGATTAACAAACTAGGACCATAATTTTTAACTCTAAAATATTTTGAAGTAATATCAACTTCAATTTTAGTTCTTAACGATGGGTACCTTTGATAATTATCAGTAGCATTCGTAATTGCTTCATCAAATAATTTTGCTAAACCTGCTGAATATGTAATTTCACCATATGTTAATGAATTATCATTTTCAATATCAAAATAAAATTCAGATTCTGTACGAACTGAAAAATCGCCTACCCATTGTTGAGGACGTAAAAGTATTTGTTCTCGAATTGGTAATTCAATAACTTCATTATATTCTGTATCAAGATGAGACATTTAAAATTGTGATAAAAAAATATCTACCAGTGAAATTATAACATTTAATAAAAATATGATAAAAATACGGTAAATTTAATAAAATTAATAAATATGATAAATAAAAATATTTAAATTAAAATTATGACATTCAAATTAATAATAAAATTATATTTAATGAAATTAATAAATTTACAATATTTAATAAAAAATATATACATTTTTTATTTATTCATATTATTATCATCATTAAAATTAAAATCAATATTTTCATCTAATATTTTTAATAATTTTGTAGGTTTTATAATTATTTTAAATCGTTCTTCATCTATTCGTTTATATTTAATACAATCTCTAAATGTTTCATCATTTGCTAAATTTTCAAGTAATAAATTTTCATGTTCATCATTTTCATTATTATTAAATTCTGCTCCAAATGGTAATGCGATTACAATACCTAATAAAAAATCATTGACATTAAAATTATCTCTAAATTCTTCAGCAGTTAATATTCTTTCGTTATTTTTTAAATAATTATATAATTTATTATTAATACTAATATCATCAAACGCATTCATAATACATGCCATACCAGCATATACAAAATCTAAATTATGTTTATTTGGATTATTCATAAAATAATTATACATATATTCATGATATTCATATAAAATCTTATTTTTAATTTCACTGTTATTACCATATTTATTATCAAAATTCATTAAAAAATATATAAAAAATCATTTAATGATTTAAAATATAAGTAATAATTAAAAACAACATAAAATATAAATTAGTATATGATTAATTAAATAAATGAATTAAAAATAATATAAATTGTAATTAAATAAATGAATTAAAAATAATATAAAATCCATTTGTAGATGTTTTATTTATTGTTTCATCCATTTCTTGTTTTTATTAATAACATCATCAATATTACATAACTTCATTTAATTTAAAATAAAATATAATATAATTATTTAAACGAAAATAGATTTAATATTTCTTAAAGTTTTTAATATTAAATTTTATATTATTATAATACAAAATTTTATTAAAATAATTTTAAGTATTTTGATTAAATTTGAATAAAAATATAATTTATTTTATTAATTTATTCATTTTCATTTTTATTTATTCCATTTACTAAATTATAATAAATCCAGCATTCATGATTATCATTGTAGAATGTGTTGAAATAACCATATTGTATTAATTCACCTATAAAATCAGATAGTTTAAAATCATCATTTAATTTAACTTCAATATAATATTCTCTATCATTATAATTTTTCAATATATCTATATCTGTTTCTATTTTTATAATATCATTAAAATCATTTATATTTATAAATTTACATTCACATTTATACATTTTTAAATCATTCATAATTAAATTAAATAAATCTTTCTTAATTTTACATATACCATGTGTTATATTAGTTAAATAATATTTTTCAACAATTTCACATCTTGTATCATAATCTACATCACGATTCACTAATTCACGAGTAAATAATTGTTTATGACAATTAAAATTGTGTGATATATAAATACAATTATTTTTATCAGAATATTCAAATGAAATAATTTTAAGTTTATCCATTTAATTTGAATTTGAATAAAAAATAACTTGAATTTAAATAATATAAATTCAATATAAATACATAAATAAATAAATTATGAATTATAATTAAAAAAAATATTTATATTTTTATATTCTTAATTATTTATTTTTGATTAAATTAATTTGTCAATTTCTTAATAATATCATTTTGTTTTGATAATTTTATTTTTAACTCTGCTAATTCATCATCTCGTCCTTGAATTTTTTCTTTTAACTGTCTTAATTTATTATTTTGTTCTTGAATTGTTGAAGCGTATTCGTTATCAACCGTTTCGAGATTTAATGAATATTGCATTTTAATATCTGTAATTTTTTGAATTAAGTCGTTATCATATTTTGTTTTAATTGCTTTTAATTGTTCTTCATTTTCATTTTTTATTTTTTCCAAATCTTTATAATATCTTTGTTGTAATTCTATTATTTCGCTATTTTCACATTTTCTTAATTCTTTAATTAATTTTTCTTGTTCTTCAATTTGTTTTTGATATTTTAATAAAATTAGGTCTGAAGAATATTTAATTTCTTTTGTTTCTGGTTTTTGACCAATTTTTAATTCACCATTCCAATAAGCATCATCATTTTGATAATATGTTTTAATATCATTTCTAACTTTATTTAAATTATTGCCTAAATAATAATTATTTTTATAAATCGATTCAATTGTTTTTGTTAAATTTTGTGTGTAATATTCTTTGAGAATATTTTTAAATATTGGTTCAAATCTTGAAATATTTTTATTATAATATTTAATTAATAAATATGATTCTGTCCATGTTGAACAAGGTAAGTTTGAAGAATATTCAATAACATTTAAATTTGGAAGTAAAACATAAATTTTTAAATCAGGAATATTTAATAAAAAGTTAGCAATTTTACGTACATATTCTTCTAAAGTTAATGTATGTTTTGATGTTGTTGCGAATTTTTCATTTATTATATTGTATTTATAAAATTTAGTTAGTAAGCCATCTGTTTGTGAAGTTGTAATTTGATTACTTACAAAGCCAAGTGTATCATAATCTTTAAACAATATATTCTCATCATTTCCATTTATTATATAATGACTTGATATATCTTTTTTACTCCAATAATAAAGATTATATTTTAAGTTTTGACCCATGAAATTAACATTATTCAAACCTAATCTATATTCACTAATAAATTCTTCTTCAAATTCTTTATCAAATAAATTATTATTAATAGAATTTATTTTATTAATATTATCACATCTATTTACATAAATTAGATAATTAAAAGGACTTTTATCAAATTTTTCATTTTTCACAAAATATTTATCAAAAGTATTAAATAAACTAATTTTAAAACAATCATTGTTAAATTTTGCCATTTAATAAATGAATTTAAAATTAAATAAAAAAATAACTTATTATAAATTATAATTAAATAATTATTATAATTAAATAACTATTATAAATTATGAATAAATAAATATTATGAATAACTATTATAATTAAATAAATATTATAAATAAATAAATAAATATTATAAATTATGAATAAATAAATATTATGAATAAATAAATATTATAATTGAATAAATATTATAAATTATGAATAAATAAATATTATGAATAAATATTATGATTAAATAAATATTATAAATTATGAACAAATATTATAATTGAATAAATAAATATTATAATTGAATAAATATTATAAATTATGAATGAATAATAAATTTATTTTTAATATAAAATGGATTTGATTGGTGTTTTATCTATAAATAATATTGATTTTAATAAAATAGCAAATGGAATTGAATATTATAATTCGTTAAATACAACAATAAATTATATGTATAATATAACAGGAATATATTCTAATACTACATATAGTTTATATAAATATAATTTAAAAGGTAATTTTGATTTTGTAAATAATTCATTTACTTATAATAGCTTATCGATTAATTGTAATGCTATTATTCAAAATACTTTTAATATTATGAATAATGGGCAATATTATAAAGATTTAAACATAACTGGAAATACAATTATAGATGCTAAAATTATTAATCAAACTACTAATACAAATTATTTAAATTTAAATGTTAAAAATATTGAACGGAATACTTTTAGTGAAATTAATGTTATAAATATAAATAAATGTATATATTATATTAATAATGAATGTTATAAATGTAATAATATTTGTAATAATGCTATTGATATTCGTTCTAATAATTTTTCATCAATAACATCATTTAATTTAAATAATAATATGTTTTCATCAAATTCATTATATTCTATAAATATGCTAAATTTAAATTGTAATAATATTTATAATAATACATTTAATAGTTGCGATATGCTAATAATTAATGTTTATCTTATTGATAAAAATAATTTATTTACAAATGTTTCATCACTTAATCTTATTGCCGATAGTTTAAAATCAATTGTTATTAACAATATAAAAAAGATACAAATTAAAGCCTTATGTATTTCTAGTTGTACGATTTCAAACAATTTATGTGTAAGTTTTGATGATTGTTATACAATATCAAAATGTAATATTATTAATAATATGTCAGTTCTTGGTTATATAATGTCAAATACAGGAAATACATTTACTAGTATAATAATATATGATATGCGTAATTATGATGTATATAATTGTTCATTTAATAGTATTGCATATTTTAATATGACATGTGCTTGGAACAGTAGAAATACATATGTTAATACTACTAATTATACACTAATAACACAACATTAAAAATATAATTTTAAATTTAATAACTATCGAAATAAATGATAACCAAATAAAAATAATTTAATTTTCAATAATTTTATAATATTATTTAATTATGATTTAGAATTATCATTTATATATTACATTATTACCAGTTATATTTATTTTATCTAAATCACAACCATCGAAAGTTTTTTTAGATATTACCACATCACCATCACAAATTATATTTAATAGTTTTATACAATTTCTAAATGAATAATTACTAAATATAACTTTATCACTTGTAATAAATATTGTTTCTAAATTTGAGCAATCAGTAAAAGCAAGACTTCCAATATTTATACAATTTAATATTATTGTATTTAATGATGTACAATTACAAAATGTATTGTTACCAATTTTATCAACACTTTCAAGATTAATATTATTTAAATTATAACAATCACCAAAAGCACATAAATCAAGTGTTTTAATTGTATCTGATAAAATTACCTTTGATAAATTACGACATCCATGAAACGCATATTTTTGTATTTCATTTAAATTTACACATTTTGCTAAATTTATTTCTTCTAAATTTGAACAATCAATAAAAGCTTTTTCAATATTTGTTAAAGCTGTTGGTAATGTTATTTTTGATAAATTTTTACAACTTTCAAATGTATTACGCAATGTTCGTACGTGTTCAGGTATTACAATATTTGTTAAACTTGTACAATATATAAATGTATTTACTAAAGAAGCATAAGAACCTAATAAAGTAATTGATTTTAATTTTTCACAACCTCCAAATACTAACCTTTCGCATTTTGAAATATTTTTAAATTCTAATTCTTCAAATCCACAATTTTTAAAGCATTCGTATTCTAATGAATGTATATTATCTAATTCAGAAGTTTGTATTTCATTTTCACCTTTATCACATTTTTTATGTATCTCAATTTTTCTCAAATCTCTACAATAATTAAACATATTATGAGGTATAATTTTTATATCATTTGATAATTTAATTGAAGTCAAACCATTTTCAGTATAATAGTTGTATAATAAATTTTTGTTGTTAATTATAAAATTTAAATCTTTTAAATTTGGGCAGTATCTAACATTTATATTATAATCAAGAGTATTTTTAAGATTTAAGTATGTTAAAGAATTACAATGATGAATACTACCATTAATTTTATAAACTTGTAAATTACTTAAATCAATATTTGAAATAGTTGAATCATGTATATCGAAATATATTTCTGAAAATTTTAAAAAATCAACGTTGTTTTTAGTTAATTCTTCTAATAGTTTATAATTATCTTTATTTACTTTAAAATATAAATTTTTATATTCTGTGTTATTTTTTAAACACGCATTTTTTAATTTTTTATCAGAATTTGAAAAATCAAAATAATATTTATTTGAATTTTTATCGAATATAATATTTCTTAATTTTGATATATCAATATATGTCCAATCAATATATTTATTACATTTATGGCTTATATGTTTATCTTCAGGTAAATAATAATGGAATGTTTCAATATTATTAAAATATTTGAATAATTTTTGATTTAATGAAATTGGATTATATCGATAATTATCTAAAATATCATAATATATTTTATTAGTTTTAATTAAATTAATAAAATCATTAAAATCATTAAAATATTTGCCAATAATTGTTAAATCAAAATTTGATAAAACTGTCATAAACTTATTTAAAATAGATTAAAAAATATATTTGAGAATATTTATATTATTAAATTATTAAAATATAGAAATATTAATTAAATTTATGAATAAATGATTATAAATGAACTATAATTAACTAATATTTATGAATAAATGATTATAAATGAATTATAATTAATTAATATTTATAAATAAATAATTAAATGATTAAATTTATGAATAAATAAATAAAATATAAAATATTATAGATAAACAAATAAATTATTAAAATATTAATTAAATGATTAAATTATTGTAAAGATATTAAATTAAAATATTAATTAAATGATTAAATTAAATTAATTATAAAATATTTTTGATTATATTTAATTAATTAAAATATCTTAATTTTTATTTAATTAAATATTAAATATGAATAAAAAATATGATGATTTTATAAATTTAGATTTTAAAATAGAATCATTTGTAAATACTTATCCTGTAGTTGTTAAATTTAAAGATTGTACTAAAACACTTATATTTAAAAATAAACCTGAAAAAATTGAAACAAAGGAAAGTAAAAAAGATATATTTGCTAATGAAGTATTATTTAAGCCAACTGTTAAAGAAATTGAAAAAAATAAATATGAAATTAATATGTGTTTATATGCTAATTCAAGACTTACAAAATTTATTCAATTTTTAGGTTCTGTTCTTCAAATTTCAATTATTGATTTAGATATACCAAAATCAGAAATTTTAAATTTTGATGAAGAATTCCCGATTTCAACATATTCACAATATTTATGTGTTGGTAAAAATCCATTAATTTTTGAATCAAAATCAAATATGTTACCAAATTATAGTGATTATAGTGAAGATTATTTAAAATGGTATAATTCAATTAATAATTATATTTGTGATATCGTTGAAAGGGCTGAAGGTAAAACCAAATCTGAATCAAAAACTAAAGATAAAGATAAAAAAGAAACTAAAAAAGATGAAACCAAAACTAAAAAAGATGATAAAGATAATAATTTTCTTCAAAGCATCAGTTTTACACATAATATTTCAAATATTGAAATGGTATGCTATTGTATAAAACCTGTTTATGTTGATTTGATTGAATTATTTAATTATCATAATTCATTATATAAATTTAAAAGAATTGTTATTCATGATGTTAAATTAGATGAATATTATAATTCTGTAAAAATTCAATACATTAAAAATAGTCGTAATTATGGTGTATCAACTAAACATGTAGAAGGAAAACAAAATACATTAACAATTAACTATCTTCTTTCAATTTCTGAAGAAATATGCTTAGATACAATTGATGTTTTCCATGATGGAACATTTAAATTAAATTTCAATATTTCATGTAATTTATCTGAAAAACAAATGATGGAAACAATATCGGATTATGTTAATAACAATATTTCAACATTATTCGAAGATTTATTAATTAAATATGTTGCTTATCCTGAAAATGAAAAAGATTTAGAATTATCAATTTCTGATTATAAAATATGTTCATCAAAATTTAAATCAGTTTATCTAATTTCGGATATTGACCCTAAAAATATTAAAAAAATTAATACAATTTTAACACTACAAGATACAGAATCTAGATTTTCGTCAAATACTTCACTTTCATTAATTGCTCATCCATTTATTAATGAACATATAATTTATAATTTATATAATTCATATAAATCTTATAAAGTTATTAATGAAAATATGACAAAAATTAACATTATACCAGAAATTCATTTTACATTTTCAGGTTCTAATTTAACAATATTTTGTAATAAATTTTACAGCATAGCAGAATTAAAATTTGAATTATCATATTTATTACCTTTAATTGATTATGCTAATATTTCAAAAGAATCAGATGATAATTTAAATCCAACAGAAGCAATTTTAAAGAGATTAAGAAATATTCCAGTTAAACAAAATTTAAAGCAATTAGTAAGCATTGACCCTGAATTATTTGGACCTCGTAAGGTTTCAAAAAAATTTAGGGCATATTCAGCTTTATGTCAAATCAAAGAACAAAGACCAAGTATTATAACTGATAGAGAATATGAAATTTTAAAAGAAAGTATGCCAGAATCTGTTATTAAATTAACAA
>Ga0247611_10008870_pt1 | contig 12262 bp, 11 predicted proteins | sample 177DNAGHGhighgp2_FD_192422 | JGI IMG/M metagenome (GOLD analysis project Ga0247611, IMG submission 192422) | Sheep rumen microbial communities from Palmerston North, Manawatu-Wanganui, New Zealand - 1770 DNA GHGhigh gp2 | ecosystem: Host-associated > Mammals > Digestive system > Stomach > Rumen... | reverse complement strand
GACCGAATAGGGCTTGCGCCTCACGGCTTCGGTGAGCTGGCCGCCCTCGTCATAACCTACATATCCCGGAGGCGCGCCGACCAGACGGCTGACCGTATGGGCCTCCTGGTACTCGCTCATATCGATACGGGTCATCATGGACTCGTCGTCGAACAGGAACTCGGACAGCGCTTTAGCGAGCTCGGTCTTTCCGACGCCCGTGGTCCCGAGGAAGAGGAAGGAGCCGAGCGGACGATGTTCGTTCGACAGGCCCGCACGGCTGCGGCGAACCGCATCCGAAACGGCCCTGATCGCTTCGTCCTGGCCCACGACCCGCTTGTGGAGGGCCGTCTCCATATTCAGGAGCTTATCCTTCTCGCTCTGGAGCATCTTGCTCACGGGGATACCGGTCCAGCGGGCCACAACCTCCGCGATGTCTTCCGGGGTAACGGCCTCGGTCACGAGCGGATCCTTCACGGTCGCCTGGCGCAAGAGCAGTTCGTCGATCTTCTTCTGCGCCTCAGCGATCTTGCCGTAGCGCAGCTCGGCCACCTTTCCGTAGTTGCCTTCGCGCTCGGCGACCTCGGCCTGATGGCGGAAGTCTTCGAGCTGCTGGCGGGCGGACTGGATGTCGCTGAGAATCGTCTTCTCCTCGTTCCAGCGCTTGCCTAGGGCAGCACGTTCGGCCTGCTTGTCAGCAAGCTCCTTCTCGATTTTTTCGCTTTTCAGCGACGTCCCCTCGCGCTTTACCGCCTCGCGCTCGATCTCGAGCTGACGGATCGCGCTGTCCAGCTCGGCTATCGGCTCGGGGACGGAGTTCATCTCAAGACGGAGTTTTGCCGCCGCCTCGTCGATCAGGTCGATTGCCTTGTCCGGGAGGAAACGGGAGGTGATATAGCGGTGGCTCAGGTTCACGGCGGCGATGAGGGCGTCGTCTTCGATACGGACGTGGTGATGATTCTCATAGCGCTCTTTGAGGCCCCTCATTATTGCAATTGATTCGGCCGGTGAGGGCTCGTCGACCATCACTTTCTGGAAACGGCGCTCGAGGGCCTTGTCCTGCTCGAAGTATTTCTGATACTCGTCGAGGGTTGTGGAGCCGATGGTGCGAAGCTCGCCGCGGGCAAGCGCCGGCTTGAGGATGTTCGAAGCGTCCATCGCGCCGGTCGAACGGCCCGCGCCCACCAGGGTATGGATCTCATCGATGAAAAGAATAATCTTTCCTTCGCTGTCCACGACCTCCTTTACCACTCCCTTCAGACGCTCTTCGAATTCGCCCTGATACTTGGCGCCTGCGATAAGTGCGCCCATATCGAGGGCCCATATCTTCCTGTCTTTGAGTGTTTCGGGGACCTGTCCATTGATTATTTTCTGGGCTATGCCCTCGGAAATAGCAGTTTTACCTACGCCGGGTTCGCCGACGAGGATAGGGTTGTTCTTGGTCCTTCGCGACAGAATCTGGAGGACCCTTCTTATTTCGTCATCACGCCCGATTACGGGGTCGAGCTTACCCTGCGCGGCTTTCTCGCACAGGTCGATGGCGTATTTGCTTAAGAATTCGTATTTGTTCTCCATAGTGCACAACAATTAAAAACCGATTGTCCTGAACGGACAACCGGTTAAAGGTCAAATTATGTTCCACTGACAAAATGTCAGCGAGCGGGAACCGGACTAACGGCGAGAGGAATTCTGCAAATCGCTCTCAAGGTATCTGGCCTCTGCCGGAAGGAATTCGCCTCCGCTTTGAAGTTCTCCGCGGTACTCCGTGCCGGAATTTTTCTTGTTAAGGCGGAAACTCAGGTTGAAAAGAAGATACCTTCCGTATGAGGGAGTCCAGATCTGAACCCGCGAGTTAGGGCTTACCGTCATTGTGTAATTGTGGCCCGCGTTCAGGATGTCGTTGAACGAAACGCTGAGCCCCATACGCCCCTTCATAAGCCGGGTTCCAAGAACGGCATTGAGGAAGTGTGCCGAGTCGTTTATGCCCGTATTGTTGAGAAAATGGTTGTACTTCCACCTGTAGGATGCTCCGAAGAAACATACTTTCAGGAAATTGTAATTCATCGTAAGGGACGAGTTCGCGCTTAGCCTGTCCATAGCCTGAAGGCCCGAGTCATTGCGCCTAAGCTCATATTTGACCGTAGCAGAAGCAGACAGGGAAAGATTTTTGTCGGGACGAAGGCGTATCGCAGTATAAAAAGACGGACTATAACCGTGAAGAATCACCGGAGAAGATCCGGCAAAAGCCATATCTCTGCTTATCTCAACTGAAGGGCTCAAACTAAGATTGGTCCTAAACTTCTGAAAGCGCTTTTCCCATCGGGGATTGAACGACAATAACAAACTATAATCGGCGTTCTGATAACTTGAAAGCAAAGACCCTGATTTGGCGATGTACCCACCGGGAAGGGCTGTATCCTCAGCAAATGATTCAATTTTTGAAACTATGGGATCCAGCGTGATATTAATCGAGTAATACAAAATCAGGCTCGAATACTTTTGCTGGTTGTTTATTACATAGTTCCCATAGAGCAGATTACTTTTAACCGGGACAAGCGACGAATTGCCTGTCGTAAGAAACAGGGGATTACGGTCATCTATCCATTCGTGAAACCTGTCTGCATCCGGGGCGCGCCACTGCGAAGAAAGCGCGACCGAGAAGTTGCCCGATTTGAAACTGCCACCAAAATGTGGGACAAAAAACACTTTACTCGTCCGCCTGGGTGTCGGCGCTATCTCACTGTCGCTTTTCTGGACAATACCTGGGAAGGCCGAGATTTCAAGATTGGTCTTGCCTTTGGCCCAGGAATAGAAGACGTCCAAATGTCCGTACCGGTCTGAAAGGGAATAGTCGTAGGAATTGTCTGGGTTGGGGGATTCGAGACCCGCTGGGGAGATGTCAAAGGAGCTCCTGAAATTACCGGAATAGTTATAGCCAGCCTGGACCTTGAATGAGAGGGAAGATGTGTGGCGGGAATCGTTTACAAGGATTTTCTTCGCCGAGGCTTCGATTTGTCCTGAATAGCTTTTGCTTGCGGTCCCGGCGGTAATGTGCCTGAAAAGATCGGAAGCAGACATCGTGTCTATCTGTATGTCGCTGCCTGTATTATCACTGAACGAGAAAGAAGCGGCCGCTCCCGGTATCCAGCCATTAGCGGTCTTCATTCCGCTCCAGCTGTTCGAGGAAGTGAAGGAATAGTCACGTCCCTTGCCATATTGTTCTGGACGTGTAAGAAGGACGGCTCCGGACGAGGCCATAGTCATTGACCGGGATTCAATGGAAATGTTGCTGTTATCTGCCGCCGTGAAACTGTTGATTGTCATAAACGAGCCCAAACTCTCAGAGTACAAGCTGGAATTCAGGCCGAAAAGGTGGCGTCCGTAGCGGGAAGTGAAGGAAGTAGTATCGGCATCTGTGCGAAAAACAGAGCCGCTCTCATCAAACAATTCATTAAGCAGCCGGTCTTTTATTCTCCCCTTATTGCGGACATATCCGTAAGAAGCTTTTACATTGCTGCCCAGCAGGCGGTCTCCCCAATATTTCTCCACTCCGGCGGATATACCAGCCTTTTCCTCATAACTAAGAAGGGAGCCGTCGCTCCGCAGATACTCGTCTTGTCTGAAGGAGTCTTTCCCAAGATTATTAGCGTGAGCCGTAAGGTAGGCGAGGAATTTTTCGGAGAAGAAATTGCCTACAAGTCCAGCTCCGTAACGCTCCTGAATATTACCGTCGATATCTTTTTGAAAATCAGCCCCGCCGGAAGCCATCGCATAACCGTTGAATGAAAAATTATAGGGTCTCTGGTTGTGACGTCCAGAACGCGGTCTTTCTTCCCGTGTTCGAGACCATAGCGACGGCTTTCTATACTCTCTTCTTCGTAGGTTTTGATATTGACCACATCGGAAGCCAAAATAGAAGTCAGAGGAGTCATCGAATCGTCGCCGAAGATCAGTTTCCCGTTGACATAGGTCCTTTTGACCGGCTCTCCATTAACCAATATCCTTCCTTTGTCGAAGGAAATGCCCGGCATCTGGGCGAGAATCTCTATCGCATTGTCCTGATCGCCGGTACTGACCGCCGCAGCATTGAAGATAGTTGTGTCCCCTTTTTGTATAATGGGTTTTGCCTCGGCGACGACCGTGGCCGATGCCAGTTTGAGGCGTGCTTCTTTAAGCTCGATGAGAATAATGTTTACACCGGATGAGGCATCAAGTGTCCCCGAATAATCCTCGAAGCCCATCTTGGCCGACCAGATATGGACGGGTCCTGGCTTTACTCCGCTGATGGAAAAATGGCCAAAACGATCTGTAGATGATACAACAGAGTCCTTGCCGACCCTTACGCTCACGAACGCATCAGGAATCGGAACTTTCTGCCACTTGTCAATATCGGTCCTTCTCTGTTCAAAAACCGTTCCGGCGATAGTGGCGGTAGAGTCCTGCTCCGCCGCCTGGAGCCATACTCCGGGAACGAGGAGAAGCAAAAGGCAGAGCGAATATAGAAGCAGGTCACTGTTGAGCCTTTGATGTATCATTTCACACTAATACTTTTTTCAATTTTAGCGTTTTTATTTAAGACACACAAATTCTCTACAGCAAAATGTCAAGTATTCTAACAAAAAGAGGCTGTATTCTTGTCCTAGAATACAGCCTCTTTTAATTTCTGCGGAAATTACTCCTCGTCGGGGTTGGCCTGGATGGGAGTAGCGGGGAAAGCGGGCTCCTCGGCTACGTTCTCGATCTGATCGGTGATGTCGACGGTAGTTGTCTGAGACTTCGTTGCGAACGAAGCGATGATGCTGACGACTGCGATAAATGCTACGAGACCCCAGGTAATCTTCTCGAGGAGGTCTGCTGTCTGGCGGACACCGAAGGTCTGGTTTCCGGCGGTGAAGTTGCTTGCGAGGCCCTCGCCCTTGCCGTTCTGGAGCAGAACTACAAGCACCAGAAGAATAGCGGCGATGACGATCAGGACCACGAGTGTTGTGAATAATGCGTTCATATCTTTTTTAATCTATTTTTTCAATAAGGGCTGCAAAGTAAGCACTTTTTTCCGGATATCGCAAACTTAGTTTCGAATAAATCTCCTTTGCTTTGTCTTTATATCCCTGATCCAGGTAGACTTTCGCGAGGGACTCCGTACAGAAGTCGGTGAATTCCTCAACCGGATCCGCATCCGAAGGAGCTGCTTCCTGGCCGGCAAAAGACGAGAAGATATTGTCCTGTTCGAGACGCACTCCTTCGTACTGCTCGGCGGTAAAGTAGTCTCCGCCCACGACGAAAACCTGACGGCCCTCGCGGCGCTTGGAGGCCGGAGCGAAGTAACCTTCGATCAGCTCGCCTACCGGAGCCTCCGTTCCCTTTGACTTAGCCTGTTCGACCAGGTTGAAGATAAGCCTGCGGGAACCCATATACAGAGCCTGCTCGGCATATTTCTCATCCGACCATGCTCCCTGGCCCAGCGCAGCCATCCTGCGGCACAGCTCGGCGCGAGCGAGCGCGAACCAAGGATAAAGGCTCACCACCCCGCTGAGTTCCTCAAGGTTAAGGGTCTTGAGGTCTATGAGGTTCTTTTTTACCATTGGGCTACGGTAGCGTTGAAGATGTCTTCGACTATTTTGTCTATGATCTCGGCGCAGAGGGTTGATTCGACCGCGTCAAGCGAGGTAGTAGATTCGTAGTCGGCGTAGGCCGAGAAGCTCTTTCCGGTGAAATCCTCCTCAGGATACTTTCTATTAGTAAAATCCACCTTCACGGTAACGGTCAGACGGTTCATCGCGGCGACATCACCGGCGGTAACGGCGGAAGCGCGGACATCGTAGCCGGTCACCTGACCCGTTATCTCAAGATCTCCGTCCATATCCATCTGCTCGAGGCTCGTCATACGGCGAAACTGGTTTCTGACCGCTTCGGTAAGGTCGTTGCTGAGCGAAGGGTTCACCTTCATCGCCTTATACTCGAAATAGTTGATGGTGATAGTCTTTACATCCGGCTTGATAGAGGTACCGGAGAAAGAATAGATGCCGCAGGCGCTTACCGCAAACGCAGCAAGGCTGAGAGCAAGTATGCGGAGGGCCTTCATCATTGGGCGGTCTTTTTCTGGTTTGAGAGCCAGCGGTAGATGGTCCTTTCGGAGACGCCAAGCTCTGTGGCCGCGGGTTTTACTTTTCCGTCGTATTTAGCCAGGGTCGAGGCATACAGCTCGTCATTGCTCTGCCGTATCGATTTCACGGACGGGGCTGCGGGCTCGGACGGCTGGGATTCCTGCCATTCGGCCTCATCCTCGATCGGAGCGGCCACGGCGGGACCTGCGACTGCCGGGCTGGCAGGCTGCGACTCGACTATCTTTTTCAGGCGGTCTACCTCCTGCTTGAGGTCGAGGATCGCTTTGACGATCGCGCGCATATCCTCATCATTCATCCGGCTGCCTCCGGCCTGAGGGCCATCCACGATCGCGGGAAGGACCTGCTCGGCCTCCTGGGGCATGTGGGGCAGCAACGCGGCCGCATCCAACTCCACCCTGTCTGAGGTCGGGGTCACGGGCCTGCTCTCCATCACCGTAAGCGCTTCGGTAAAGTTCTTGAGCTGGCGGACATTGCCAGGCCAGCGGTAGTTTTTCAGGACCGAGATAGCTTCGTGTGTAAGGGAAATCTTACAGAGGCGGGAGCGCTCGGAAAAATCTGAAGTGAACTTTCTGAACAGAAGATAGATGTCGTCTTTACGGTCTCGCAGAGCCGGCATCTTGATCTGGAAGGCATTCAGACGGTAGTAAAGATCCTCGCGGAACTTTCCCGTCTCTACTGCGTGGAGAAGATTGATATTGGTAGCCGCGATGATGCGGACATTGGTCTTTTCAACCTTGGAAGAACCCACCTTAAGGTACTCTCCGTCCTGAAGGACTCGAAGGAGCATAGCCTGAGTCTCGCGAGGGAGCTCGCCGATTTCGTCAAGGAACAAAGTACCTCCGTCTGCTTCTTCGAAGTAACCCTTACGGGTAGCAACAGCGCCGGTGAAGGAACCTTTTTCATGGCCGAAGAGCTCGGCGTTGATGGTTCCGACAGGGATAGCGCCGCAGTTTACCGCCAGGAACGGGGCGGTACGGCGGCGGCTGTTGTCATGGATAATACGGGGAATGACGTCCTTTCCGGAACCGTTTTCACCGGTGATCAGGACGGCAAGGTCGCTGGGAGCGACTACGCCGGCCATCTCGATGGCGAGGTTCAGGGCAGCATCGTTTCCGATGATGTCGTACCTGTTTTTAATTCTCTGTAATTCCTGTGTATCCATTTTATCGTAGCCTACAAAGTTACTTAAAAATTCTTTATCTTTGTGTTCAGAACATTTTTATACGATGAAAGCTTTCAAAATATTTCTTGCAGCAGCGGTTGCAGCTCTTGTCGCAGCCTCCTGCTCATCTCAGAAACAAGTCAACAGCGGCGGTTCAGGGCTCGAAGTTACCTGCGAGCCCCACATCCTCGAAGTAGTAGGCGGGAAAATCAATGCCGCCATCACCCTCAATTTCCCCGAGGGCTACCTGAAGACAAACGCCATGATGGTTACTACCCCTGTCATCGTCTATTCAGGCGGACAGAGGACCGGTACTGCGGTAATCTATCAGGGCGAGCAGATCAAGGCCAACTACCGCGTCATTCCCCTCAAGGGCGGACAACACACTCAGAATGTCTCCTTCGACTTCGCCAGCGGAATGGAGCAGTGTGTACTCGAGCTTCAGTGTAAGCTGATGGTAGCCGGTAAGGAAGTTCCCCTTCCTTCTATCAAGGTCGCAGACGGATGTATCGCAACATACAGGCTTGCAGACCTCAGCGGAGAATTCTCCCTCAAGCCGGACGGCTTCGAGCGCGTCTCGAACTACACTACCGAGACCAGCATCCTGTTCGATGTGAATTCATCGCAGGTAAAGAACAATTCCCAGAACAAGAACGCCCTTGAAGTATATAAATCATACCTCAGGGAACTCCAGAACGATCCCCGCTACAATGTTACCAGCGCCGAGATAATCGCCTACGCTTCTCCGGAAGGCGGCGTAGACCTCAACGACAAACTCTCCGGCGACAGGGCCAAGGCGGCCGAGCAGACATGGTCAAAGGTTGGCAGCGGCTTGTCCGAAGACATCAAAGTCAGCAGCGTTGGTCAGGACTGGGAAGGCTTCAAAGAGGCCATGGCCAATTCCGACATCGAAGACAAGGACCTTATTCTGAGGGTTCTTTCGATGTACTCCGACCCTGAAGTAAGGGAGCAGGAAATCAAAAACCTCTCCTTTATATATGAAGATATAAAGAAAGATGTGTTCCCCGGACTGCGCCGCGCGTCGTTCGTGGTAAACGCCGAACATACCGGCTATTCAGACGAAGAACTGAAGGAGATGGCTGAGAAACAGCTTGCCCTTCTTTCCGAGGCTGAGATCCTTCACCTTGCCGGAGTAACCGAAGACAGGGAGAATCAGAAATATTATTATAGAGTAACGACTGAGCGCTGGGGCTCCAACACCGGTTTCTACGACCTTGCTGTCCTCGCCCTTAACGAGAACAAGATCGATGTCGCTCTTGCTTACCTTACACATACCGAAGAGGGAGACCGCGATGTCCAGAACCTTCTCGGCGTAATCGAGATGCGTCGCGGACGCTACGCAGAGGCTATCAACCTGTTCGAGCAGTCCGGTACAGACGATGCCAAGAAGAACGCCGGTTCCGCGAAGATCGCTCTTGGCGACTATGCCGCGGCGGCCCAGGCTCTGGCCGGCACCGGCAGCCGTAACGAAGTCCTGGCCTACATCCTCGCCGGCCAGACCGACTCCGCCGCCGCGGCCGCCTCCGACGCTACCCCTCGCGACAGCTACATCGCCGCGATAGCAGCCGCCCGAAAGGGTGACGCTTCCGGAGTGAAAAAACACCTCGCGAAGGCCAGCGAAGACCCGGTTTATGCAGAAAAAGCAGCAAAAGACGCAGAGTTCGCCGATTACCGCTAGTTTTTTTCAGAATTTTCTCTATATTTGCAGCCCCAAAATTTTTGGGGCTTTAATTTTATCAACTTTTTAATATGCCAACAATTCAACAATTGGTTCGCAAAGGACGCGAGGTCATCGAAGTAAAATCGAAGTCTCGTGCGTTGGATGCATGCCCTCAGAAACGTGGCGTTTGCGTGCGTGTCTACACGACAACCCCTAAGAAACCTAACTCAGCAATGCGTAAGGTCGCACGTGTACGTCTGACGAATTCTAAAGAGGTCAATGCCTACATCCCGGGCGAAGGACACAACCTTCAGGAACACAGCATCGTGCTGGTTCGCGGCGGTCGTGTAAAGGACCTTCCCGGTGTACGTTACCACATCCTTAGGGGCGCTTTGGACACAGCTGGCGTAGAAGGCAGGACCCAGTCCCGTTCGCTCTACGGCGCTAAGAGGCCGAAGAAGTAGTCTGAAGGATGGTTTAATCTTTAATTTTTCAAAACAATGAGAAAATCGAAGCCTAGCAAGAGGATTCTACTTCCTGATCCTAAGTTCCACGACGTGGAAGTTACACGTTTCGTGAACAATCTTATGTTGCAGGGAAAGAAGAGTATCGCTTATTCAATTTTTTACGATGCCATTGACATGGTAGGCGAGAAGGTGAAAGATTCTGACAAGGCTCCTCTGGATATTTGGAGGAAAGCCCTCGAGAACGTGACCCCTCAGATCGAGGTCAAATCACGTCGTATCGGTGGTGCTAACTTCCAGGTGCCCACCGAGTTGAGACCGGAAAGAAAAGTATCACTTTCTATGAAGAATATGATCTCTTTTGCCCGCAAGCGTTCCGGTCACTCGATGGCAGAAAAACTGTGCGCAGAGATCGTAGCGGCTTACAACAACGAAGGTGGTGCATTCAAGCGCAAAGAGGATATGCACAGAATGGCAGAAGCCAACAAGGCGTTTGCACACTTCCGTTTCTAATTTTTAGTTGACACACCTGTAGAAAATGGCAAAGAGGGATCTTCAGTTCACACGCAATATCGGTATCATGGCCCACATCGATGCCGGTAAGACAACTACGTCTGAACGTATCCTGTACTACACCGGAAAGACCCACAAAATCGGCGAGGTCCACGAAGGCGCGGCAACCATGGACTGGATGGTCCAGGAACAGGAGAGGGGTATTACTATCACCTCCGCTGCAACAACCGCTTTCTGGCACTACGCGGGAAAGGTCTATCAGATCAACCTGATCGACACTCCCGGCCACGTCGACTTTACAGTCGAGGTTGAGCGTTCGCTCCGCGTGTTGGACGGAACTATCGCGACTTTCTGCGCGGTAGGCCGTGTACAGCCGCAGTCCGAGACCGTGTGGCGCCAGGCAGACAAGTACGGGGTGCCCAAGATCGCGTACGTCAATAAGATGGACCGCGTCGGGGCAGACTTCCTCGCCTGCGTAGAAGAGATCCGCACCAAACTTGGTGCGAACGCGGTACCCATCTGCCTCCCTATCGGAGCAGAAGACAAGTTCGAGGGCATCGTAGACCTCATCGAGAAGCAGGCCATCTTCTACAACTCAAGTGAAGAACTGGTCAATTATCACTACGGGGCAATCCCTCAGGATATGATCGACGAGGTGGACGAATGGCACGACAAGCTCGTGGAAGCGGCCGCCGAGTGTGATGAGGCCCTGATGGAGAAGTACTTCGAGGACCCGGATTCCATTACAAGAGACGAAATTATCGCCGCGCTGCGCAAGGGCTGCATCTCGATGCAGATCGTGCCGGCCTGCTGCGGATCTTCGTTCAAGAACAAGGGAGTCCAGTTCCTCCTGGACGCAGTAATGCGTTATCTTCCGTCCCCGCTCGACAAAGGCGCCGTCAAGGGTATCAACCCCCGCAATGGAGCCCAGATCGAGCGCCAGCCTTCAGACACCGAGCCCTTCTGCGCGCTCGTGTTCAAGATCGCCACGGATCCGTTCGTGGGCCGTCTTGCTTTCCTGCGCGCATATTCGGGTAAGCTCGAGGCCGGCTCTTACGTCCTGAACGTAAGGTCAGCAAAGAAGGAGCGCGTAGCGAGGCTGTACCAGATGCACTCCAACCACCAGAACCCGATCGAGGCTGTGGAGGCTGGAGACATCGCGGCTGCAGTCGGATTCAAGGACCTGAGGACCGGAGACACAATCTGTGTCGAAGGCCAGCCTATCGTCCTTGAATCGATGGAGTTCCCGGATCCGGTTATCGGAGTCGCCGTGGAGCCTAAGACCCAGGCAGATCTTGATAAATTGGGCGTAGCGCTCGCCAAACTTTCCGAGGAGGATCCTACCTTCACAGTTAAGGCGGATACCGAAACCGGTCAGACCGTTATCAGCGGAATGGGCGAGCTCCACCTTGATATCATCATCGACCGTCTCCGCAGGGAGTTTGGAGTCGAGATCAATCAGGGTGCGCCCCAGGTCAACTACAAAGAGGCAATCACAACCAGCGTCCAACACCGCGAAGTTTATAAGAAGCAGACCGGCGGACGCGGTAAGTTTGCCGACATTATCGTGGAAATCGGACCGGCAGACCCGGGAGTTACCGGACTCCAGTTCGAGAGTGTCGTCAAGGGCGGAAATATCCCCAAGGAATTCATCCCCTGCATCGAAAAAGGCTTCAAGTCGGCTATGGCCAACGGCGTACTGGCCGGCTACGAAGTCCAGTCGATGAAAGTTACCGTACTTGACGGCTCTTATCACCCAGTTGACTCGGATCAGCTTTCGTTCGAAATTGCCGGACGTATGGCCTTCCGTCATGCATGCCCTAAGTGTAAACCTGTCATACTCGAGCCCATCATGAATCTTGAGGTGGTAACACCCGAGGAGTACATGGGAGATATCGTAGGCGACCTCAACCGCCGCCGCGGACAGATTAGCGCGATGGACAGTACTGCAAACGGAGCGCGCATCATCAAGGCGTTCGTACCGCTTTCCGAGCAGTTCGGTTATGTGACGGTACTCCGTACCCTTTCTTCCGGACGTGCGACCAGCACGATGTCCTTCGACCACTATGCGGAGGTTCCCCCTGCAATGCAGAAGGAAATAGTCGAGAAGAGCGGGTTCAGACTGCTGTCCGATGACAATGATGAGTAAAGTACAAAAAACGTTAATATGAGCCAGAAAATCAGAATTAAACTCAAATCCTTCGATCATATGCTCGTCGACAAGTCGGCGTCCAAGATCGTCGAGACTGTGAAGACCACCGGAGCAACGGTCAATGGACCTATTCCGCTTCCGACCAACAAGAAGATCTTCACCGTCAACCGCTCAACCTTCGTCAAC
>Ga0247611_10008867_pt1 | contig 12264 bp, 9 predicted proteins | sample 177DNAGHGhighgp2_FD_192422 | JGI IMG/M metagenome (GOLD analysis project Ga0247611, IMG submission 192422) | Sheep rumen microbial communities from Palmerston North, Manawatu-Wanganui, New Zealand - 1770 DNA GHGhigh gp2 | ecosystem: Host-associated > Mammals > Digestive system > Stomach > Rumen ... | reverse complement strand
TATCAATTACAGTAATAAATGAATCATTCATACATATCATATATTTAGTTATTTGATCTATTAATAAAACTATAAATAATATAATAATTTTCTTCAAATTCATATTAATCACACTCGTATAAATTATACCATATAAATAGCTAAATTCATACGAATAAAAAGTAAGTACATAGTACTTACTTAATATTATTAATTCTTTCAATTATTCTTGTTTTACCTAGTAATCTCATAATTTCATATAAGTCTGGAGTTTGAGATTTACCAGTTAAAGCAACTCTTATTACTGTAGATACATCAGCAACATTACCTTTAAATGCATCTGGGTTTTCTTTATATTCTTTCATGTTTGAAGTATAACCTTCTAAACTTTCAGTTAATTCTTTTACATGATTGAACCATGTCTCTTTATCATCTGATTCATTATAGAAGTTATTAATATATTTATCTAATATATTCTTTATTTCATCCATGTCAGATATATTACCCCATTCATATGTAGGATTAAATAATTCATCATACATATATGAAATAGCAGGTTTAACATCTTCCCATTTAGCATAATCTTTTCTAGGTTTCTTTTGTTCTCTTTCAATATTTAATATAGCCTTAGTATAATCTACATCTTTATTAATGATTTCATTAAAATCTTTATCATATTCTTTAGTATAAGTATCTAACATATCAAATACTTGATCTTTAGTTAATCTAGAAATATAGTTCTTAGATATATTATCTAATTTATCTAAATCATATAATGCTCCAGATGGACTCATCTTTTTAGCTGAGAATTCAAATTCAGTAAAATCAGCATCAGGATGTCCTTCTCTCCAAGCTTCATAGTTAGAGTTAGCTATAGTCATAATTGATTCAATAACTGCATATTGAGGATATCCTTTTTCTTCATAGAAAGTCATTCTTGCTTCTGGGTCTAAACGTTTAGATATCTTTCTTATTTGGTCTCCATCCTTCTTTAAGATTAAAGGAGTATGAATATATTTAGGCATCTTATATCCAAATGCATTAAATAAGTTATAATGAACTGGAACTGAAGCCATCCATTCTTGTCCTCTTACTACATTAGTTGTTCTCATTAAATGATCATCAACTAAATGTGCAAAATGATATGTAGGTAATTCAGTTGTAGATTTATAAATAACTGTATCTATATCATCTTCATGTAATTTCATTTCACCATTAGCTAAATCATTAAAAATGAATTGATGATTAAAATTACCTTGAGATTTTAATCTGATAACATATTGTTCACCATTCTTAATTCTTTCAATAGCTTCATCTACAGGATAGTCTCTATACTTAGCAAATTTACCATATACACCGATTCTAGATTTAGCTTTAGCTTGGTTTTCTCTAATTACTTCTAGTTCTTCAGCAGTTAAGAAACAAGGATATGCTTTACCTTCTTCTATTAAATGTTTAATAAAACATTTATAGATATCCCTTCTTTCAGATTGGATATAAGGTCCATAATTACCTTTAGTTTCTCCACCCTTAATTTCATATTCATCAGGATCTAAACCATAATGATGTAATACATGCATAATATATTCTACAGCACCTTCAACTTCTCTAGCTTGGTCTGTATCTTCATTTCTTAAGTAGAATACACCATTACTTCTTTTAGCTATTACATAATCTATTACTACTGAATAGAAATTACCTATATGCATGAAACCTGTTGGAGATGGTGCATATCTAGTTACAACAGTTCCTTCAGGTCTTTCAGGATATTCTTTCTCATAATCTTCTATTGTTTTTGTAATATTAGGAAATATAAAATCAGCTAATTTTTTATAATCCATGATTATTCACCTCTTTTTTACACTATATAATTATACTTGATATTAATTATTTATTCAATGTTAATAAAACTTTTTATATTTTAACATTAAATGTAATATTTTATTATCTTTCTTTAATACTTTTCCAACTTCTTCTTTATGTTTAGGAAGTAATCCTTCTTGTGATGGATCACTTGGTACATAACTTTCTACTTTAACTAAATGATCTCTTACTTTATTTAAGTCTGATTCTCTTCCTTTAGTTAAATCTAATAAGTCATCATCATCAATTACACAGAAATGTTCTATTTCAGGATGTCTCATTAAATATAATCTTATTTCATCTTCCTTCCATATTGATGTATAAGAAGATCTATCTGATGAATAATACTTTTTAACATTTGGAGTTCTTCCATATACATCAACATTATATTTATTAAATAAATAAAATAAGAATAATGTATAAGTTGCCTTAGGACTTATTTCCATAGTTTCTTCATTAATAGTATTTTTACTTGATGCATGAATAACTATTTTTGCATTATATTCATGACATATCTCACTTAATAGTTTTACTCTTCTTTCAATATCTTCAAAAGAATCTGAATTTAATCCAGCTAATGTTCCATCAAAATCAATAAATATTACATTCATGTTTATTTCTCCTTCATGTGGGACTATAATTATAACACTTTAAAATAAAAACTCAAGTTTTACACTTGAGTTATTTATTATGTATCTGATCTTGTCCAGTTTTCAATACGATTGTAATCTTTCAAATATTCTGCCATAGTAGTTGGATTAGAAATAATAGAAGAATCTACTGCCACACCATTATATTTCCATCCATTTGGATTTTCAAATACAACACTTGTTAAAGGATTATAATCGAAAGCTCTTGTATGTATTGTAGTTACACTTGATGGAATAGTAATGCTTTCAAGAACAGCTTCTGAAAAAGCAAATTCACCGATACTTGTTAGATTAGGTGATAAAGTAATCTTTTTAAGTTTATGTGCTTTCCAAAATACTCCCTCAGATATTTTCGTTATGTTATCAGGTAAAACAACCTCTTCTAAATCGACAAAGGCTAATGAATATTTTCCTAATTCAGTAATATCATTACCAATTATTAATTTAGTAGCTTTTTTACCTGCATCTTCATTATATTCAAAATATTCGTAATAATTCTCATCTAATTCCCATTGTGATGAATCTCTAAATCTAGGTTCAGGTTTATCTTCAAAATCTACTTCATAATCTTGAGTAAGAGTTTCCCATGACATTAGGAATATTCCATCTTTATCATATAATCCAGCATAACTATTATTAGTCCATTCATATTCTGCATTATTCAGCAAGTATGTTGCTGCATTTTTAGCTCTAGAAATATCACTATTTGCTACTGATGATTCACTAGTGTTCCAGTTATATGCATTGTCAAAATAAACATATTCAAAATGTGAGTTACAAAACGCTTCTTCTTCAATTGTTCTAACACTCACAGGTATATATAAGTTTTGTATATTTGCATCTTCAAACGCATGACTAGATATCGTTTCAACGGTATCTAGAATTTTATATTCAAGTTCATCTTTACCTGAAGGATATAATAATAATGTTGTTTGATCTTTATTGAATACAACACCATCTACACTTGAATAATTTGGATTATTCTCACTTATATTAACATTTTCAAGTCCTTGACATCCATCAAACATAGCTTCAGTAAGATTATTATATGTACTAGGAAGATAAACTGTTTTTAAAGTATTTGAGTATTGAAATGTTCTAAGATTAATGTGGTCTACTCCTTCAGGAATAATAACAGTTTCCACTTGTGAGTATTCATTATTTTTTTGCTGTATATTACTTAATGTTACAGTACCATTTTCTATATCTAATCCATCAATATTAACTAAAGTATTCCACGAAGCTACAAGGTCACCATTTGAATCATATAATCCTGGAGCATTTAGTGTAGAATATAAATCACTATTGGTTCTCTCAATAGGAATTGCATCAATAGTAACTTTAAAGTTATATTGATATGTAGACATTGGTGTATTTATTAATTCTATTTTTATTTCGCCTTCAGCTGATGAAGTTCCACCAAGAGTACTTGGTAATTGTTTTGTTTCAGTTATAGTAAAATAATCTGAAGTAATATTATTACCTAATAAATCTGTAATATTTAAAGATATATGAGCATCATATAATAATGAAGCATTTGTAACTGTATATGTAATAGTTGAGTAATCACCTACATGTGATAATAATTCAGAATTATAACTTATAGTTGTATTATCATTACTTATTGCTACATTACCATTATAGGCTGATGCAGAGGAAAAAATAACTTTAAAATCAGAGTCATTAAAACCTAGTGTTGCATTACTGTTAATAATTATTGTTGTTGTTACAGCTGCAAATCCTATAATCAATAAGAATAATAATAGTATTATTGGAGTTCTTCTCTTCATAAATACCACATCCTAAGTAATTGTAGCATATACAATAATATATTTATATACTATTACAGGATTGTTTACATATGTATGTCAACTAACAAAAAAGGAAACACTCACTTGTGTTTCCTTTTATTCAACATTAACACCTTTATTTAGTGCTATTTTGCATATTACATTCATTATAATTATTATAAATAAATATAATAAAGATGATACTACAGCTAATACTTTAAATGCATTAACATCAACATTTATAGTTCCTGTTTTAAATAATTCCATTACTGTAGGATCAAATAAACCATATACAAATACTAATCCTAGTATTATAGTTTGAGAAACTAAATAAACTATAAAACCACATACAACAGAATTAGCTACTTTATTATTATTTCTTTTATGTCCTAGAATAATTCCTAAGAATCCACATTGAATAGCATTAAATAATTCTAAGAATATTACTATAATAGCCATACTTAGGAAGAATGCTATTGTCATATTAACACCTGATGTAATAGTTTCCATGAATGCTTTTATTACATTCCAAGTATCTTTAGTATAGAATGCTATAAATAATCCAAGTATGATTACTACAAAACCAATAAGTAAGAATATAATAGCTTGAATAAATTTAGAATTATACAAATCATTCTTGGATACTGGTAATGTATGAGTTAAATAAGATTCATCTTTATATAAAGAATCTCTAAATCTTACCCAACTTCTCATAGCTACATTTATAACTATATTAGCTATCATAGCTATTAAACATCCTACTGATATCTTATATAAGATTATCAATATAATTGATTGTTCAGGTAATGATAATAATCTAGTAGTAATTGCAAAGAATATTGTTAATATATAGAATACTGACATATTCTTAATCATATATTTTAAATCATATTTTAATAACTTTGTTAACATTTAAACATCCTCCTAAATATATCATCTATAGAAGCATTCTCTTTCTTTCTTAATTCATCTGAATCACTATGAAGTATTATCTTACCATTGTCTATAAATACTACTTCATCTAATATTCTTTCAATATCAGATATTAGATGTGTTGAAATAATAACACTTGCACCTTCATTAAAATTTGAAAGAATAGTATCTAAGATATAATCTCTTGTAGCAGGATCAACTCCTCCTAATGGTTCATCTAAAATATATAAATCAGCTGCACGAGACATCACAAGAACAAGTTGAACTTTTTCTTGCATACCTTTACTCATTTTAGTTAAATGTTCATTAATATCTAAATCTAAATCATTTAATAGTTTTTTAGCTTTATCTGCATCAAAGTCATCATAGAAATCTTTAAAATATTCTATTACTTCAGATACTTTCATTTGTTTATTTAAATATGTTCTTTCAGGTAAATAAGATATTACTTTCTTAGATTCAATTCCAACCTTCTTACCTTTAACTAATACTTCTCCACTTGTAGGTGTTAATAAATCATTAATAATTTTTATTAATGTCGTTTTACCTGCACCATTTTTGCCAAGTAAACCAATTATTTTTCCACCAGTTAAACTTAAGTTAACATCTTTAAGTATTTCCTTTTGACCAAATGATTTATTCAAATGTTTAATCTCTAATAACTTCATATTACTCTTTTATCCCTTCTAAGTATTTAATTGAATCAGCCTTACCTAATCCTATTCTTTTCATACCTTGAAAATAACTCTTAGCTAAAGTAATAGCATATTCATCTTTTAATTTTTCTATTACTTTTTCATCTTTAGTAACATATTTACCATTTGTTCTTTCAGTATAAATAAGTTTCATACTTTCAAGTTCCGCTAATGCTTTTTGCATAGTATTAGGATTAACTTTAAATGTTACTGCAAATTCTCTTACTGAAGGTAATTTATCTCCACATTTAAATACTCCCGATATTAAATATATCTTCATATAATCAAGTAATTGAATATATATAGGTATATTATTATCAAATGTAAATTCCATTTTATTCACCTCGTTGTATTACTTACTTAATACAATGATATTGTATAATATTTCTTTTGTAGATGTCAATAGAAAAATAAAAACTCAAGTGAATCTTGAGTTTATATTAATTTAATTTCTATACCTAGGGCTTTATAAGTTTCTTGATCTTCTTTAGAATAAAAGTTATTCATAATATCTGCGGTATCAGTTTCTTTAACACCTATTCTAGTATGATCAAATGAATTAAATAATTCTTCAAAAGTATTGAATAAATGTCTTTCAATTATTTGTGCTTTTAATTGTTCACCTGTTTCAGTATTAGTAAATACTATTATATCTCCGACATTCATCTTTTGTCTTTTTTCATCATTTAATCTTACTTCGATATCTTTTCTACCAGACTTAACTTCTTCAAATGCCCATGGTACCAAATTCATATTATGTTCCATTATATTACTCCGTTCTTAATGCTATAACAGGATCTTTCTTAGATGCTGCTCTTGCAGGAATTATACCACCTATTAAAGTAAGTATAATACTTAATCCAATTAATATTAATGCACTTGTTGGATTTAATATTGCTTTAATATTAACATTATTAGTTGCATTCTTTAATATTATATTAATTATAGGTATAACTAAATATGTGAAACCTACACCAAATACACCAGATAAGAATCCAATAATAAATGTTTCAGCATTAAAGATTGAACTAATATTATGTTTAGATGCACCAATAGCTCTTAAGATACCTATCTCTTTAGTTCTTTCATATACAGAAATATATGTAATAATACCAATCATAAATGATGATACTACTAATGATATAGATACAAATGCTATTAATACATATGAAACAGCATTAACTATAGTTTTAACTGATGACATTAATGAACCAGTTAAATCAGAATAATTAATTTTAGTTTCATCATCAACACTTTTATTATATTCATCTATAAATTTAATAAAGTTTTCTTTTCCTTCAAACGAATTAAAATATATAGCTATAATACTTGGTTCATCTTTATCTTGATAACCTAATTTAACTAAATTAGTATCAGCTGTAGATTCTTGTGTAGACATAGCAGATACTACTCTCATTAATTCATCTTCACTAAAGTTAAGTTTAAATGCTGAAGTAATCTTTTCAGGACTAACATTAAAACCTTTAGCTATAGATGAAGTAATATTAGATGTCATATTGGATACATTTTGAAGTATCACTACTCTCATCTTTGTTTCAGTCATTGTTTTAGCCATAGTTGAAGCAGCAGCTTTCATTTCAGCTGAGTTCTTTATACCATCAACAATTCCTTGATATGCATTTTCTCTATATTCTTCAGGTATTGCATTATAAGCTTGTAATACCCCTTCAAGTATTCCCTTATAAATAGTTTTATATGTATCTCCTGGAATATAATATTTGTTTTCTAAATTATTAATAATATTTTTAACATTATTACTATTTAAATAATTATCAACATTTAAATTATCTTTAAATCCATTTAATACATTTGTTAATGCATCATTATAATCATTTAAAGCGGATGTTGTATCAGTAGTAATTGCATTATTAATATTCTTAATATATTCTTCACTTTGTTTAGCTAAATCATCTTGGCTAATATTTATATTAAATGCTGATTGTAATTTCTTTTCATCAACAGATACTAAATCTTTGAAAGTAAATGTATCTGTATTCTTTTTATCATCAAATTTATTACCTGAGAATACATCAATACTCTTATCTTTTAATTGCTTTTTAACCATATCTGTTTTAGCAGATTCATCAATTATATAATCAATTAAATCTTGTCTATATACAACAACTGGATCCATTGAACCAGCAGATACACCTTCTTTAGTTGTAACAACACCAACTATATGTAAGTCTATAGAGTTATTATAAAGATTCTTCATATATTCTTTATCTTCTCTCATATCTTCATATACATTATATTTTTTATTATATTTATATAAAGATGAAGGTAATATCAATTTTAATTTAGTGTTCATTAAATCTTGATATGTGAATGTCATACTGTCATGTTTAACATTCATTGATTCACCTCTAAATATAGATTGAACCATTTGATTTAATTCATCTACTTCTCTTAAACCTAATGAATAAACTATTAAATCTGATATGGAATTTCTATCAGGTAATACTATAATCATTTCATCATATTTAGTTGGCCATTTACCATCTAATAATTCATATTGATCTTTAATAATATTTTCATTATTAAGCATTGGTTGATATGCAGATGTCATATTTCCAACTGATGTAGTAACATTAGATGAATACATAGATGACATCATAGTTGATGGGTTCAATTGCGCTAGTGTATTACTTGCATCATATGTATAAATAATTGGATCTACTGAATACATATATCCTATTGTTGATACATCTTTAGATAAATCATTTCTATGATCATCTAAATAATTCTTAAATGATTTAATATCATTTGATTTAATTGAACCTAATGTAGTAGTCATTTGTTGCAATTCATGTACTTTACCATCATTATATTCATCATGATTAGTATTATCCATAGATAAACCTAGAACCATACTAGTTATATCTACTGATTCTTTCATAATTGTTAATGGATATGATGTTAATGTTTCTTCTTGGATAGAATCAACATAACCTTGAAAACCTGTTGATACTGCAAGTATTAAAGCAATACCAATTATACCAATTGATCCAGCAATTGATACTAGAATAGTTCTACCCTTTTTAGTCATCAAATTATTAAATGATAACATTAAAGCAGTAAACCAAGACATTTTAGTTTTCTTTTCTCTTTTTATTTCTTCTATTAAGTTTTGTTTAGTATCTTTTTTTCCATCATATGGATTTGTATCAGATACTATTTCACCATCTTTTAAATTAATTATTCTTGAAGAATATTCTTCAGCTAACTCAGGATTATGAGTTACCATGATAACTAATTTATTTTTAGATATTTCTTTTAATAGTTTCATAATTTGTTTAGAAGTTTCTGAATCTAATGCACCTGTAGGTTCATCAGCTAATACTATATCTGGATTATTAACTAATGCTCTTGCTATAGCAACTCTTTGCATTTGACCACCTGATAATTGGTTTGGTCTTTTATGTATATGATCTTTTAATCCAACTTCTTTTAATGCTTTCTTAGCTCTTTCAGTAGCTTCAGTCTTAGATATACCTGATAAAGTTAAAGCTAATTTAACATTATTAAGTATTGATTGATGAGATATTAAATTATATGATTGAAATACAAAACCAATTCTATGATTACGATACGCATCCCAATCAGAATCTTTATATTTCTTAGTTGATATCTCATTTATTATTAAATCACCTGAATCATAATGGTCTAAACCACCTATAATATTTAAGAAAGTAGTTTTACCTGAACCAGATGGTCCTAATATAGAAGCAAATTCACATTCTCTAAAGTTTACTGATACTTTATCTAATGCTTTTTGCGTAAATCCTTCAGTCTTATATGTTTTAGTAATATGTTTTATCTCTAACATAATAATCACCTGAAAAGTATTATAGCAAATTGAAGGCAAATAAAAAAGACATGTTGTAAACATGTCTTATACTATGATCTTGTCCATGTAACATTTTTATAAGTAGTTACCAAATAATTTTTTGCAGTTGTTGGATCAGCTAAATCAGTAGAAGATATACTAGTTTTGTTAGCCTTCCAACCTTCCGTATTTTCAAATATTACAGATTCTATTTTTAGAGATTGATATAAGCCGTCAAATATTCTAGTGCCTATTTTTGTAACACTTGCAGGAATAGTTAATGTAGTTATTTCATAGCATTTATCAAATGCACGAGTACCTATTTCTAGTAATCCCGAAGGGAGATTTATTTCGGTAAGCTTTGAATAATAAAATGCACTTTCTTGAATTACTGTTGTTCCAGTTGGTACTGTATAAGTAGTACGAGAATTACCTACTGGATAAAGAATTAAAGACTTTAAATCCTTAGTATATAATACTCCATCTATATCAGCAAAACTAGGATTATTAGAATCAACATTTATTGTTTCTAGAGTACGAATATCTTGAATTGCATTTCTATTTATAGTTGTTAGTCCACTTGGTATATTTAATTCAGTAAGATTTGTTCCATATAATGTTTGTGCTCCTAAGGTAGTTACACCTTCTGGTATTTCTATTGATTCAAGCCCACTAAAAGCAAATGCCATTTCACCTATTTCAGTAACACCTGATGGTATATTAACATATGTTAAACTAGAACAACTTTCAAAAGCACTTTCACCTATTTTGGTTACTCCATCAGGTATAACAACTGATTCTAGAGCCCAACACTCAAAAAATGTAGAACGAGGTATTTCTGTTAAATGGCTAGGCAGCACTGCTGTTTTTAATTCTTCACAACATTCAAACATTGTTTCACCAAATTCAATAACTGTATCTGGTATTACAATATCTACAATTTTTGTCCCCGATATAGCCATATCACCTAAATGAGTTAAGGTTGGTGGAATGTTGAATTCAGTAATTGGACAACTAGAAAATGCACCATCACCTATAGATATTACGTTATCTGAAAAAGTTATTTTAGATAAACTATAACTGTACGCAAATGCGTGATTAGGTATTACTACTAAAGATTGAGGTAAAACAACTTCTTCTAATTGAGTATCAAAAAATGAATTTTCTCCAATATGTGTTATACCTTCTGGGAATATTAATTTTTTCCCTGATGATAATTCTTCATGATTACTCATTATAGTTTTTAATAATGTATCTTCAGATGGATCGTATTCATAATCAGTTTCATAATCCATTCCATATTCATTGACTAAAGCACTCCATGAAGCTAGTAAATTACCATTTTCATCATATAAACCAGGACCATATCTAATTGGTGTTATATCTCCACTTCCTGGTGTATCTATTTCTACTGGTGTTGCATCTATTTGAACACTAAAATGTAATTGCATATCAGTTGTAGCTAATTTATTCAACGTGATTGTTAATACACCTGTTTCACTTGATCTTGCTTCTATTCTACTAGGTATAGTTGTAGTTTCAGTTATTGTTACATATTCTGAATTAAATAAAGAACCATTTTCACCTAATATACTTAAAACTATATTAGCTGCATATTCTTTAGAATTATTTGATACTGTATAAGTCAAAGTTGAAGAATCTCCAGGATTAACTAATACATTTGAATCAAATGATATAGTTGTTCCATTATTACCTACATTTGCTACTCCATTTGTAGCTGAAGCCGATGTAAAAATTACTTGAAAATCATCTAAACTAGAACTTAGTTTAGCATTACCATTAATAATTAAATTAGTAGTTACTGCTGCAAATCCAACAGCAATCATTAGTAATAATGCTAGTAAACTAATCTTACTTATTCTATTCATACAGCCCTCCTATATTAATTTCAATATATCAAAATAAACAATTTCAATAAATACTTTTTGTCAAATAAAAAAGACATATTTACATATGTCTTATTTACTTTCCTCGCATCTTTTGTCTAATGCTTTAAATAGTTCATCAACTTCTTCTGGTGTAGTTAATCTTGCACCTGAGGCAAATTTATGACCTCCACCATTATATTGTTGAGCAACATCATTTATTATGACCCCATTTGATCGAATATTAATTCTATATATTTTATTTTTTTCATCATATGATGAGAAAGCCCAACACTTTAATTCATTAATATGATTAAAATCATTTATCATATTAGATGCAGTATTAGAATCAACATCATACTTTTTATAATCTTCATTAGTTAATTTGATATAACCAAAACCATTTTCAGTAATAGTTAAATTATTAATAATAAATGATTCAAACTTTCTTTCACTTAATGGTCTAGCATATAAATTATCATATATCTTTGATAAATCTAAATTATAGATATCAAGTAAACGTGATGCTATATCAAATGTAAGAGGTGTTGTATAACTTAATAAGAATCTATCTGAATCAGATACTATTCCAGTGAATAATTTTTCAGCAGATGCTTT
>Ga0247611_10008866_pt1 | contig 12266 bp, 6 predicted proteins | sample 177DNAGHGhighgp2_FD_192422 | JGI IMG/M metagenome (GOLD analysis project Ga0247611, IMG submission 192422) | Sheep rumen microbial communities from Palmerston North, Manawatu-Wanganui, New Zealand - 1770 DNA GHGhigh gp2 | ecosystem: Host-associated > Mammals > Digestive system > Stomach > Rumen ... | reverse complement strand
ATTAAAATCGCTCCTAAAAATGACCCTCTGATTGACGAAAGTATTATGGCAAAACTCAATGACGGAGTTGATTTATACGTTGAGTATTTAAAATCAGGAGTTGCTCAAAACCTTGACAGTGTTAAAAAAATGGAGAGTAAATTATTTATTGAATCTGTCGGAGGGTGTGCATACAGAACTTTAAGCAGAGTGCTTGAAAAACTCGGCATCCAAGATAAATACGTTTGGAATAATATTGAGGAAGATCCGTTTTTCCATTCAATTGGTAAATATAATACCGACCCGAAAGGAAATAAGACATTTTATGATTATTCCGTAGATGCAACAGTTTTAGCCAAAAAACCTGACGGCACAAAATATTTTCCTGTTATTGAATCAATGCATTACGAAGAAGTGTTGAAAGATATGCCTCTCGGAACAATTGTCTTAATAACAGACCCTGATCATGACAGACTTACTGTATGTCAGATTGAAGCTTGCGGTAATGAACCTATGTTGGATGATTTCGGTATATCATATATTGAACTTGATGAAAATAGAATTCTCACCGTTTATACTGCAAATCAAGCATTTTTAATGCTTATGAACTACAGAGTACAGCAGCTTAAACACGAAGGCAAATTTAAAAATCATCCTCGATTTATGATTAAGACAACCGCTTCTGCTCTTTCTTGGGATGAATGGGCAGAATCTCACGGAATAAAAGTTGTAAATGTTCCTGTCGGTTTTAAAGAAATCGCTAATATTATGAAAAAAGTTGAACTTCAAATCAAAAACAATCCTGAAAAAGAGGTTATTATTGATGATGTATTCGGAAACTCAATAAATCTCGGGGTTCAACCGCGTATGATATTTGGCGGCGAAGAATCCGGCGGAATGATTATGGGAACGGAAGAGCTTATAAAATCCATTTCAGGAAGAGAAGCAATCGCAATGCGCGAAAAAAGTGCAACAGAAGCTATTATTGCAGCTTCTTCACTTGCAGCAAAACTTGAAGATGAAAACAAAACACTTTCAGAGTACCTTGTTGAAATTTTTGAAGAAAATAACATTATTGCAAAATACGATGTTAGGGAAGACATTGCATATTATAACGAGTCTGAGCCCGATATAGAAAAACTAAAACAAGCAAAAGTTGAAGGCGAAAAACAAAGGACAAAAAATGATTTATTCTATCTTTCTTTAGCTATAGGCGTCAGAGAAGGATTATTCGGGGTAGACAAAGTTAAAGAAGTTTTAAGTGATGCTTTTCCTGAGCTGAGTTTTGATAATCTTTTATCCGTAAAATTTGTAGGCGATGGAACATATTTCAAATTTACCGATAAATACGTTGAAATAAGACCTTCCGGAACTGACGCAAAAACAAAAGCTTATTCAGGCGGTGAAAATCTTGAAAATATCCAAGATTTTTCAAGAATACTAGGTAATTACTCGGGAGATAGAACAGAATTGCATAAAAATCTGATTTCTGAGGAGTTCTATAATAACTCTAAAGAAACAGCCTTAAACTATTATTTGCAATTTGTAGACAAAGATGCAAATAATGAAAAGTTTGAGATTCCTGATTATTCAAAAACAGATGCGGTTTTAATTTAGAAATATAGATTAAAATATAAGAAATAGTCGGATATGATTTATATCCGACTATTTTAACTTTTTTAATAATATTAATATAAGTTCTACACATTTATATAAAAAATCCGTAAATCTAAAAATTGCCCATACAAACTGCATGGAGCTTTTTACAGTTTAGCTCAAATGACCGTTATAACTGCCTTTCGACCAATTGTCAAGATTTTATTTTTTTCTTAACAATGTAATTTTTTAACCATACGGCAATACATTTGAACTTGGGTTTTTACACCGTCTTTTATACATTCTTTCATAAGTTTTTTTATATATTTTTTCTTATATTGTGATTTGTGATATTCAAAATAAAAACCGTCAACAGAAGCTTTTACTACATCATCACCTGCAGGAGAACCGAAATCACCCGCAAATTTGTCTGCGCTTCCAATCGTTTCAAATTCAATATTTTCTATTTTTTCATTAACTTTTTTTAATTTTGATTTAATAATTGATAGTTCTTTATCTGACATATAAAATTTTGTATTTTCTTTTTTATCAGTTAAATAAAGATAATTCTTTGACTGCGAAAAAGGTTTTGCACTCTCCAAATACCCTAGCGGATAAACAAATCCGTTTTTTGCAAAATAATAAAATAAACCCTTGTATGCATTTTTATTAACGTCTGTTTTGTCCGTAATTATCAATATACGTTCTTTTGATTTATTGATTTTTACAGTTGTATAAAAAAAGTTTTTAGGAAATTCTGTTAAAACAACTGAATAATCAAAATAATCTTTTTTGGAATTATATTTGTCTTTGAGTATTTGTTTATCTGAATCTTTATTTTCAAAAGCTTTACTTAAGGGTACAAAATTAAATCTTTCATATTTTTCAAAAACTTTTTTTCTTTCTTTATATTTTTTTTCTGTTACATTTTCCCATTTATCTTCATTTGATTCACTTCCATAAGACAAAAACCAAGGATTTTTAGAATTTGTATAGCCGTCATATTTAAAACTTACTTGAGGGAAAAGTTCTGTCGAGTTTTCAACTAAAATATAAACCCTAATTCCGCTTTCCATAGCACCGGAAGAATACTCATTACAAATAAAACTGTTATCGCATACATAATATCTGTCTCTGCTCCCACCGCTTATTACGTGTTTTGGTTCTCTGTTTACCATTGTATAAATATCATAAATAACACCCTTCCAATCTCCATCTGCAATTTCACCAATCAAAAGTTCTTCTATTCCGTCTGAGTTCACATCATAATATGTATATCCAATCTTATCCGTTAAATTATACATATAGCTCATTTGTTCATGTTCAAGCTTTACAGAACCCCATTTTTCTTTCATTGCAGTTATATGTTTTTGCAAAATATCTTTATATAAATCTTCACCTTTGGTTCCTTGCGCTTTAAAATATTTAGAACCGTTTACTCCTTCTATATTTACCCATTCACCTAAATCATAGAGCAGCTTGAAAGATTCCGGAGCTTTTGAACTTTTAGTATAGTCATACTGAACATCTGTCGGATACTTTAGTACAATATCATACAAAATGCCTTTTTTGTCTGTCATTTCACCGATTTTTTTACTTCCCGGAAGCACTGCATGTTCGGAAGGATTTTTATAAGCTTTTATTCCGAATGCAAAACCTCCAAAACCGGCTTGTTTAGATTCCTTATGAAAAACAGATATTTTATCTTTTTCTGCTTCTATTTCATAAAAATCTTTTAGTTCTTCCGGTAAAATAATAGAAAACATTTTATTTTTTACTGTAGTATCTTTTAATAAATCCGCATTTGCTCTTATAAATTCTGTTTTTGATTTATCTTTATTGTCAAACCAAATAAGTAAGTTATTATCTATCTTAATCCTGCCGGAGCCATTAGTATAATCTGTTTTTTCTTCAAAACTATTTTTATCATTATAAGAACGATGAATATGAATCCCGTTTTTATATTTCAAATTTCCTTCATTGTCTAATTTACCCGTAAATCTATAAATATCTTTTTGTGCAAGATTATCTTCACGCCAAGTAATAAAAATTTTATACTCATTTTGTTTATCAGGATAAATATCCATCACAACTCGCTCAGATATTCTTTCCGCCCATCTGCCTGCAATATTGTCGGCTGCAATAGATGCAAATGTACTATTTGTTATAAAAAATACAAAAAAGAAAATCAAAATAACATATTTTTTCATTTTATACTCCCATTTTTTATCGAAAATATTATAACATAGAGTCACATATTATTTTAAGATATGTAAAGCTACATAATCTTTTTTTGATTATTTAAGCAATTTTCAATATGTTTAAGTTTTTATATTAGTAACAGAAAGATTTGTATAAGGGACATAGGATGCCGATTGATTCAGTCAACACCACGCAAGTAAAAATAAATCAGCAAAAATCCGTTACAGATTCTGATAAATCTATAGAAACATCTAAAACTGAAGCTGAAACAACGAAAAATAGTGCTATCGGTTGGACTACTGCCGGAATAGCTCTTTCTGCTTTAATTATCGGAGGTTTTTTATATCAGAAAAAATTTAAGATTAAAAATGCTGAAGAAATATTAAAAAAAGCACTTGCTCATGAAAGAGATATTGCAAAGATTAATATTCAAAGCATATACGATAATACATTAATTGAAGCAGAGGGTAGAAAAGAACATTTAATCCACAAAATTAAAACATATGGTTTGACAAATACTACATATAATGTTGAAAAAAATATAGCAAAATGTAAGCAAGATTATGAAATTTGGTTAAAAAAATTTGAAAAATTAAAAGACGAATATTTGAGAAAACAAAATGAAATATATGAAGAATATCTGAAAAAGAAGAAAACAAAAGAAGAGTTAAAAACAGCTCTAAAAGATGTAGAAAATGAATTTAAACGAAAAACTAATAATTACACTCCGTCAGACTACGGCACTTCACATACAGGAAGTTCATACAGAAGCAGTCGTACTTATTCAGGCGGAACCGGCTCATCGGGAAGCTCCTCAACCGGTTCAACTTCAAGCAGAGGAAGTTCCGCAGGCGGTTCTTATTCAGGCAGCACTCGCTCATCAGGAGGCTCCTCAACCGGTTCAACTTCAAGCAGAGGAAGTTCCGCAGGTGGTTCTTATTCAGGCAGCACTCGCTCATCAGGAGGCTCCTCAACCGGTTCAACTTCAAGCAGAGGAAGTTCCGCAGGTGGTTCAACCGGCTCAACAAGTGGTTTTTCAATAAGAGATTTTGCCTCAAAAACAGGTTTTACGGAAGAACAATGGAAAAACCTTACAGGAAAATATTCATGGTTACATAAAGATTTATATTTAAGATTTTTAGAAATATCTGAATCAGATCTTCTGAAATTACGCAACGGAGACAAAAAAATATATAGAGCCTTAGTCGTTAAATGGCATCCGGACAGATGCACTGACGGCTCAACGAACACTATAGATTATGCTATTGCTACTAGAAGATTCCAATTAATAGGAGAAATTTTTAATAAAAAATATTAAAATAAAAAAGACGATAACATATCGTCTTTTTTTATTTAATAAGCAATTTTCTTATTTATGCCATTTCAGGTTCTTTATTTTCTTCAGCTGCCTTTTTTTGAGGAACAAGCATCGGAACTACCGGATATTTTCTTGAAATAATTTCTTTATCATTGTCATAAACAACAATTGTTAAAGTTTCTACGCTATAATCCATAACAAGTTTTAAATCATTTGCAAACGCATTATATACAAAATCTTCATTAGGAATATTAACATTCAATGTCCCTATAGATACTTCTTTACCGTTACTGCCGACAGCTTTAACAGATAAGTTGTGTTCTCCTACACTCCAGTTTGGACCGCACATAATAGCTAAATCAAATCTGAATTCTGCAGGTAATGCAATTGCTGATAGCCTGTCATAAATATTAATACAGGTTAATCTGTTGTTCTTAAAAGTAATATTTTCCGCTAAAACCAGGTATTCTGACATTTTATTTACTCCATTTCTTTAATAATTGATTTTTCTTTTTCTTTACCTATATCATAACAGATATTTGCACGCAAGCATGCATTATTCTCTTATAAATTTAAACTTTCTTTACAATTTGGCAATTTTATCAAACATATTGTTTTTATATAAATATGAAGGTTACAAGTACAAATCCGATAGTTTTTAATTCGTCAGGAGTTAATTCAAAAACTTCTGATATTGTTGTGCCAAAGGAAACACACAGAGAGATTAAAGAGCTTGGTTTTGTAACTCCCGATTTTATGGTTAATACACCCGTTCCATACCAAAAAACTTCTGTTGATAAGCTGGATAACGGACTGGAAATATATTCATACAAAATGGCAAACGGCTACAAAGTTGCTATTCTGCCAATGAAAAACTCTCCTGCTGTCGTAAAAAGTTATGTTAACGTAGGTGCTTTAAATGAAACAGGAAATATAAAAGGTATAAGTCATTTTTTAGAACACATGGCTTTTAACGGAACTAACGGAGAAAACGGACACATAAAACTTAATCAGGGAGATTCCTTCAAACAAATTGACAAGCTTGGAGGCTGGGCAAATGCAAGCACCAATTATGCCATCACTGATTACGTTAATTCATCCCCGCTTCTTGATAAGAAAGATTTAGAAACTCAAATCAAAGTTATTGCAGCTATGGCAGAAGATTTGAAACTTTCTGATGATATGATAAAAAAAGAAAAAGGTCCGGTTTCATCAGAAATTAATATGATTCTTGATAACCCTCAAACAATTGCATTAGACCAAACAGTAAGAACATTATTCAATATTAAAAACCCTGCTGATGAATTAGTTGGAGGAAGTGTTTCCCATATTCAAAATTTAACAAGAGAGGACGTTGTTAATTATTACAACAAATACTACACTCCTGATAACATGAATATCGTAATTACAGGTGATGTCGATCCGGAAGAAACAATGAAAATCATCTCTAAAAATTTTAACTCATATAAAACATCTCAAGGTAAAAAATTTGAAGAAAAATTGAATCCTATTAACAAAACAGTAAGAAAGGATTTTAAATCAAATAAAGCAACCTCTTCCGAAGTTGTAATCGGATTTACGGGACCTGCAAATAATGATACTAGAGGAAAAATATTATTTGAACTTGCTTCAACATATATTAATTCTCATGAAGCAGGATTGATGCCAAAGCTTAAAAAATATAATTCTCAGCCAATCTTATCCTGCGAAAAAATCTCAACTAATCCAAACAGCTCCAGATTTATTTTTATGACAATGTCACCTGCAGAAAATAATACTGAAACTGTTATAAAAACTGTATTTGATAATCTTTCCGGCAAAAAAACAATCTCTATTGATACTACTGAAAGATTAAAACAAAGATTAAAACAAGAAAATGAATCTATCTTAGAACATTCTTCATCTGTCAATGATAATATCGGATATTCTATGCTTGATAATGATTTAGAATATATGACAAATTACAACAAAATCTTGGATTCAATTACACCAGAAGAACTTAGTAATGCAGTAAAAGAATACTTTGATGTTTCAAAAGCCGCAATAACTGTTATACATCCGGAAACAAAAAATAATTTGAATTTTAAAGGAAATACCGAAACAAGAATTCCTATAGATATAAACGCCATTAGCGAGTATAAACTTCCAAATAATTTTGATACCGCATTCTATAATACAAAATCAAAAAATATAAACTTATCAATAATGCTTCAAAGTAATATTCCATACTCTAAAAAAGCCGGCGTTGTTGAAGTTTTAAATGAAATTTACACAATGGGCACAAAAAATATGCCTGTTGATAAGTATAACGAATATAAAGACAAAAATAATCTTCACATTGGAGTTAGTGTAGGTCAATGCGGTATTTCTGCAGGAATGAAGGGAAATATTGATAATTATATGTCCGGATTAAACAAAATGGAAGAGATTATTTATAACCCGAATATAAACGAAAAAAATATAAAACTTGCTGTAGCACGTATTAAAGATAAAATGATTCGAACACCTATTAGTGCGCAACTGCTTCAAAAAGATGTAAACTCTTATATCAATCCGCTTTTGTTTAATCGCGCAGAAGTTCTTAAAAATTTGGATAATATAACTGTTGAGGACGTTAATGAGCTGCATAACTATATTATTAAAAATTCACGAGGTATGGTTGCAGCAAATGTCCCTCAAACAAATGAAAAAGAAGTTAAGTATAATATTCTCAAAAACATTAATAACCTTAAAGAAGTAGAACCAAACAATTACAGACTTCTTGAAATTTACAAACCAATAAAAGAACCTGTTGTTGTAAAAGCTGAGAACCACAATTCTCAAGCTGACATCTCAGAAGTGTTCAGATTTAAAAGAGATAACAGCATTAAAGAAATGACTGCTGTACAAATTATGACCTCTATACTATCCTCTTCAAGTATTGGTTTATTTGATACTTTAAGAGAGAAAGAAAATCTTGCTTACTCCGTATTTTCTAATTATTCTCAAACAGGAAATCAGGGCGAATTATCTTTGAATATTCTCACAACAACTGATAATAAAGAAATTGGTGAATACAGTTATGATAACGTCCAAAAATCTATTAACGGATTCAACAGGCAAATAAAAGAACTTTTAGACGGAAAATTCAATGATAATGACCTTGAAGTAGCAAAACGTTCATTTAAAGCATCTCTTTTAAATAATGAAGGAAATGCCGCAAAAATAGCTGCACTTGAAAAAGGACTTAATTCTTCATATAGCCTTGATTTAAAAAACAAAATTTATGAAGAAATTGATAAAATTACTAAACAAGACATTATAGAAATGGCACAAAAAATATTTTCTGCTAAACCAATTTATGCTATCGTAGCTTCAAAAGATACACTTGATGCAAATAAAGATTTTTTTGAAAGCTTAAAAGCTGAGAATAAATAACGGGGAAAGTTTTTGATACCTGACCCCGTTTATATGTTCAAAGCGGTTTTACCGCGTACTTATTTTTCTATAACGGGTGGTTGCTGCAAAAGGTCTATCACATCATATAAATCTTCTCTTAAATCAGAATAATAATCTTTGTCAGCAGATATTTCACTCAAACGTTCTCCTTCTTCGCAGATTCTTATCATTTGTTTAGCCAAATCTATTGTCATTGTTATTTCTTTAAACAACGTACCTTCATCTCTTATAGTATCTTTCTGTTCTCCTGTGTATAACTCTTTCCAATTTTTACAACTGTCTTCATTTAAAGAGTTTAAATCTGCCCATTCATAAATATGATTAATTATTTTATTATCAACTTTAAGCCTCATGTCAGGATTAAATTTAAAAACTTCTTCTGAGTATCGAGTTGTTTCTTCACCCAATTCTTCAGCTTTTTCCGATAATACAGAGCTTTTACTTACTGTATCAAAATCTTTATCATCTCTTCTAAGCTTGCTTGTGCTTTGAATATTTGCCATTCCGCCTAATATTCCGGCAAGCTCAATAATATTCAAATTATCTAATTTTTTATCACTTATAAAGTTAATTATTGGGATTTGTTCATATCCGTTAATGTGTTTAAGAAGTTCACCTTTAAGAGTAAGTTTTTTCCCTTCTACATAACCGTGTTGTCTTAAAATATCACGCTTAATCTTAAATTCTTTCATTAACCTTTCTGCTTTAACATCATTCCCTTGTGCATATAAAGTACGTGAAATAAATTTTCTTACTTCTTCTAAATCTTCATATTTTGATAAATAATTAGCAACAAAAGCAAAATCGAATCTGAAATTACTCGACAAATTATTTGAACGAGCAGCTATTAATTCTTCAAAAGTTGCCGTTTGAGCCTTATTGCAGCTTAACGGATAACAATACCCGTGCTTATCAATCCCTCTTCTTCCTGCCCTGCCTGCCATTTGATGAAACTCATTAGGAGTAAGATTCCTTTTTCCGTCATCTAATCCGTCACCTATAGTAGCAGGCTTCCTTACAGATGTTATAATAGTTGTTTTGGCAGGCATATTAATCCCTGCAGAAAGTGTTTCGGTTGCAATGGCTACTTTCAATAATTTTTTTTGGAAAAGCTTTTCCACGAGCTCTTTTTGCACCGGAAGCATGCCAGCATTATGGATTGCATAACCTTTTATCATTGCTTCCGTATTTAAACTTTCACCTAAATATCTGTTATGTGATATAAAATCGTCTATCTCGGCTTGAATTTTCACTTGCTCTTCTGATGACGTTAATGTGTCACCGTACTCCTCAAAATATTTAAGTAAAGCTCTGCTGTCTTTCTTAGAAAAAATAAAATAAATCGCAGGAAGCTTTCCTTCTTTTTGCAAGTTATTCGTTAAATATTTATATGTTGATAAACTTGTTTTTGCACCAAGTGCTTTTTTAAAATCTTCTGAATTTTTCTTCTTAGTTTTTTTTGCAGGACTTTTACTGCCATCAGGTAAAACGTGCTCCAGCTTAATATCCAAAGGAACATGTCTGTTAGCGGCAGGAACATTTATCCATATACTTCTTGAATTATTAGACGGATTGGTATGATAGTTGTTGTCAACATCAACCCCTATTGCTTTTTTACCTCTTATTTTCCCTATCCAATTATTGATGTCACCTGCGTTTTTAGCCGTTGCAGAAAGTGAAAGTATTTGAATATCCGGCGGAGTAAGCATTATAGATGTTTCCCAAACGCCGCCCCTGTCAACATCGCCAAGATACTGAAGCTCATCAAAAATAACCGTTTTTAAATCTTCCGGTAAATTACGTTTATCATCAAAATAAGCAGAAGTAGCCATATTTCTGTATACTTCGGTTGTCATAATTACAATCGGAGCTGTTGTATTAATTTTAGTATCACCCGTCAATAAACCGACATTATTTTCACCGTACGTTTGTGAAAAATCTCTGAATTTTTCATTACTCAAAGCTTTTAGCGGAGTTGTGTAAAAGGTTCTTTTTCCCTCATTCAAATTTTTAGTAATAATATATTCGGCTATTGCAGTTTTTCCTGTACCTGTTGGAGCTGTTACTACAACGTCATCTCCCAAAAACAAATAATTTGCACTTGTTTTTTGAAATATATCCGGTTCATACGGAAAATTTGTTTCAGGATTTGTTTTTAATTGGAAATAATTATTATTAATTGTTTTAAAAAAGTTTTTGCATTTATCGGAAATCATGCCTGCTGATAACAAAGCACCGACAGCCATAGGTATTGTAGTGTATTCTGACGCAACAGGCATAAAATTACCATGTTTACTTTCTAATCTTTTAACTTGCGGTATTAATTTGTCAGTAATTGCACCAATTTTTACCATATATTTTTCTCCTACAAAGACTCTAAAACTCATAAAAATATTTTTTGCTATGTATTATAGTTTTAACTCTTTTATTAATTAATCTTTTGACTAGATAAGGCGGGGTTATGAAAATCTTTACAATCTATTAACTTAGAATAGTACAAATCCTGATTAAAAAGAGAGGGCAAAAAATGAAAACAAAACAAATAATCCCGCAAAAAAGCTCAGAAAAAGTCGCTTCTTTTCTTGAAAAAAATGCTATTCATAAAAGAGATTTCGCAGAAATGATTGGTGTAACACTATCCTACGTATACAATCTTATAGATGAAACCGTATCTTTTTCCACAAGAAGCACAACAATCGAACGTATCGCAACAGTTATGGAAATAGAACCGGAAGAATTTTCGGAATATAAAATCCCGCAAGAACCGATTCTTATAGATGAAACTATTGAAACCGTAAAAGAATACTTAAAAGAAAATAAAATGTCTGTAGTATCTTTCCTAAAAGCTTTTCCAAGAAAAAAGAGGCTTGAGATGGTTGATATACTAAGAGGTGCTCTGCCTTTACCCATTGATTATAAAGAGCTTCAACTTATAGGAAAAACCTTAAATATGCCGTCAGAAGAAATTTATTCTATTTGGGAAACAAGACTTAAACAAGTTCTTCAAAGTGCAGGAATGAATATTTATTCAAACTCTACGCTTATTAATTCAATGTTTGAATGCGCCAAAAAACAAATTATGAAAAATTAGTATTCATATTTCTTAACAATACTACACATTTATATTAAAAATAAGCAATTCTTAAGAGAAAAAAGACTTTATATATATGTAAGGTTAGATAAGGTTGTAGAAAATTTAGCGGCGGTTAATTAACCGCCGTTCTTTTTTAATATTCTCATATAAATAACCAGATTGGGATTAGATTTATTTTCAAATATATGATAATTTAAGTATTATGAAAAAATTTATTAAAATAATTATAACAATCCTTTTTATATTGATATTTGTAAAAAGTTGTATCAAAGCTGACATAATGCCGGCTGAAAAAACTAAAACCATAACTCAGGGAATTAGCAGTATTATTTATCCTAAAGAAAACAAGAATGTCGTACTTAACGGCATTGACTACATACAATCAATGGCACCTGTCGGAGAATTTGGCGGAGAGCTGATAATCTCTACCATAGGCGAAGGCCCTAAAACATTCAATCCGTGCAATACAAAAGATGCTGTATCATCATCTATGGCAGGTTTATTATATGACGGACTTCTGACCACCGATGCAAAAACAGGAAAAGTAATACCACAACTTGCAAAATCATTTAAAATAGAAGGAAATGACTATATAATAACATTAAGAAAAGGCTTAAAATGGACTGATGGTAAAGATAT
>Ga0247611_10008861_pt1 | contig 12268 bp, 8 predicted proteins | sample 177DNAGHGhighgp2_FD_192422 | JGI IMG/M metagenome (GOLD analysis project Ga0247611, IMG submission 192422) | Sheep rumen microbial communities from Palmerston North, Manawatu-Wanganui, New Zealand - 1770 DNA GHGhigh gp2 | ecosystem: Host-associated > Mammals > Digestive system > Stomach > Rumen ... | reverse complement strand
TGTGTTGTTTGACGGTGCAAAGTTACGGACAATAAGTTGTATGTGCCGAAGAAAAAAGTTCGCAAAAAAGTTCGCATTTTAGTAGTAAGCAAAAAATCGCCAATTCATCACATATTTTCATTTGCGTGTTTAATAAGGATTACATATCTTTGCATGGATAATCATAATAATCATGAAATTCAACAGCGCGACATTGATAGTTCTGACCATCTTCCTATGTTGCTGTAGCCAGCAAAAAGAGACGATAATAGATGAGGCGACAGCACAGAATGTTATGAATGATGTGGCGGCAAGGAACAAGGCGTATCAACCCTTGACAGAACGTGATGATACGATGATGCAACAGGTGGTGGTGTATTATAATAAATATGGCACGCCCAATAAGCGGATGGAGGCATATTATCTGCTTGGGAGCGTATATCGTGACCTCCACGATGCGCCCAAGGCTATGGAGGCATTCCTAGATGGAATAAATGCTGCAGATACGACAAGTAAGGATTGTCGCTACGATATTTTGGTACGTCTTTATGGTCAAAGAAATGACATCCTATGCCAGCAAAAATTGTACAAACAAGCTGCAGAGGAGATTCTTATGATTGATAAATATTCGTTACTTGCTAAAGATACACTATATGCAATGGTCGCAAAATGGAGTCATTTGGGAATGCTTTATAAATTCGAGAAATACGAGACTGTAGCTGATGGGTGTTGGAGGTTATTGGAAGAATGTCAATCCCTAGGATTATACAACTATGCCGCCTCTCAATTATGTACAAGCATCTTAGCAAATGTTGAAGTAGGAAGAATTGAGGATGCCCGGAAATTACTTTCTATCTACGAAAGAGATGGAGGAGATGTTGATACGTTGACATATGTGAGTACGTTTCCCATATATTATTATACAAAGGGGAAAGTTCTGACGGCAAGTGGAGATTTAGAGCAGGCAGAGATTTTCTTCCGAAGGGAACTGACGGCACAGGACTGGAACAACCGTCAGGCAGCATACAGGGGATTGCATGAAGTCTTTCAACAGAGGGATATTGCAGATTCGGCATATAAATACGCTGTATTGCAATGTGAGGCCGTGGACAGCGACTATCAGGAAAAGGTGACAGAAAACCTTCAGAACCTGAACAAACTTTATGACTATAGTCGTGCGCAAGAGGACAGTCATAGAAAGGGTGTACAATTGGAACAGGAGCAACACAGAAGACAACGAATGTGGTGGGGCGGAATAGTTGTACTTATTGGTGGGCTGTTTACTTTCTACCATCTGCGCATGCAATATAGGAAGAGAATAACGGATACAGAACTGGAACTGGAACGTGCCAATATGGAACAAACAGAGATGATGCTGTATGTGGCAGAATTGCAGGATAAATTGAGAAATACAAAGGATGAGTATGAGCGGGAAAAGATAATGGAGGAATTAGACAATGCTAAGAAAGATTACGATAATGTTAGAGTCGTGGCTAAAAACCTTCGTCGACAATACTTCTCTAATCCACTTTTCCGTAAGATGTTACTTTTGATTAAAGAAAGGAAAATAGCCTCCGATGATGATTATAGTATGATAGAGCTGATGTTGCAGAAAGAAGACGAATCGCTGATGTCCCGATTCTATTACACAGTACCTAGGGCCACAAAAATAGAAAAGGAAATATTTCTCCTTAGAAGAATGGGTATGACAAAGACAGAGATAGCACTCTTAACTGCTCATGCCAAAAATTCCATTATCACAGCTATTGTGCGTTTATATGAAAAGGAGCGTATGCATAAACCTCATTGTAGTGCAGAGGCTGATGAATGGTTGCTGAGCATCTGAGTTATATATTTCGAGTTAATGGCATCCTTTCTGCCTCCTTTCACAATGAAGTATATAACCTAAATCACCCACTTTCCCATCGTTAAAGAAATAATGTCTAAAATGGTGCAATCCATCTTGTAGCTGTTGCACCCCGTGTCCACCCTTTTAAACTGATACTGTGGACCTGCACCTCACAGTCGCGTGCGCGTATATATAAATAAGGTGAGAGGTGATAGGAGAGGTTATTGGGGGTCAGGAGATGCGGGTGACGGACTTGATGTGTTCGAGGTGTTTCAGGTCGTTGCAGATTTTGCGAAGTTCATCAACATCGTGGACCTCAAGATTAATATCGCCGTGGAAAATACCGTCACGTGCCTCGATGTTGAGGCTGCGCATATTGATGGCATGCTGCTGCGAGAGCACTGTGGCGATGCTCATAAGTACACCCACACCATCAATACCATCGACGCGGATGATGGTTGGGAAGTGGAGTTTCTTGTGCATATTCCACTTTACGGCAAGAAGGTGGTTGCCGTCGGCCATCTTCAGGCGGTCGGCATCGGAACATTGGCGCTTGTGGATGGTGATTTTTCCACGTTTATCCATGTGTCCTAATACATCGTCGCCAGGTATGGGGTGACACAATGGGCATAGGGTGTAGCGACTGATAGTTTCCTCGTCGAGTACCAGTACTTTCTTGCGGTCGATTTTTCCTGATTCCTCTTCTTTGGTTGCAGGTGCGTTCTTGGAACCGCGTTTGATAAATGGGATAAATTTACTCCACTGTCGTTTTTCCTTTGGCTGACGCAGGCTTGCAAGGTCGTCGGGACCTAGGTTTATGAGACCACGACCGATGGCGATGTATAGTTCTTCGCGTGTCGGCAGTTCGTGAAGAGCACAAAGTTTGTCGGCTACAAGGCTGCTAAGTTCCATGTCTGCTTGCTCAAGGAACTCTGTCAGTATTTTCTCGCCCTCACGCTGACGTTCGCGGTCTTCGCGTCGCAGGTAGGTCTGAATCTTGTTCTGTGCCTTTCCAGTGGTGGCGAATTTCAGCCACTCGCGGCGAACCTGTGATTCCTTACTGGTAAGTATCTCTATTTGGTCGCCACCTCGTAACACGTAGTTCAGGGGTACGAGCGTGTGGTTAACCTTGGCTCCGATGCAGTGAGTGCCCACTACGGTGTGGACTGTGAATGCGAAGTCGAGAGCCGTTGAACCGGCAGGCATCTTGCGCACTTCGCCCTTCGGGGTAAGCACAAACAGCTCTGTGCTATAGAGGTTAAGCTTTATGGTGTCGAGGAAGTCCATGCCACTGGGCTGGGGGTCGTCGAGAATCTCCTTGATGGTCTTAAGCCATTTGTCAAGTTCCGTCTCGCTTTCCTCAGAGGTCTTCTCACCGTCCTTGTATTTCCAGTGAGCGGCAAACCCTTGTTCAGCAATCTCGTCCATGCGCTCGCTTCGTATCTGTACCTCAATCCATTTTCCCACGTGGCTCATGAGTGTTGTGTGTAGAGCTTTGTAGCCATTGGCCTTAGGGTGGTTAAGCCAGTCGCGGAAGCGTTCAGGGTGGGGAGTGTAACCTTTGGTAATGTAGCCATAGATTTGAAGACATTCGGCTACTTCATCATCGATGTTTTTGGGACGGAAGATGATGCGTACTGCTAGAATGTCATAGACATCCTCGAACGACACGTGCTTTGTCTGCATCTTTTTCCATATCGAGTAGGGACGTTTGATGCGGGCCTTTATGGTGTAATCGATACCATGTTTGTCGAGTTCGGCACGCATAGGGGTGATGAAGTCCTCGTAGATATTCTTCAGGTTGCTGTCTATCTCATCCAGTCGCTGACGAATGAGGGCACACTCCTCAGGGTGTTCGTAGCTAAAGCTCAGGTCCTCGAGTTCTTCCTTTATCTTGTTGAGTCCAAGTCGGTAAGCTAGCGGAGCATATATGTTCAGTGTTTCACCGGCAATTTTGTATTGTTTGTGAGCAGGCTGACTGCCAAGGGTTCGCATATTGTGCAGGCGGTCGGCAATCTTGATGAGGATAACTCGGATGTCGTCGCTCATTGTCAGCAGCAGTTTCTTGAAGTTCTCTATCTGTGCCGATGTTTTGTCGCCGAATATTCCGCCCGATATCTTAGTCAATCCATCAACAATCTGCGCAATCTTCGGTCCGAAGATGTTCTCGATGTCCTCTACGGTATAATCGGTGTCTTCGACAACATCGTGGAGGAGTGCCGAACAGATGCTGGTACTGCCCAAACCTATTTCCTCGCTCACAATCTGAGCTACGGCAATAGGGTGCATAATGTATGGCTCGCCAGAGAGGCGTCGCACCCCATCATGGGCACGGCGAGCAAAATTGAAGGCCTTGGTGATGAGTTCGACCTTCTTTCTGTGATGACTCTTCAAATAGGTATTCAACAGGCGCTGGAACGCTTCGTCCACCATGCGCTCGTCATCTTGATTTCTCAATTTCTCTTGCTCGTCCATAATCCTTCACTCTTAATTCTTAACCCTTCATCCTCAATTCACTCTCAGTCTCTGACCGGAACGAATGGTGTTGCCACGTATTCCATTGAGTCGGCGCAACTGTGCCACGCTGGTGTGGTTGCGACGGGCGATGGAGCCTAAAGTGTCGCCAGCCCTCACGATTACAGTCTTGCCACGACTGCGTGAACTACGGCCTGTCTGCTGACCAGCATCAACCATTGCCACTTCCTTTTCTCGCTTGCTGAACAGTTCGCTGGCACGATGTGTATAAACAGAATCTCCAGCCTCTATGAAGGCGCTGATGGTTTCAGCCCTCATACGCAGTGTCATCGGACGAGTTTCGCCCGGAATGAGCGATGTGCGATACTGAGGATTCAGAGCCTTCAGCTCATCCATACTTACACCACAAAGTTCGCTTATCTGCTCGAAACGCACATCGCGACTGACCATTATGGTATCGGTATTTACCGGCAGGCGTGTGTTAACGGGACAGATATTGTGTTCGCAGTAATATGTCATAATGTAGTTTGCAGCGATGAATGCCGGCACATAGCCACGAGTTTCGGCAGGAAGATAGGGATAAATGGTCCAGTAGTCTGTGACCCCTCCAGCACGCTTGATGGCTTTCGATACATTTGCCGGTCCGCAGTTGTATGAAGCAATAGCCAGTGTCCAGTCACCGAAGATGTCGTGGAGGTCCTTCAGGTAATGGGCTGCAGCGTAGGTAGCCTTGATTGGGTCGCGACGCTCGTCGATGAGACTTGTCACTTCCAGTCCATATTGCTTGCCGGTGGTGGGCATGAACTGCCAAAGGCCTGCAGCTCCCACACGACTGGTAGCGCTGGGATTCAATGCACTCTCGATGATGGGCAGATACTTCAATTCAAGAGGTATCTGATAACTCTCAAGGGCATCCTCGAATAGTGGGAAATAGAAATTGCTAGCTCCCAGCATCACTGCTATAGAACGACGCCAACGGTTGCTGTACTGGTCGATAAATTTCTGCACAACCTCGTTGTACGGCATCTCAATTACATTTGGCAGGTGGGCCAGTCGGTTTATGTATTCCTCCTTCTCGTATGTGGGGTTCTCGTTGTTTGTCTCGCAGTTCTCGTCGAATGTCAGATAGTTGCGGGCATTCCATTCATTCAGAAGACTGTCCAGTTCGCGACTTGTCATTCCCTCTGGCAGCACGATTTCCTCATCCTCGCCGGTGGAATCGTTGTGAATGATGATTTCTTCCTGTTGGGCCATAGCGTTCGTGCCCAACATCGTCAGGCAAAATCCTATGGCTATATATCTTAAAATATTCATATGTTCCAAGTGTTTAGAAATTGATGTTGCACGACAGTCCATACGACTTCTGATGCTGATGACGCATGGTTGGCATGCCAGTGTCGATGATTGCCGGCTCGAAGTGCAAAGTCAGATCGCGACTGATGTCGAATGTCGAGAGCTCGGCATCCACGAAGGCATCGATGACGGATATCAGATAGACACCCGCAAAGGCAAAGATGCTCATGTCGCGATACTTGCGGAAGTGGTCTTTCTTGTTCTTGAAGATTGTCTTGAATCTGTCTTCCTTTCCTGTTATGTCATAGCCCATGGGCAACATGTTCTCGTAGCTTTTGGTGTTCGGGTCGTCGTCCATGATGTCTATGTAGGCTTGGGAATAGTCGCGTAGCATCTGGTTATTCCAAGTCAGGGCATAGGCACAACCGAGGAATCCTCCGTAGATTATCGGCAGTTTCCAGAACTTGCGATTATAGATCTGTCCGCCGCCAGGTAGCACAAGTGCCAGCCACATAGCGCGAATGGGGTCGGGTTTGAAGTTATTGTGCGATTTCCTTTTGGCGGTTCCCTGCTTCTTCAACAAAGAATCGGCAACCATTGTGTCCAACGGTGCTTCAACCACCGCGACCATTGAATCCAAGGGTGGAAGAGAATCTGAACAAAGGCTGTCGACACGTTCCTGTGCCGACACTTCGCCGATGCCCAGCAACGCCGTCAGCACGACTACACAAAGGTGGTATGTCGTGTTGCGGTGTCTCAATTCTTCAGGCGGTCAAGTAATTCGATGATACGTTCCAGTTCAGTTTCGTTGGCAAAAGGTATGGTAATCTTTCCCTTTCCCTTGTCGCTACATGTCAACTGAACCTTCGTGCTGAAAAGCGCAGACAGAGCATTCTTCAATGTAGTATATTCTGTTGTTGAGGCTGCGCTCTTTCCTTTTAGTTTGCGGCCTTCGGCTGTGCTTACTGTACCGCCTTGTGACAGTTCCTTCACTGCCTCCTCAACCTTACGAACACTCATTCCGGTGCGCTGTATTTCCTCATAGACCTTCAACTGCAGGGCTGGGTCGTCGAGTGTCAGTAGTGCACGAGCGTGTCCCATATCGATGTTGCGGTTCTTCAGACCCATCTGAATCTGTGCAGGCAACTTCAGCAGGCGCAGATAGTTCGTTACCGTAGAACGGTTTTTACCCACGCGTTCGCTCAGTCGTTCCTGTGTCAGGTCGTATTGCTCGATGAGGTGCTGATAAGCCAGAGCGATTTCCATTGAATTCAGGTTCTCACGCTGAATGTTCTCCACCAGAGCCATCTCCATCATGTTTTCGTCATCAACGGTGCGGATGTATGCTGGAATAGTGCTAAGACCTGCCATCTGACTGGCACGCCAACGGCGTTCACCGGCAATGATGACAAACGTTCCGTCGCCCATGTCGCGAACGGTGATGGGCTGTATAATGCCAATCTCGCGGATGCTGTCCGACAACTCCTTCAACGCGGTCTCGTCGAATTCGCGGCGAGGCTGGTTGGGGTTGGCCTTGATGGATGAAATCTTCACTTCATTAATCGACGAAGAGCCTCCTGTGAGGACTTCATCGGCACGTATCAGGGCATCGAGTCCTCTGCCCAGTGCGGGATATTTCTTATGTACTGCCATTTCTGTTACTTCTTTTCGTTCTTGGCGATGAGTTCTTCTGCCAATGCCAGATAGTTACGAGCTCCGGTAGAGTCGGCATCGTAGAGAATCACGGGCTTACCGTGTCCGGGTGCTTCGCCCAGTTTGACATTGCGTTGGATTACGGTTTTGAATACCAGTTCCTGGAAGTGGCGCTTAACCTCGTCATACACTTGATTGGCAAGGCGCAGACGGCTGTCGTACATCGTCAGCAGGAAACCTTCTATTTCCAATCCGGGATTCAGCTTTGCCTTGATAATGCGGATGGTATTCAACAATTTGCTCAGACCTTCCAGAGCAAAGTATTCGCACTGCACTGGAATGATGACGCTATTGGCTGCCGTAAGGGCATTTACCGTCACCAGACCAAGCGATGGCGAGCAGTCTATCAGGATGTAGTCATACTCGTCCTGAAGAGGTTTCAGCATTTCTGCCACCACCTTCTCTCGATTAGGCAGTTGCAACATGTTCACCTCTGCACCAACAAGGTCGATGTGCGAGGCTATTACGTCCAAACCGTCAATGTCTGTGGTGTAGATGGCTCCGTGCACGTCAATTTTCTCTACAAGACAATCGTAGAATGAAATGTCCACGTTTGCTGTGTCCACACCTACACCTGAAGATGCGTTGGCCTGCGGGTCGGCATCAATAAGAAGAACTTTCTTTTCAAGGGCGGCCAGCGATGCAGCCAGATTTATACTGGTGGTGGTCTTTCCAACACCGCCCTTTTGGTTTGCTAAAGCTATGATTCTTGCCATTAGCTTAACACTTTTGGGGTTTCTAACACGCGCAAAGGTATGAAATATTTCGCTATTTATCCTCATTTTAGGGGAGAAAGAATGCCTTAAGTGTTGATAACTTAGTGTTTTTGTTGATAACTTAACACATTTTCACTACATTTGCATCCGAATTTATCGAATAATGAATGAAGAAGTTAATACTGATAACTAACGATGATGGCGTTTCTGCGCAGGGGATAAACGTGCTGGCAGAATTGATGACACAGCTCGGCGAAGTCATTGTGGTGGCACCTGATTCGGCTCGTTCGGGAGCAGCTTGTGCCATCACCTCTACTCAGGCAATCACACTCCGTAGACGTATTGATATGGAATACAACCGCCTGCAGGTTTTCGAATGCTCGGGTAGTCCTGTAGATTGTGTAAAACTGGCACTCGAACAGGTGTGTCCCCGTCAGCCCGACCTTCTAGTCTCTGGCATCAATCATGGCGATAATGCCTCTTGCAGCATACATTATAGCGGTACTATGGGAGCCGTAATAGAAGGTTGCATGAAGGGTATTCCCTCCATTGGCTACAGCCTACGTACCCTAAAACACAGATGCGACTTCACCCCTTATGCCGACGAGATCCTTCGCATTGCATCTTTTGTTCTCGAGAAGGGATTACAGCAGGATGTCTGCCTCAACGTCAACTTTCCTGAAGTGGAGAAACTGGCAGGAATGCGCGTAAGCAGGATGGGACGTGGACGATGGGTACAGGAATGGATTTCAGCTAATAATCCACGAGGCATGAATGCCTTTTGGCTAACAGGGCGTTTCCTCAATCTCGAACCTCACAACGAAGATACTGACTACTGGGCACTCGACCACGGATATGGTGCCATTACTCCCATTAAGCTCGATATGACTGCCTACGAGGTAATACACTCCCTCTTCCCCCTAACCTCCCATTCTTAATTTTTAACTCTTAACTCTATGAAATATTACCTGATAGCCGGTGAGGCAAGTGGCGACCTCCATGCCTCTCATCTGATGAAGGCCTTGCTCCGCGAAGATGCGGAAGCAGAGTTCCGATTCATAGGTGGCGACCTCATGAAGGCTGAGGGAGGAACGCTTGTGCGTCATTACAGCAGTTTGGCCTATATGGGTTTTGTACCTGTTTTGCTGCATTTGCGTGCTATAATGAAAGGAATGAAGGAATGCCGGCAGGATGTTCTTGACTGGAAGCCCGACGTGCTTATTCTCATCGACTACCCCGGTTTCAATCTCGGTATGGCTAAGTATATTCGTCTTCATGCTCCTGGCATTCGGATTTTCTATTACATATCTCCGAAGATTTGGGCTTGGAAGGAGTGGCGAATGAAATCCATTCGGCGGTATGTTGACCGAGTTTATTCCATTCTGCCTTTTGAGGTTGAATACTTCCAGAACCGCCATCGCTACGAAATAGACTATGTTGGCAATCCCACATTGGATGAGGTTGCCAGTTATCAGGAGAGGAATCCTGCAGATTTGACCCGTTTCATCGTGGATAATAACCTCGATGAGCGACCTATTATAGCCCTACTTGCAGGTAGTCGGAAACAGGAGATACGCGATAATCTATCGCGAATGATTGAGGCTGTACGTCCGCTTCTCGACAAATATCAGATAATTGTGGCAGGGGCTCCGAATATTGAAGCCGAATACTATGCCCAGTGGACAGGCAGTGCTTCTGTGCATGTACTTTACGGTCAGACCTACCGAGTGCTGCAGCATAGTGTTGCAGCCTTGGTCACCAGTGGTACTGCAACCCTCGAAACGGCTCTCTTCCGTGTTCCGCAGGTCGTTTGCTACTATCTTAATGCCGCTTGGTTCTATCGTTTCCTACGTTTTGTCCTGATAAAAGTCCGTTACATATCGCTGGTGAATCTGGTTGCCGGACGCGAGGTAGTGAAGGAACTTGTGGGCGTTGACATGTCAGCTCGCAATGCCTACGAAGAACTGGTTCGCATCTTACCTGGAGGCGAGGACCGCGAGGAGATGATGAAGGGCTACGATGAGGTCGTCAGCCGGCTTGGCGAAACGGATGCACCTATGCGTGCTGCTCAACTCATGTTAAAACGACTCCATAATAAATAACGTATACCATGAAACGCCTCCTTCTCACCCTGTTGATTTTCAATTTTCAATTTTCAATTATCAATTATGTTGGAGCTCAAACTCCAACAACCCTCGACGGCTGGGCTCAACGCCTGAAGCTGTTCGGTGAGAAAATTCCGCAGGAGGAAGTGTTTATTCATATGGACAACACGTGTTACTATCTCGGCGACACCCTTTATTATAAGGCATATATGCGACTAGCCGACGGACGTCCATCGACTTTGAGCCACCTGCTATACGTGGAGTTACTGAACAACGACGGTTATCTTGTGGAGCGCCAGAAGGTGGAGATGAAGGGAGGCGAAGGCTACGGGTCTTTTGTCTTGCTCGATACTCTCTATGGCGGTTACTATGAGTTGAGGGCTTATACCCGTTGGCAACTAAATTGGGGAGAATACGAACATCCTCATACGAGGTTTGCCGAGGACTGGTTCTATTCGAAGAGGATGGCACGGGATTATTATCGCGACTATGACAAGCTCTACAGCCGTGTGTTTCCTGTTTACGACAAGCCTCGTAAAGCTGGCGAATACTATCAGGATATGACTATGAGACCTATGCGCCGACAGTTGAAGGAGTCGAACAATGCTTCGAAGGCTGTGGTGACGTTCTATCCCGAGGGTGGAAATCTTGTGGCAGGTGCTGAAAATCGTGTGGCATTCGAGGCAAACACCGAGGACGGGAAGCACCTAAATGGAAGTCTCTCCCTAACCCTCCCCCAAGGGAAGGGAATGATTGAGACGAAGACAGAGAACAGAGGACGAGGGACGTTCCTGCTCGACCTCAGAGGCGTTCCCGTTGACGATGTACCCGAAAAATGCACTTTCACTTGGGAAGGAGGTTCTCAGGAGTTCCACTTGCCAAAGGCTGTTGGAGATGGTTTGGCTATAAGGACGACAGTGGAGGCTGACGGAATTCATGTGAAGGTGGATTGCTGTGGAACTGCCTGTAACGATTCGTTGGGACTGACGGTTACCTCCCACGGTGTACTGAAAAATTATCAGAAGATAACTGGGGATGAACAGGTAATCCCAATGGACAAACTCTCTACCGGAGTGGTGCAGTTGACGGTGTTCAATCCGGCTGGTCGCATATATGCCGACCGTCTGGTATTTGTTCGCAAACCCGACTTCCAGCCGCAAAGTATTCGGTTCGAAGGTGCTAAGGTGCAGTACGAGCCGTATGAACAGGTAAACCTCGGCATACAATGCGCGGCTAACGATTCACCAAGCATCAGTCTTGCCGTTCGCGATGCCATCCACAGTGACTATACCTTCGATTCGGGCAACATTCTCACCGAGATGCTATTGTCGAGCCAGATACGTGGTTTTGTGGAGAATCCCGAATACTTCTTCGAGGCAGATGATGAAGAACATCGCCGAGCCCTCGACCTCCTGTTGATGGTGCAGGGCTGGCGCCGCTACGATTGGCATACAATGACCGTACCTGGTGCTTTCATCCTTGCCGAGCCCTACGAACGCACAGAGGTTTTGATGGGAGAGGTTTGCAAATATGAAGCGGTGCGTCAGGCCGATGCCATCATGGAGGCTATGGACAAGCGCGAGGCAGAGAGAAAGGCAGAAATGGAGGAGAAGGGCTACGAATATGCCGGTCCTGATTTAGAGGAGGATTTGTATGATAAGGCGCGTAAAGGCAACAGGGATAAAGACCCGAATTCAGATGCTGCTCTGGAGGACCTGATGAAAAAGGACCAGCAAAGAATGGCTCAGCATGCCGAAAGCCGTCAGGGCAACAACGTCGCCACCAATGCAGACGCGACAGCCGATCGTAAGAAGGTGAGAAATAAGGGTGAGTATCGTGGTTCGCTTAGCAAAGAGGTGATGGTGCACGCGGAGTTTGCACAGCCTGGAGCAAAGGAGGGCGAACGAATGGTTGAGGGCGAAATGACGACCTACAACAACGGACTCTTCAAGGTGGTGGCACCACATTTCTACGGTCCCTGCCTTATGCACTTCGCGGCTGTAGATGAAGATAAGTATAAGGGTGAAAAGCATGTGTGGGTAAACGTTGGCGAGGACAGGAACGGCGAGATTCGCTATCCCGACTATTACGTGAGGTTGAGGCTGCCGTATCCGCGTTTCGTAAAGCCCTACAGTGTT
>Ga0247611_10008860_pt1 | contig 12269 bp, 11 predicted proteins | sample 177DNAGHGhighgp2_FD_192422 | JGI IMG/M metagenome (GOLD analysis project Ga0247611, IMG submission 192422) | Sheep rumen microbial communities from Palmerston North, Manawatu-Wanganui, New Zealand - 1770 DNA GHGhigh gp2 | ecosystem: Host-associated > Mammals > Digestive system > Stomach > Rumen... | reverse complement strand
AAAGAAAACTCCTTAATCGTTTACACATCAGCTGACTCTGTTTTACAGATCGCTGCCCACGAAGAAGTTACAGGCGTACAAGAATTGTACCGCTGCTGTGAAATTGCTCGTGAAATCTGTTTACGTCCCGAATATTACGTCGGGCGCGTTATTGCTCGTCCATACATTGGTACAGATGCATCAAACTTCAAACGTACACCAAATCGTCATGATTTAGCTGTCTCTCCAAGCGGTAAGACTGCTATGGACATTCTCAAAGAGAATGGATATATGGTTTCCTGTATCGGAAAGATTGGTGATATCTTCAATGGATGCGGCGTTGTTAAAACTCAAAAAACTGTCTCAAATAAAGACGGTATGGAAAAGACTATTGATGAATGCAAAAACCATGATTTCGAAGGTTTGTGCTATATCAACTTGGTTGAATTCGACTCTGAATACGGTCATAGACGTAATCCACTAGGATATGGAAAAGCCCTTGAAGAATTCGATGTTCAACTTGGTGAACTTATGGAAGCTTCTAGAGAAGACGATCTCATTATGGTGACTGCCGACCATGGTAATGACCCAACTCATACCGGAACAGACCACACCAGAGAGAAAGTCCCACTAGTTTGTTTTAGCAAAGCATTCAAAAATGGTAAATATCTTGAAGAACGCGAATGTTTCGCTGATATTGGTGAAACAATTCTTCAAAATTTTGGTCTTAATAAAGCCGACACTATGATTGGAAAACCAATCAAAGAACTTCTTGAAGACTAATTGGTTAAAATTATTTGATGAGAAAGGCGTCTAACTAGATGCCTTTTTTCTAACGATGATAATAAGCGAGACAAGGTTTCTCGTTCTAAATGAACACTTTGAGCAAGTGTTGTTACATTTTTAAATGTAATTTGCCCTTTATTTGATTGGAGATAGAATAAGAATCTTTCTTCGGCGCTTTGCAATGATAAAAGTTTGATGTGGTGGTTTAGATTTTTGATAAAGCTCGATTCTAATTCCATGAATTTTTCAAAGAAAACTGGATCTTGCATAAGTTTTTGGAATGTTTCTTTCTTTATAAGAAATATTTCACTCTCTTCGTAAACGACAACGTTCCCTTTGAATTTGTTATCAGAACCAAAAACAAGATGAACACCAAAGAAATCGTTTTGTTTGATTTCGTTATAAACAATTTCTGTTCCTTTAAAGGAATACGATTGAATACGAACAAAACCTTTTTTAACTAAACCAATTACTTGACATTCTTCTCCTTCACGAAAAAGGACAGTTCCTTCAGGAAATGATTTTGTTTGATAGCCAAGTTGTTCAAGAATTTCTATAAATGTCATAATTTCGTGATTTAAATCACATTTTTATTAAATCATATAAAGTATGATGATGTCTATGAAAAAGACAAAATTATTCTTACTCCCAGCAATCCTCTTAGCAGGCTGCTCTGTTGATAGTCAGGAAAAACTATCCATCCTTGTACCTACCGGGGCTCCATCGGTCGCTTTTGCATCGTTTTTAAACGATTCTAACTTCAAAGTGCTTGATCAAGCGAACAATATTGTCGCCCAAATGGTTGACGAGAAAGCCGACATTGTTGTTTTACCAACCAATCTTGGTGTCCAACAAATTAAGAAAGGATTAAAGTATAAACTCGCTTCAACGATCACATTTGGAAACTTATTTATCTGCTCAACAGGTTTAGATGAAGATGGCGTGATGGATGATGACGATTATATCGTCTCCTTCCAACAAAATGCTGTTCCAGACAAGATTTTCAAATCTGTTTATGATGTGACAGTCGATTATTATGGTGAAAACGCTCAAGAAGCTGCCAAATGTCTAAAAATGAAAAAGAATTTAGTTGATAACCAATCTGTCGACTATGTTTTATTAGCTGAACCAGCTGTTTCAAAACTTGAATCAACTGGTGCTGAGTTTAGCATTAATGCTAATCTGCAAGAAGTTTACAAAGAAAAATATGAAAATCAACAAATTTTCCAAGCTTCAATCTTTGTACGCGATTCATTAACACACGAACAGGTTGATCCATATCTCGGACGTGTTAAGTCATATGTTGGTTCAATTAAATCAAATCCTTCTCTTTTTGAGAAAGTGAAAGAACTTGATCCTCAAGCAGAGACGACATTAGGTCTCGATGTTGCCGCGACAGTTACAGCAATTAATAAAAATAATGCTTTAGGCATTGGCTACGAAAATGCCTTCGAACATAAAGGAGAAATTGATACATTCCTAAAGATTTTTGGAATGGAAGAAACAAATGAAGAAATTTATTTCAAATAAGTATGTCCTCATAGTAATTGGAATAATCCTTCTTTTTGGTTTATGGTTTTTAGCCACACTTATCTTTGATAAGAACTCAATGATTTTCCCATCTCCAATCGTTACTTTTGGAGCTCTCTGGAAACTCTTAGGGATTGGTTATACATACCAATGTTTAGCCTTCTCTGTATTAAAGATGTTAATCGGATTCGGGCTTGGATTTATACTAGCCTTTATCATCGCACTTATAGTGCGTGACGATGAAAGATTATATTTAGTGCTCTCTCCGATGATGACAGCGATGAAGTCAATTCCGACTGCAGCAGTTGTCTTTCTATTTGTTGTTTTAGTGGATGCTGAATATGCTCCATGCTTCCTTGTAATGATATTATCATTACCTATTCTTTATGAGTCACTAGTTAATGGCATGCGAAACATCGATCCACAAATCATTGATGCGGTGAAGATTGATTGTGGAAAAGGAATTCGAAAAGTAATGAGAATTCAACTTCCTTTAGCCATGCCTTATTTACTCGTTGGCATCATTTCATCATTCTCTCTATCTTTTAAGATAGAAATCATGTCAGAGATTGTTACAGGTTACACGCGTAATGGATTAGGCAGTTTAATCAAAGCTGCCCAAGTCAATGATCCAACGAATATGGCAGTGATTTTTGCCTATTCTTTGATAGCAATTTTATTGATGATTATTGTTTCAATACCAGCTACATATCTTAGAAATAAAATTGCGGTGAAAACAGGCAATTAGTAGATATTTAGTAGATGTTATACACATTTATTGATGTGGAAAAGTCCTCTTTCAGGGCTTTTTCTTTTATTTAAAGTAATAGAGGAAATAAACAAAAAAGAACGATTAATTCGCTCTTTCTTTATTTTTGGTTAACATAATATTCATTATGCGAAGTTCTTACTTTTTCTTATTGGATAAAACTTGTTCGATTGAAACTCTCTCGCGCTCTTCTTTGGAGAAAATGTTCACAATTACATGATAAGCATCGATTAAAATCCAGCCGGATTCAGGAGTTCCTTCTTTGTGAGAATAATTAACTTTCTTTTCTTCAAGTTTATCAATCACAGCGTCGGCAAGTGCGCCAATTTGGCGAATGTTTGTCGCTGAACAAAGAACATAATATTCCGCAAAAGGCGTTCTTTCGGAAACATCAATCACTGAAATATCTTCCGCTTTATGATCTTCGAGGACCTTTTGAATTATTTTGACAACCTTATCCATTATTTATCTCCTAAATACATTTTAAAACATTCATCAGTTAAACGATTCTCAATATCTTTAGCATGCGCAAGTAAGTACTTGCGATTATCTTCTAAAGTATCAAGAAATCCTTGTTTCCAGTTTTTCATACATGAATTAATCAAGAATCGAGAATCAAATTGACGTGTTGGTTCGATTTTATCCGCGGCATAGACCACCATTCCAAGCTGGCTCATATTCGCACAACCTGTACAATGGAATTTTACTGCGTTTAGAATTTCTTCATCTTTGATATTAAAGTCGTTTTTCAAAATATGTTCACCAATAAATTGGTGATAAGCGAATTTTGGCATGTCGAGATAGTCAGAATATTCATTATTCATAACTTCTTCTGGATTAATCTTGCCATAATTCGCCAGTTTTCCGATGTCATGAAATAAACCTGTGAAATAGAAACGTGATGGATTTTCTAACTTATTCGCCACTGCAATCCTGTATGAAAGATTCGCGACTTCAATCGAGTGATTCAATCGCTTCTCATCAACATATTCACTAACCTTCTTTACAAAGTAAAGACGTTTCTTTTCAATATAGTTTTGAACTTCTTTTGGAAGATCTAAAGACATTCCCATTCTGACCGCGGTTGAACTAACTTCACCGCTTTCAAGGTAGTTTAGATTAATCATATTGTATTGATATACAATGTCCTCGCTAATTAAGATGCCAGGCCGAGGAACAAACACAATTTGTGTTAGTTCAGCAAGCACCGCCGCATCTTTCCACTCTGGGAATTTATTGACTTGGTCTCCGCCAATTAAAAGATAGAATTTTGAAGTTGGGTATTTCTTTAAGAAATAACGGACTGTATCAATTGTATAATTGACTTCCGATTTTGATTTGAGTTCGTAGTCAGAAATCTGCGCGCCAGCCGGAGCATAAGAGCGAAGAACTAATTTCATCATTTTTAAACGGTCTTCTGCGCTTGCTTCACACGCTTTCCAACGCGGCGAGCGCGCTGGCACGAAAATCACGTCTGCGTTAAGCTTAAGCGACGCGAAACGCGCAATGCGTAGGTGTCCGTTATGAATTGGATCAAAAGATCCACCGTAAATGATGTAATTAGCCATAAATTATTTAGCTAAGACCTTTGGTCTTGACGAATAAATTGCAACTCCTTTTGGAATGCAGATACGGAATGTTTGATTAGCGGCTTTAAAGTTAATCCAGCCTAAACCTTGTACACCAATATCACGGAAATTACTTTCAGTAATAGTAATTTCAAAGACATCTAAATCATGTCCGGAATGGATGCGTGGCAAGGATGGAATTAAACGTTTGCGGAGAACAAGTTGAATAAATTTCTCATCGACATGTTGGCCAGTAATCTTCTTTAACTCAACATGATCATGGAAATAGCATTTAAAGTCCGTTTTCTTGCCTTTTAAGAGTTGGATGTAACCAATTCCACCAAAGCAAAGAACTTGGCCTTCTTCTAGGCTAACTTTTTTAGCTTCAACAGCCTTGGTTAAGTAGATTTGTTTTAATGTGGCTCGATCAAGGTTAAAAAGAATCGAGTTATTAATGGAAAGTCCCGGAGCATCATATAATGATGTTGTACGAGATAATGGAATTTCCATGACTGATAATTTGGTTTTTGGATAAAGATGAGTTGAAATTGTTCCTTTACTCATATTTGAGTAAACACGAAGGAACGATTGAACAAGAGTGGTTTTACCACTCATAGACGCACCGATAACATAAACGTCACGTCCATTTCTAAGTTCGTATATTCTTGAAAGAATATTTTTCGCGTTTTCATCCGTGGTCGCTGTTGCTAAGACAACATCATCTCTTGTGAGTTTAACGCCAGAGGCGCGGAAACGGTGAGCAACGTATTCTTTTGTTTCTTCTTCAGTACAACTATCTGGTAAGAGGTCAAACTTGTTTCCGACAACAAGAATATCCATTCCTTGAATAATCGCGTTGATTTGAGGGGAGAAACTGGCTTCAAAAGAGAAGAGGTTTACTACGTAAACAAGCAAAGCGTTTTTACGCTTAGCGTCCATGATGAACTTTAAATAGTCTTCACTGACTTCTGGTTCGTTAGATTTGTTTTGGTAACGCTCTAGTTCAAAACAATGGTCACAAAACAAAAAGTTTTGGGAAGCATTTTCGAGTGTTTCCTTTTTAACGTATCCTTCTTTTGTCGGGTCTTCAGACTGTAAGACCGCGCCACAACTATAGCAGCGACGAATTTGAGAAATTTTTGCCATTATCTTTCCCTCCAATCAATTAACTTGCCTTTTCGTTTTAAACGATGACGAATCGGGCGATCAAACAAGCGGTTAAAGTGTGTTGTTGGCTGATCTTCTTTGACGATTTTATCGGTGAGAATACAAAGTATTCCAGCACGATTTGCTGAAGCAATATCAGTGACAGTTTGATCGCCAACAAGTACCGCTGTTTTTAAATCAATCTGTGCTTCACTAAGTTTACGTTTCAGCTTTCGAGCAAATGGTTTACCAACGGCGGAAGCGTATCGAACACCAAGAGCATCGGCGTATTCTTGGACACGTTTTCCAGTGTTGTTGGAGATGATAAATAATTCAATCCCGTTTTCCTGTAAAACTTCCTTAAAAGAAACAACGTTTGCGCTTGGTGTCTTTGTTTTATACGAATCTAGAGTATTGTCTAGATCCGATAAAACGGTCTTAATTCCATGTTTCTTATAAAAATCAATCTGAATTTCAAAGATTGATTTAGCATGGGCATAAGGAACATAAACTTTGCACATATCATAATTATACACGTTCTTTAGTTAACTAAAAGCGAGAATAATTCGCATATGTATGAAAAAAACGCCGATTTTATGGCGTTTTTGCATTATTTTTTAATGATTTTAATCGTTTAGGAAGTCATCGTCGAAGATGGAAATTTGGGTGTATCCTTTTTCCTCCTCTTCTTTAATTTCTTCTAAAGAAGCTTCCTCTTTTGGTAAATCTTCTTTAAACTCAGGAACGACCTCTTTTGGAACGTAATGAGAAACGATTTTTGCGTCAACAAATTCGTTTGATTCGATAAATGGCGTCACAAGACGAATTTTTGCCGCCATTTGGACGCTTTGTTTAGCGTATCGATCCATTGGAGTGAGGTGATAATCATCCACCACAATTTCCTGAATGTCTTGCATATTGGTAAGGAAACGGATCTTGTTGACTTCTTCTTCCTTGTTTAATTTGAAAGCGTAAACAAGTTCATGGACGTCAGATTTGAAACTTCTGAACACATTGGATGCCTTGCCTAAACGAGAGGTTAATTCAGTCTTTTCAACATCATAAATTCTGACGCATGCTTTATCCGTAATAATAACGACTTTTCCGTTTGTGTTATCCTTTGGATAAGCAAGTAAATTTACGATGTGTGCTTTACCTAGTTTTGCAAACGATTTGACACCACCACTTCGCATACCACTTGTTGGAAGTTCATTCTCATTAAACATCGTTGAATTTCCGTCGCTGGTGAAGAGGACTAAATTGGAGTCCCCGTCCGTTAAAGCGACGTCAACAAGCTCGTCGTCTTGGAGTAATTTGATACAAATGAGTGGTTTTGAATAACGTACGACTTGGAAATCTGAGACTGGAAGACGTTTAATTTGACCATTTTTCGTCACTAAAGCGAAGAATAAGTCGTTTCTAAAGACGTCGACCGCGTATGCACGCACTATTTTTTCATTAGGATTTAAGGAAATAAGATAGTTGATGTGTCGTCCTTCATCTTTCCATTTATTTTCCGTTAATTGGTGAACAGGAACATAAAGGAAGTTTCCGGCATTTGTAAAACAAATGAGGTAGTCTGTTGTAAAGACTTCTCCGTTATAAACAAGGACATCTCCGTCCTTCATTCCTGGAAGTGGATCTTCACCGCTACTGCGATATGATTTGAGTGATGAATATTTGAAATATCCATCACGAGTAATAGCGAGTTGTACAAGTTCTTTATTGATTAAGTCACGTTTATCAATTTGCGTAGATTCTTGCTTATCAATAATTTGTGTTTTACGTTCATAACCGTACTTTTTTGCGATCTCACGAAGGTCACTGCAAAGGAGACGATTAAGTTTATTTCTATCTTCAAGAATTCCTTTGAGGAATTCGATATTACTTTTGAGGTTCTTTTTCTCATTTAAAAGTGTTGTGATATCAGTGTTTGATAATTTGTAAAGTTGAAGCATTACAATTGCCTCAGATTGAGCTTCGGTAAAGCCGAATTTGTCTTGTAAATTCTTCTTTGCGTCAGCTTTGTCCTTACTTTGACGAATTAAATTAACGATGTCATCAAGGATGGAAATCGCTTTGATTAAACCGTCAACGATATGGAGTCGGGATTGGTTCTTTTGAAGATCAAAATTGGAGCGGCGAGTGATGACGTTAACTTGGTGTTCAATATAGCAATCAATGAAATCTAAAAGATTCATTGTTTTCGGCGAGCCATTAACAATTGCGACCATGTTTGCTGAGTAAGATGAACGTAATCCAGACTTGCTTAAAAGATATTGATGAATAACGTCAATATTGGCGTCTTTTTTAACATCAATGACGATTCTTAAACCTTGACGGTCAGATTCATCACGAACTTCAGCAATGCCTGGAAGAACATTATCGTGACGAAGCATATCGATCTCGTGAACAATGTCAATTTTCACGGATTTGTATGGAATTTCAGTGACAATAATCTTCTTTTCTTTATCGGTGTTGATGACCTCTGTTTTGGAGAGAATTTCAATACGTCCACGGCCCTCTAAATAGATGTCTTCTAGGCCTTTTGAACGGATGATTTTTGCGCCTCCTGGGAAGTCTGGCCCAGGGATAAATTGAAGAAGATCTTTAGGCTCAACTCTCACGTGATTGATACGATAAATTATTGCATCAATAACCTCTTTGAGGTTATGTGTTGGGATTTCTGTAGCCATTCCAACAGCAATTCCTTCAGTTCCGTTAACAAGTAAATTTGGAAAGCGAGATGGCACAACAACAGGTTCAAAAGTAGTGTCGTCAAAATTGAGTGACATGTCCACCGTATCTTTATCAATATCACGGATCATTTCTTCCGCAATTTGGCTTAATCTAGCCTCGGTATAACGGTAGGCAGCAGGACCATCTCCGTCGATGGATCCATTGTTACCTTGGAAGTCAATTAATGGGTTGTTAACCTTCCATGTTTGACTCATACGAACAAGTGCTTCATAGATGGAACTATCACCATGTGGGTGATATGTACCCATAACTGCACCAACAGTATGAGCACATTTTCTGGTTGGACGTGAGTAAATGTTACCATCTTTATACATGGCATAGATGATTCGTCTTTGAACTGGTTTTAAGCCGTCGCGAGCATCTGGAATGGCACGATCTTGGATGACGTATTTGGCGTAAGTCGCAAAGCGACTTCCCATAATCTCTTCCATCGTTTCATGATGGATGTTTTCGACGATTTCGACTGGTTGATTAACTTGTTTCTTCGCCATCTTATTTCACCTCATCAATAAACGAATCAACTTCGTTGAAGTTAATATTTTCTTCAATCCAACGACGTCTGTTTGCTGGATCATTACCCATTAAAACATTCACTTCTTGAGCAGCTAAAAGTGAATCTTCGATTGTGACTTGTGTTAATTGTCTTGTCGCTGGATTCATTGTGGTTTCCCAGAGTTGTTCAGCGCTCATTTCACCAAGTCCTTTATAACGAGAAACACGACATCCTGCGCCAACTTCTTTCTTGGCTTTTTCTAGTCCAGCATCATCCCAGGCATAACGATGAATCATTTTATGATTCACTTCACGAGCAATGCGGTATAATGGCGGCATCGCGACGAATAGTTTGCCCTTCTTAATGAGTTCTGGCATAAAACCATAGAAGAAGGTTATCAAAAGTGTTTGAATATGGGCTCCATCAGTGTCAGCATCGGTCATAATGATGATTTTGCCATACTTGGCATGGTCAATATTAAAGGACTCATTTACACCAGCACCAATTGTATTAATTAATGTCGCACATTCTTCATTTTTTAAAACTTTTTCTAAAGTTAGGCCAAAAGTATTTAATGGTTTACCACGAAGTGGTAATATGGCTTGATGGGCTCGATCACGTGAGTTTTTCGCTGTTCCACCAGCAGAATCACCCTCAACAATGAATAATTCATTACTATCATAGTCTTTAGATGTTGCTGGAGTAAGTTTATCAGACAAGACTATGTCTTGTTTGATACTTTTCTTAGAACGGATCTCTTCTTTGGCTTTTCGAGCCGCAATTCGAGCCGATTGAGCCTTTAAACATTTTTGGATCAAAGAGACAGCAAATTCTTTGTGTTCGTTAAGATAATAACTAAAGTTATTATAAATAAAGTTAGTTACAAGAGGTAAAGCTTCAGGAGTTCCGAGTTTTTGCTTTGTTTGACCTTCATATTCGAGCTTTTCCTCAGGTATTTTTAAGGAAACAATCGCGGTTAATCCTTCACGAATATCATTACCTTCAAGTTTTTGTTTACTATGTAAAAGGTTATTTTGTTCTGCATAATCATTCACAACTTTAGTGATTCCAGCACGTAAACCCTGTTCATGAGTTCCACCGTCACGAGTTCTCACATTATTAGCGTAAGAATAGATTGTTTCTTGATAATCTTCAGAACAGTATTGCAAAGCAATACTAACTGCAATTCCGTTTTCTTTTCCTTCAAAGTAAATCGACTCACCAATATGTTGTTTTTTCTCTGTTAAATAGTTTACATACTCTTTAATTCCGTCTTTATAACAGAATTCAGCATGTTGATTGCTTCTTTCGTCATGAAGAACGAATTTCACACCGCGTAAAAGGTATGCACTTTCTTGGATGTGGTTTGCGATAATGTCGTATTTAAAATCAACGCTGGAAAAGATCTTCGCATCTGGTTTAAATCTGATTAAAGAACCACGCTTCTTGGTATTACCAAGAACCTCAAGAGGAGTCTCAAGCTTTCCACCATCTTTGAAGCGAATATGATAGGTCTTTCCGTCTCTAAAAACAGTGACATCACAGTACTCAGAAAGGGCGTTAGTTACAGAACTTCCAACACCATGTAAACCAGCACTACTTTGATAGGCTTTATTAGAGAATTTTCCACCCGAATGAAGGGTTGTAAAAATAAGTTGTACAGCAGGCATTCCGGTGACCTTATGCATGTCAACTGGAATACCTCTTCCACCATCCAAAACTGACAAAGAACCATCCTTATGGATGGTTAAGACGATTTCATTGCCGAATCCATTGAGTGCTTCATCCACAGCGTTATCAACGATTTCCCAGACTAAATGATGTAGTCCATTGAGGTTAGTTGAGCCGATGTACATGGCTGGTCTTTTTCGAACGCCAGAAAGACCTTCAAGAAGGTCAATATCAGCAGCTGTATATGAAGATTTTTTATTGTTGTCAGCCATATCTAAATTTCAATTTCCAGAAATTGATTATAGCAAACAAAATGTTGAAAAGTAACGCAGTTTTTTATTAGAATATACGCGTATTTAGGAGATTTGAAATGGATATTATTTTATATAATATAATCATCGGATTTGTCGCATTAATTTTAGGATATTTTTTCGGATCTATTCCAACTGGAATCATTATTGGGAAGGTCTTTTTTCATCGTGATCCACGTCTAGAAGGCTCAAAAAACTCAGGTGGAACAAATGTTGGAAGACTTTTTGGCAAGAAAATTGGCTTACTTTGTATTATTCTCGATATGATCAAAACCGTGATCCCTTTAATAATTGTTTGGTCAATTATTAAATTCTCTTCATTAAACCAAGCTTTGATCGATAATTTTGGTTCTGGTCTTTGGAATAATGGTGTGCTTTATGTTTACCTTGCTCCTTTAGGAGCAATGATTGGACATTGTTATCCTGTGTTTGCCAAGTTCAATGGTGGTAAAGCTGTCGCAACAGTCGGAGGATTTGTTCTTGCGACCTCTTGGTTATTAACTGTTGTAGGCATGCTCGTCTTCTTTATTGTTCTCAAAATTAAAAAATATGTCTCTCTAGGATCAATGCTTGCTGCCTTATCTGCTGTTGTTGTCGCATGGGTTTTGGTCATCATCAAATACTGTGGTCCAATCTCTCTTGCGAACTTCGGAATGTATGGTTGGGGCGATTATGTTGTTGCTGGATTTGAGTATGCTGGTGTTGTAACATTCGGTGCCGCGCTTTTAATCTTCAGACATCGCACAAACATCAAACGATTGATCAATAAAGAAGAATCCAAAATTAAGTGGATGAATTAGTATATTGTTAGTAGCAAATTAGTAGATAATTGTATTGTTGATAAAACGCTCATCGATATTGTGGAAACTAAAATTGTTCCGAATTGATGGGCGTTTTTCATTGACACTTTTTAAAATCGTCAAGCTACCACCACTACCACAGCTTTTAAAAACATCATCATAAAATTGAGCAATAAAAAAGCGCCCGTTTAAGGCGCTGAATTTTGTTCGATGAGGATTTGTCTTAGGCGTTTCTTTTCATGCTGTTCATGACCGCTCTGACTTGAGCTTCAGATGGCTTTCTTCCCATCTGTGTGAACATGGCACGAATCATCTTTTCATTGATTGGAGGATTCTTCTGAAGTTCGCGTTTGAAGAACCAACGTGAGAGGAAGAAACCAACCACTAATCCAAGAATTAAGACGCCGATGAGGGCTCCAATGAAGCCGCCGACTGAAATATCCATAATTCAATCTC
>Ga0247611_10008859_pt1 | contig 12271 bp, 6 predicted proteins | sample 177DNAGHGhighgp2_FD_192422 | JGI IMG/M metagenome (GOLD analysis project Ga0247611, IMG submission 192422) | Sheep rumen microbial communities from Palmerston North, Manawatu-Wanganui, New Zealand - 1770 DNA GHGhigh gp2 | ecosystem: Host-associated > Mammals > Digestive system > Stomach > Rumen ... | reverse complement strand
GTTTTCATAAACAACCGTACACTTTAAAAAATTACTGACAAAGGTGTCTATATCAATCGACTCCGGTATTGTTGATACGTTACCGATAAACTGCTGTATCAAACCGTCGCAAAGTTCCTCGGCTTCAGCACGAGAAATATAGTTAGTCAATTATGTAAAAACCTCCCGATAACTATGTCACCTTTTTAATAACGTGTGTGACCACTCCCTGAATTTGAACATCTTTGTATTCTTTGATTTTATAACGCTTGTTACTGCTCTCGGGGCACAGAGCAACAACCTGACGTTCATCGTCAAATCGAATACGTTTTAAATTGTTTTCACCGCTTGTCAAAGCTACTACAAGATCACCGGAATTTGCGGTATTCTGTTTTCTGACGACTACATAATCACCGTCATCTATTCCGGCGCGATTCATAGAATCTCCGTATGCTTCAAGAATGAAAAGCTCGCCTTGCCCGAAAATCTTCTCCGGAAGATCAACATACTCTTCAACAAAAGATTCTTCCTCAGTTGGATCTCCGCATACAACTCTGCCGATAATAGGAGTGTTATTAACGGATTTGTTTATACGTTCAGACATGTTTGTTACAACGCTTTTCCCGTCATATTTTATCATCCCGAGATCGTTCATACGTGTCAAATAAGTATATGCAGTGCCTTTTGCAACACCGACTTCAGTTCCGATTTCTGAAGTTGACGGAGATCTTCCGTATATTCTTTGATACTCATTAACGAAAGTGATAATATGTTCCATTATCTCGACCTTTTTAACACGCATATTATTTCCTCGCTTTTAAATATATCAAAACGGTGCGTTCTGATATGTGATTATATCACTTTTTTTCCAAATGTCAAGACTTTTTTGACGGCACGAACAAATGTTTTCTTTTCGTTTACACACCGTTATGAAATTGATTTGTGTTGAACAAACGCCTAACGGTTATTGTATATGGAATATAGTAAATGAACTATCAAATTCGCATCAAACGGCAATTCAATGTAAAAGACCGGGACAATGAACAGAACCGTTAAAAACGGACATAAAAAAAGAGCCTCCTATGGTATAATGAAGAAAATACCATAGGAGGTTTTGTTATCGGTGCTTTCGAGCGTACCGCCGTTATACGTCTTTACACTCGTCATATTTCCGCCGACGCTGTCTATACTCTAATGCATATTATACCACGTTTTACCTCTTATGCAATATCATACCAGTCCAGTGTCTTGTTTCCGGGGGACATTATATTATCAAAGATCTGCTCATGTCAATTTAAACAGTTTTTTAGGCAGTTTTCGAATTGATTCCTGTTCTCTTTTATATACGACTTCAGAGAAATACAAATCGTCTTTTTCTATCGCATGATTATAATATTCAGTCAATTTCATAAGTGATAATTTTTCATCTTCGGCTTTTTTTAACCAAGTTTCAGCGAATTCTAAATAACCCGATGATCTGTATTTTTTATATAATTCCGGAAAGTCGGTAATATTTTTTCGTTTTAATTCAATTAGTTTGTCAGTTACATTAAGTAAAGTTTCGTAATCTAAAGCTTTCATTGAAAGATACAAAAGTTGTTCGCTAAGATATATACGTTTTTCTATCGCATCTCCACAATCTTTTATATTTTTTCTATTAAGATATGCGAGTCTTAAATCATTAATATAGTATTCCAAATCTATTACTGCATATATAGCGTTTTGTGCATCAGTACACTTGTCAAAAAATGGTATTACATTTTTTTCAACATAGCTCCACAACTCATCAATCGATGATGTTTCAATACTTTCGTTATCTGCTAATTCTTCAACACGATGATTATCCAAATCAATATTATTTATATTGCCGCATAATGCTTCAACACCGAAATATATCATATATGTCTTATAATGCCATTTCATTATAGAAAATGAGAACAGCATGCCATTTTTTACAAAAGCATTCGTTTTTCCAAAATTAATAAAAGAAGAATTATCACACAATACTTTTGATTTATTTGAGAACTGAGCATATATCGAAGATTTCATGAGAATGCCTCCGCACATTTACTTATGCTATAAACCAATGTTGGGGATCCAGCTCCATCAGTATAAACTGTAAAAAATACTGTTACTGCAAATAAAGCTGCTGCACCAACTTTTAAGCCAATTCGTTCCCAATCTATATACTCAGAATAATCATAGGCGATAACACCATCACCTGCATAACGATATGAAATATAGTATTTTTTGTCGCCATTTTCATACCAGAATGAGTCTGATTCGATTTCGTTTCCTACTTTTAGTTTGGTAGATTTTTTCTTTTTCCATTCGTTTGCCACATATTTTTTTACCTGTTTCTTTCCTTTCTCAATCTGATTAACTTTATCACGTTTTATTTCCCATACTCTTCCGTCTTCACTTATTAAATCAGCTCTCCCCCATCCAAAAGCATAGTTTATTGTCTGTTCTCGATAAAAGCTATATTTTTTTGCTATACGCTTTTCTACTTCATTGTGTATTTCGCCGGGAAACGCAAGATTGCCGGATTTATCCGTATAATAAACCGGGTTATTGTTACAATACGCATACATATTGTAACCAATAACTCCGCCGTTTGCTCCAAGAATAGCGTCAGGATTTAGGAATCGTTTTATTTGCGGATCATAATATCTCGCATTCAGATAGTAGAGATTCGATTCAGTATCGTAATAGTAACCTCTGTATCTGATTGCGTTTTTAGCGCCAATGTTGTTTGTGGTATATTCAGTTGTTGAGAGAGCTTTGCCCCAAGCATCGTAAACGTAATTCGCGATCAGATTGTTATTCTCATCTCTGATCTGAGTAACATCGCCCTGCAGATTCTTAACGTAGTAGTAGAATGTTCCGTCGATACTGAACCCATAAGGACCATAGCTGTCATAGAAATACTCAATTTTTGTTGTGTTATTGCCGTCAATTATGGTTTCTGCTGTAATGGTAGAACCCATAAGATAATACTTATGAACAACGCCGTTTACAGTCTTTTCATAACGTATTCCGTCAGAGTTGTACTTGTAGCTTACACTCGTATTTCCTTTGTTAAGTGTTGCAAGCCTTCTGCCGCCTTTCCACGTGAACGTATATGATGAGCCGTTGTAATAGGAAAGCGGGTTTCCGAGATTGTCGTAGGTAAACGGAACGCTGTTGTACGCAGTCAGCTTATCCGGCCAGTTAGAATCGTTATAGCTATAGGTGTCTGTGTTCTCAAGAGCATAAGTCGCGCTGTTAAGAGTTTGAACGCTTGTGATGTTTCCGCCGTCGTCATACTCATATATGAACCTTTTGCCAGCTTCAAAGTTAGACTCATAGACAAGCTGATTCAAATTATCATATGAGTATTCGGATTTAAGCGTCGAGTCTCTTCTTACGCCCGTAATGTTTCCTGTATTGCCGTAAACGTAATTATATTGAAGCGTCGTATTGTTCTTGTAGAAGTTATACGTTACGCTGTTAATCGTCGACGAGGTATGAGAAGCGCCGGAGAAGGTATTGCTTTCGTATCCGTTAGTAACGCCCATAACAAACTGAGCGTTTCTGTAATAGCTTCTCAGATATTGTCTTCCGAAGGTGTCATAGCTTAAGAACGTCGTTTCATTGCTCGGGAGAGAAATATTGCTGAGCCGTCCTTTATTGTCATACGAATATGACGTCTGTCTTGCAGTATATCCGTCGTTTTTGTACGTTACCTTGCTCGTTCTGCCCTTGTCGTCGTACTGTTCGGCGGAAACAGTTCTGATAACGCCGTCTTCGGCTTCATAGTACCGGATAAGCCTACCGAGGCGGTCGTATTCGTACAGATATTCGATCTCGTTCTCATGATCGTATATTGACGATACGCTGCCGGACTTATCATACGATATGCTGTACCTTACGGTTCCGTTATACTTCACTTCAACCGTTCTGTCAAGAGCGTCGTAAACGTTTTCGACGTACGTTCCGTTCGCATAATCCGTTCTTGTCAGTTTTCCGTTGTAATTCGCGTACGTATAGCTTACCAAAGGCGCGCCTGAAGAACCTGCGGTAATGGTTGATACGTTGCCGAAGGAATCGTACGTTAAATTGTAGGTCGTCGTTCCTGTGACTATCTGTGTCAGGTTTCTGCTGCTGTCGTATACGTAAGATACCTTCGCCTCGTTGCTGTCCGCAGTACCGTCTTTGTCAATATCTGCAAACACGTCGGTTATCGCTTTGAAGATATTGTATTTGTAGCGAGTCTGATTGTTGTTAGCGTCATTGACGTAATTGAGCAGACCGGTAGACGTGCTGTAATCATAGGCAGTAACCTTGCCGCGCTCGTCGGTCACCGTTTCTACAAATCTGCCGTAATCCTTATACGTCGTCTGCGTAAGGATAGAGCCGGAGCCGGAGCCCGGCGTGACGGTGACGCTCGTTACGTTTCCGTAGCTGTCATAACCGTACGTCGCTTTGACGTTGTTTTTGTCGGTTACGGTAAGCGGTTTGTGTGTTGCCGTGTTATACGTTATATCATACCCGCTGCCGTCGGAATTTGTGATCTTATCAAGATCAACACCGTTGGTAAACTTATACGCAGGAGTATCACCGTCGGCATTCTGAACGCCGGAGAGATTACCGTTTTCATCATAAGAATATGTCTGTGCCGGTTCAGCCGTCAGAGATACATTAAGCACCTGAGCATAGTTTACGTTGTTATTATATGAAACCTCTATCACCGCATACGCCTGTTTTGCCGGAGGATTGTCAGGGTCGATATTCGGTACGACGGGCGTTATCGAATACTGCAGCTGATTCGTATCGGGATTGAACTTTGCGATACCTTCGGTCGTAGTCGAATCAAGAGTTCCCGATGCCGTGTAGTAATATATCGTCGCTTTTACCTGGAACGTTCGCGTTTTCTGGTCGTAATCAACTATATTGTTGTTTGTGCCTACGGTATGTGCGTATACGTCTATGTCAGCCGAATTACCGGCAGCCCACGCAGAAAGCATATATGTTGTATTTACAGGCATATTGAGCTGAACGGTCTGCGTCGCCGTAACGCTGCCTGAATGATTTCCGGGCAGCCAGACGGCATATCCCGGAGCATACGATGAAACGCCTGCAAATGCGCTTCCGGCAAACGTCCATCCTGTTGAACCGTTGATGAACGCACCGTTTTCAAGCAGATTGTACGCGCCTATGCTGCCTTCTTCAAGCTGAATGGCGTCAAAATACGCGGTACCCGACGTTCCTCTCAGATGCAGATAAACGTAATATGACTGCGTTGCCGGTGCCGTAAACGTACAGTATATGCGCTGCCAGCCATTCTGTATCGCCGTATCAGTCGTACCGGTCAGTTTCATACTCTGTGCGCCGGTTATACCCGAAACGTAGATATACGCTCCGTCGCCGGCAACGTTTGCGGTTTTTACGTAAGCGGACAGCGTATATGTTTTACCGGACGTCAGTGATGCCTGCTGCGAGAACACAGCGACGGCACTTGTGTTATCGTCGATTGAAAGCTTGGCTGATTTTTTGCCAATAAAACTCTGACTTTCGGTTATCTCATAACTTCCGTTTAACTGCACTCCGCTCCAATTGGTATATCCGCTTTCAAAGCTCGTGTTCTTCAGCAGATTTATTGAAGACGCGCCGACAGAACCGGACTTCGAAATGCCGTTTACGGCTTTCGATTTGCCGGTCGTTGTATTGTACGCCGCATTGCTTGCGCTGACTACGTTACCGTCTAAATCTTTTGTATACGCGGTAACGGTTCTTCCGTAAAAGTCGAAGACGTACGTGGTGTATATGTCATCAGAGTTGCCGTAAACGTCGTCGTTGCCGGAAGTTCTGATCTGTGTTTTTCTGTCAGTTGAATATGTAAACCCTATAGTTTGTCCGGTCGATCCGTTTGACGATTCATATATCGTCGATACTCTGTTTTTTGCGTCATACGTTATGTGCGCCGCTTTTCCGGTGCTGTCCGAAACGATACCGTTCAGTTTGTTTCCGCTGTAATTGAACGTTACGCTGCCGCCGTTTCCGAGAAGTCCGTTGAAATATACAGATCTTGTGATACCGGTAATACGCTTAGGCGCCGTATTGCTGTAAGAGATAGCATAAGAATCACTGCCGCTGTATATATGATCGAGAAAGCCGTTTGAAGAATATGAGAAAGATACGGTTTGGTTAGAAGTGCTTCCGGAAGGTGTCGACGTTATTGACGTCAACTTTCCTGATGAATACGTGTACGTCTGTTTGTTTCCGTCAGCGTCTTCTATCTTTGTCAGATAGCCTGAACTGTTGAACGTTTTCTTGTTTCCGTACTCGTCAGACAGTATTTTATTACTGCCGCTTAATGTTATCTTCCACCCAAGTCCGTCTTCGCTGTAATAAGTCGTGCCTTCGTCGAAATTGTAGTAGTAATGTTCGGTACCGTCTGAATCTGAATGAACGTAATACGTACGGTCGCCGACTGTGGTTGAAATGATCGTTTCCTGAACGTTGAGCTTGAAACCGGCGCCAAGCTTCATATTAGAAAAGTTGGCGGTCAATGCAATCTGGCGATTATTGTCATCAACCGAATCGCTGCTGAAATAGTATCCTGCAAGATATCCGTTATACACAAGTCCTACAGATATCGGCATAATATTTCCGGGCGTGGTAAACAACTCGGTCATAACGACGGGATTTCCGGTAAAGTCGTTTACATATACAGATCCCGCGTCCGCCGCACTTGCGGAATGAAACGTCCAGTAGTCCTCTATACCTTTGTTGTCTCTGTACGAAAACTTGAACAGCGGCAGTACCGTGCTGTACTGATTCGGGTTTTCGGAGGAACAGAAATACGTATAGTGATAGCCGTTAAGCGTCTCCATCGTGCTTATCTCTATACCGTAGTTAGTCGCCGTTCCGTTATACCACATTACAGCGGCTTCCGTTATATCGAAAGCGAGATAGCAGCCGGGAGTCGATGACGTTGACGTTCTGTAGTCAAGAATCGTCGAGTTTACAGACGGTTTCGTATTCCACGTTACAGAGGATTCCGTCCATGACGACGTTATTCTTCTTGCTGCAAAATCTATGGGTGTATCGCCTTCAAATACGGGTTTATCCGGATTGCTGAACTCATAGAGTTGCTTCATATTCAGCCTTGCGTCTACGATGACGGCTGCGTTGGGAAGCGTCGGCAGACTGTTGATCTTAACCAGCATACGCATTTCTTTGTCGCCGGCGTAGTTGCTGTAGCCGCAGGTCATATACTGATAGTTGTCCTGATGCTGATCCGGAGCGCCCTGCCATATATCAGCGTCGTCAACGTCGGAGGATGTATATTTGCCGATATACAGATCCGGATCTATCGTTACCGGGAACGCTCTTTCCTTCTCGTTTATCCAATCCTCGTTTGCCTGTACGGTAAGGATATATGCGCCGTCTTCTTCGGTAAGTTCATAGTTAACGGCGTCGGAATAAGCCCCGTCATTATCGTACATAAACGGGGCAGGGATTGAGTATATGATATCGTCATTTTCGTCCGTGAATACTATACCGCCGTTTTCATCTTTTCCGGCGGCGAGTCCTTCCGCGGTTATTCTGTATGTGAATGTATAGCTATTGAGTTTCTCCTTTATGACTATGTATTCGTTTATATGATTTCCGACAAGAACGTAATCGAAATCAACCTTGTTTTCTTCGTTACTGTATGAGATCTTTGATGAAACAAATGCAAGCTCACCTGCGGCGTCGCCTTTCTTTTCATAAGGCTCGGCGCCATCTTTCGCCTGAGTGACCGTTGCGTTTGTGTCAGTGTTGTTTACATATGAATTCTCACCCTGTATTCTTTCAAGAGAGAGCGTATGATTTTCTTTTGTTAATCTGTAGACCGTTCCGCTTTCCGCAAAGAGAGTTTCGTTGAACTTTATATCGAAGGAGTTTGCTTTATTTGAAAATCCCGAAAAATCATTTTCTTCTTTTGCTTCGCTGTATACGAGTCTGTTGTCTATATCCTCAAACTTACCGTCATTGTCGATAAAATGCACCTGTTCCGGATAAGATACAGCCATAAACGAGCCGTCCGACATACGGAACTGCCTTGATGATAATTCCCGCTTATTCTCATCTTCAAAAAGTATATATGCATCCTCAGCCGGTTTTTCATCGCTGTCGGAAACAAATTCAGTTGCGTCGACAGGGTGATCAAATTCTTCTGCTAAAGAAGCAAATGCTGACATAGGCATTGCCTGAAGCAATAACGCGAACGTCAGTACGAGAGAAAATATTTTTAAGATCTTCGGAAATTTCATATGATTGTTTCTCCTTAAAAACTGCATTTGCTTTCTTCTTTGATTATATCACAGAAGTAACGAATTGTCAAGACGAACGACACTGTAAAAGCATATTTATGAAAATTCGCGGTAGCTGCACAAGGGTATGTCGTACCCTTAAAAATCGACAAAAAAACCGAATGAGTAAGCTGCGTATAAACACAGCATCCGCATTTGTGCTTTTTTGCCTCCCGATCGACTGACTATCATAGCTTCCTTATGAGAACCAGCCTAAAACGCTTCTTCTCATAAAGAAGATTGAGCACGCGGCTGCTCTCAAGGGCAGAATGGACAGGAAAGTGTCCGTCCTTTTCCTTTTATTGCGGTTAATTTGATTTTTGTTGTTTCTGTTGCCTTCTGCGCGTAAGACGGCGTTCTATATTTGAAACCTATCGGAGAACCGTATTCGTCGTATAGATAAACAAGCGTATACGATTCCGTACCGTTTACAAATACGGTTTCTTTGACGATCTGTAATCCCTATCACAAACCCATTAATCATATGGTGTGTTCAATATTTTTATGGCAGAATGTGATCGAATTCGCCTTTGTGTAATTGACTAATTATGCGGTTTTAACTTGAAACAATCAGTGGTTATTGCATCAATTCTGAGGCATTCGAATTTTATGTATTGGCCTATAATAACATCTTTAGGTAGCATCGTATCCAATGCAAAATCCATATTATCTACTGAAATCGTAAAGTCATTTGTTTTAATTCCACAAATGGAATATGCAAAATATGACTTTGAATTCTTCTCTATTTTATAGCTCAATTCGTCTGAGATGACAATATTTTTGGCCAGTAAAACATCAAAAGCATTGGGGCTAATTGAGTTAATATCTCCAAAAAAAGGATAGGCATAACAAATAAATTCACCGTATGTATTTTTAACAAGAATTTCACCTTCAAATGACTCGGCATCATACTTAAAAACGCTCAATTTCATAATGCACCTCTTTAATATACTAGCCAACTAATACTCTTCGCGAGTTTAGCTACTGATCGTATCCCAAAGCTTGTTATGTAAGCTCCATCCTGAGTTAAACTTACAAAAGCGTAATTGGCTTGACCACCGGCGCCAAAAAATCTAATATAACCATTTAATTCTGAAACATATTCTCCGTTTTCAATTACGTAATTTGCACCACTTAAGTATTCATCAGGACTTGAAAATAAACTTCCAAATTCCGAATTATGTTTACCATAATGTTCTAAAAGTTTGTCACTACTTTTAAAACCTCTTTGCAGAGATGAGCAGGTATTATGAACCAGCACCCCAATGCAGCTTACATAATAAGTATGATAGCCCTCGACCTCAAAGTTATATACCTTAACAGGGTTTTCAAGGATCTCGTACTGAACCTTTTCAACGATTACATATTCACCGTTGACGGTAACTAATATATCACCTGCTCTGAGTTGGCAAGCGGCTGTCCAGCCTCTTATCGGAGAATAAAACGGATGCTCTTTGGTGCACGTTATTTCTTCGCCGTCGACAGTAATGTGAACAAGATGATCAGTTTCGTTTTCAAAAGTTTGAGTTGTAAGTTTAAACTATGTAGTGTCATTTTGAAGGTCGTATGCACCGATATGATCATCTGAATCGAGGTGTTCAGCTGCAAAGCAGCCGGTCGTCATAAATACGGTTAATAACATAACCGTCGCAAAAAATGTACATAATATTTTTTTCATAGTCTACCGAATTATATAATCTTGAGCATCAACCATATCTCAATACTTTTTCAGATTAGTTATTATTTTCATTTAATAACTGATGATTTTTCAGCCCATAATTGAAAGCAACGTGTTTTCAAAGGCAACGCAGGAGTTACTAAGTTAAGAAAACTACTGTATAACGATAACAATGTTCGATAAACATATACCAAACGTTTCAGCTATCGTTGCCAATAAGTAATACATTACACAATCGTTGGATTGTATGAATTTACAGATAACATATCATTTATAATCCTTTTAGTAATAAGCTGTCTGTATTTATGCTTCCATGTTTTCGATTGTCCACAATTAGTTATGATAACCTTATTGGTTGAGATTGAGCCCCCTGCAAATCCATTAAAGCTTTCTCTCACATTTATTTTTGTTATAAGGTGCAGTCTTTTTTCATTAATCATATCATATTCACTAAACCAAGCAACCGTGTATACAGGTAATCTTAATATTTCCTCAATATTTTGAGAGCCGGTATATTCTTCGCTTATCAAAACCAAATAATAACTACCTAAAACTTTATCCATGATGATAGCAACATATTTTTTACCTTGGAATCTGTACCAAAAAACCATTCCTTTACTTATCATTGCAAAAACTCCTATCCTAACAAGCTCGAAATAAAATCAATAAAGATCCTTCTACCCGGCGACCATATTTGATTGTATGTATTAGGGTTGTTGACACCACGAACAGCCATTTTTAAGTATTCATCTACAAACGCAGTTTTTGAATCAGGTGCAAATTCCCAAACTTTAGAAACTACTGGATCATTATTTAAAATGCTGTGTGTTCTTGCAGAAACATTCATCCTTGCTTGGCTTCCCTTACCAACATAGTTCTTTCCAGATTGGAATTCTATTTCATATGAGCCGGAAGAGCCACAGCTATTATGAACCAAAACGCCAATATTGCCAACATAATAAGTATGATAGCCCTCGACCTCAAAGTTATATACCTTAACAGAATTTTCAAGGATCTCGTGTTGAACTTTTTCAACGACAACATATTCTCCGTTGACGGTTACGAGAATATCACCGGCACGGAGATGACAAGCTGCAGTCCAGCCTTTTCTGGGAGAATAAAACGGATGCTCTTTGGTGCACGTTATTTCTTCGTCGTCGACAGTAATATGAACAAGCTCATCAGATTCTCTGATGAAAGTTCTGACAACCTGTTTTAAATCAACGTCTCCGGTTTGCTCGTTCGCCGCCCATACGTAATCTCCGGCTTGTACAGTCTCTATCGGAACATTTCCGGCTTCAGCCGCTACTTGAGTTCCCGCAATGAAACAAGCTCCCATCCCGACAACCATTGTTCCGATCTGCATAATTGAGTACAATACTACCTTGCTTGTTTCATATGTCTCCTCGTCACCGCCCAATAAATCATCTCGAACAAAATTGTGACCGGTTCCGGCTTCTATCATTTCAGCTACACCTTCAAGGGCATACAGCTCTGCAGCAGCAATTGTTACGGTCGCTGCAACAAACATCAGAGGAGACAATGCTCCGCATGAAGCTACGCTTGCTAACACACTTGCAACGCATAAAGCCGCTGTAGCAACCATCGTCACACCGTTTATGAATTTTCCCCAGTCCCATTCTCCCGTCGGATCATAGCCCATAACCGGGTTATTGCCGCAGTAGGTGAACATATTGAAACCGAGAATATCGTTATCGGCGTTTATATATCCGTCCGCGCTTATAAACCTTCCCCAAGAGGGGTTATAATATCTCGTCTGCAGATAATACAAGCTCGTTTCGGTATCGTAATAGTAGCCTCTGTATCTGAACGGGTTCTTAGTGCCTATTCCGGAAGCTCCGGAACCGCTTACGGTTACGTTGCCCCAGGCATCGTATTTATAGGTAACAATACTATTTCCGTATTGATCCCAAATACCGATAATATCTCCTTGAATATTCTTTTCAAAGAAGTATCCGTCAAAAACATTCCTCGCATAAGACGGCGTTCTGTATTTGAAACCTATCGGAGAACCGTATTCGTCGTATAGATAAACAAGCGTATACGATTCCGTACCGTTTACAAATACGGTTTCTTTGACGATCTGAGATCCGTTAAGCAAATACTCGTGACGGGTGGTGGTCGAGCCCGAAACAACATTTTTGACCGTTCTGATTCCGTCAGCGTTATACTTGTACGTCAGTGTTGATCCGCCGTAGATATAATACGCGCTTAATTGTCTGCCTTTCCAAGTGAGGATATCAGAACCGAT
>Ga0247611_10008858_pt1 | contig 12271 bp, 11 predicted proteins | sample 177DNAGHGhighgp2_FD_192422 | JGI IMG/M metagenome (GOLD analysis project Ga0247611, IMG submission 192422) | Sheep rumen microbial communities from Palmerston North, Manawatu-Wanganui, New Zealand - 1770 DNA GHGhigh gp2 | ecosystem: Host-associated > Mammals > Digestive system > Stomach > Rumen... | reverse complement strand
CCTCGTCGAGTTTTGGCTTCAGCACACGCATCTTGGCAGATGACATATAGCTCTTCTTTACCATTGGGAAGGTAAGAACCTTCAGCAACAGTGTAATAAGAATCAGTACGATACCCATTGAGAAGCCCCATGATGTGAGCCAGTCGAATACGTAGATAGTGAACCAACGGTTAATCCAGCGTACCAGCCACCAACCTAAGTAAACAAGCTGCTCCAGGTCGAGATCCTTGCCAAAGGTGCTCTGCTGCTCCACATCCTTAATCAGACGGAAGTCGTTGGGACCGATATACATCTCGAACTCAGAAGGCTTCACACCTGTGGGGTCGAAGGCCGTCTTGAGTTTGGCATCCATCTGCTTGAGATAGCCGGACCCCTTCTGCTGCGGAATGCTGCTCAGCAAAGCATTGGCTGCAAAGTTGTCTTTTGAGATCAATGCTGCTGAGAAGAACTGGTTCTTGAAAGCCACCCAGTCGAGTTGTTCTTCAATCTGCTTGTCAACCTCTTCAGAACTCTCGTCCAGATTCTTGGTTCCAGCCTGGTTCTTCTTATAGGTTACTGAGGTGTAGCGGTTCTCGAAAGTAAAACCTTTCTCCTGCTGACGAACCAGGTCTGCCCATTCGATGTCTACTGTCTGGTAATTGGGAGCGAACATGCCCTGTAATCCGTTAGCCTGTAGACTGAAGTGCAATATATAGTCCTTGCCCAACACATAATTGAAAACTATGCTTCCGCCATTGCCAGCCTGGGCTGTCATGGTGAGTGTGGAGTCTGTGATGTTCGAAGGCGTGAAGAAAAGGTCTTTGGTGATGATGTTCTCCGACTTGCCAGCCAACATGAAGTTCATCTGCTGGGTCTTCTCGTCGAAGAGTGTTACGTCCATACCGTCTTCGAGATTCTCAAATCCTTTGATGATGGCTTTGCTGATGGTACCACCCTTGGTGCTGAAAGTCAGCTCCACCTTGTCGTTCTTCAGCACCACGTTCTGGTTCTGACCATTGAGTGCTGAGAAGAAAAGAGCTGTACTGTCGCCTTTTGCAGCTGCTTCTGCCTGAGCTTTCTTGGCTGCTTCGTCAGCCTGTTGCTGTTTGGCAGCGTTATCCTTAATTGCTGCTGCGATACTGTCTTGTTTACGTGCAGCCTCGATCTCCTCTGCAGAAGGCTGATTCCACCAGCTGAAGCCGATGAGCACCAGTGCAATGAGAACGAAGCCGATGATAGTGTCTTTGTTCATTGTCTATTTGATTTTTGTTTCTATTTTTGCTATTATAATTAATGTACGCGAATAATCAAGGTGCAAAGGTACAAAAAAATCTCCTAATTCAATGAAATCTATTATAAATTTTGTAACTTTGGTCATTACCGAAGGTACTTTCGCTCGAAAATAACCAAATTAATTTGGTATTTTTCTCGCTTATTCGTACCTTTGCACTCAGTTATGAGAAAAACAGTCGTATTATTAGCGGCTTTCATTGCGCTCAGCGCAAGGGCCGCCCAGCCAAACGATAGTGTGGACGGACGTTATTATCGTCTGTTTGCACCAATGACGTTTTATCACAATGTGGCTGATAAGACTTTGTCGCTTAACTCTGAGGATGCAGGCAAGGATGTGGTGTCTGATGCTATCGATCAAGCCTTGTTGAATATCTACCTGAATCGTCCTGATCTGGTGAAAGCTACAGAGACGGAGCTTCAGGAGTCAGGCGAAATCATTAAGGACTTCGAACAGCCCATAGTTAATAAGGTGGAACTGGTGGAAAAGGTGGAAGAGCCTGTGATTGATGTGCCAGAGGATATCCCCACAGAGGTAATGGTTCAGAAGCCTAAGTTCTGGACCAAGAAGGGCGATGGCTATCTGCAGTTTATGCAGAACTATGTGTCGGAAAACTGGTATAAGGGTGGCGAAAGTAACTATTCTGCCGTTGGCTCATTGACCTTAGAGGCCAATTACGATAATAAGAACAAGTGGAAGTGGGATAATAAACTGGAGATGAAACTGGGCTTCCTCAATTCCCGTGATGACTCAGTCCATAGGTTCAAGGCAAATGAGGACCTGTTACGTTTCACCAGCAAGGTAGGACTCGAAGCAGCTAAGAATTGGTACTATACATTCCAGCTTTTGACCTATACCCAGTTTACCCAGGGCTTGAAATCAAATGACAAGAAGGTTTATTCTGATTTTATGTCGCCATTCAACCTGAACCTTGGTCTTGGTATGGATTATAAGGTGGCAACAAAGAATAAGCGTTTGACGGGTTCGCTGAACTTCTCACCACTCTCACTCAACTATTTGTATGTGGGTCGTGAGGCATTAGGCCCGGCCAATGGACTGGATGAGGGCGATCATGATAATCTGGAGTTCGCCTCTCACATGACAGCCGATCTTGTCTGGAAGATCAATGATGTGGTAACCTGGAAGACGCGTCTTTATGCCTTTACTTCTTACAAACGTGGTCTGATAGAGTGGGAAAATACCTTTGAGTTGAGAGTGTCTAAGTATATCTCAGCCAACTTGTTCCTCTATCCTCGCTTCGATGACTCCAGCTTATATCATGACGACTTAGGTTATTGGCAATTCAAGGAATATTCAGCTGTAGGTTTTAGCTACGCCTTTTAAATAAGAAAGCCCGCCTTCGTGGCGGGCTTTCTATTATTCTGTCATTTCTCCTTCAATGTAGAGTCGTGTCATTTCAACTACTCCGTTGGTTCGGATGGTAATCGATTTCTTGAAATGACCAGGAAACTTACCTGTGCCGTTGTAAGTCACCTTAATCTGTCCCTGCTCACCTGGCTGAATGGGAGTCTTGGTGTATTCTGGGACAGTACATCCGCAACTGGCCACAGCCTGATTAATCACCAGGGGCTGCTCGCCAACATTGGTATAGGTGAAAGTGTAAGTCACCACAGGATTCTTCTCAGAGAAGGTTCCGAAATCGTGGGTCAGTTTGTCGAACTTAATCTCTGCTGGCTTCTGTGCCAAAGCAGTTGTCAGACCACACACCAGAAGTAAAGTCATCAATACAATCTTTTTCATATTCAAACTTTCTTTGTTAAATTTCGATGCAAAGATACGAAAAAGAAGTGAAAAGTGTGGCTTTGCGATTAGATTTTTTAATTTTTAATATTTAATATTTAATTTTTTATGTACCTTTGCAGCTCAAAAGGAATAAAAGTATAATAAATATGTATAGAAGTAAGACTTGTGGAGAGCTTCGTCTCTCCGATGCAGGAAGTGTGGTAACACTCGCAGGTTGGGTTCAGCGTAGTCGTAAGATGGGCGGCATGACATTCGTCGATCTTCGTGATCGTTATGGTCTGACTCAGTTGGTGTTTAACGAGGCTGATGATGCAGAACTCTGCGAACGTGCCAACAAACTGGGCCGTGAGTTTTGTATCCAGGTAAAGGGTGAGGTAAGCGAGCGCCAGAGTAAAAATCCAAAGATGCCTACTGGCGATATTGAGATTCTGGTAAAGGAGTTGAATGTGCTGAGCGAGAGTCTCACACCTCCGTTTACCATCGAGGATAACACCGATGGTGGCGATGACATCCGTATGAAGTATCGTTATCTCGACCTTCGTCGTAATGCTGTTCGTAAGAACCTCGAACTGCGCCATCGCATGACCATCTTGATTCGTAACTTCCTCGACTCTAAGGAGTTCATCGAGGTGGAGACACCTATTCTGATTGGTTCTACTCCTGAGGGCGCTCGCGACTTTGTGGTGCCTTCTCGTATGAATCCAGGTCAGTTCTATGCGCTGCCTCAGTCTCCACAGACCCTGAAGCAGTTGCTCATGGTTTCTGGTTTCGATCGTTACTTCCAGATTGCCAAGTGCTTCCGCGATGAGGATCTTCGTGCTGATCGTCAGCCTGAGTTCACCCAGATCGACTGTGAAATGTCGTTCGTAGAGCAGGAGGATGTGCTGCAGCTTTTCGAGGATATGGCTCGCCATTTATTTAAGGAGGTACGTGGCGTGGAACTTCCCCCGCTTCAGCGTATGACCTGGAATGAGGCTATGCGTCGCTTTGGTTCAGATAAGCCCGATCTTCGTTTCGGTATGGAGTTCGTGGAGCTGATGGATCAGCTGAAGGGTACGGGTACTTTCCCAGTATTCAATGACGCTACCTATATCGGTGGTATCTGTGTGCCTGGTTGCGCTAACTATTCTCGTAAGCAGCTCGACGAACTCACAGAATTTGTGAAGCGTCCTCAGGTAGGTGCCAAGGGCTTGGTTTATGTGAAGTTCAATGAGGATGGCACCGTGAAGTCATCTATTGATAAATTCTATACGCCTGAGGTTTGGGCCAAGGTCAAGGAGGCATGTGGCGCCAAGGATGGCGACCTCGTGCTGATTCTCTCTGGCGACAATGCCAACAAGACTCGCATCCAGCTCTGCACTCTTCGTCTGGAGATGGGCGATCGCCTCGGACTCCGCGACAAGGACAAGTTTGTATGCTTGTGGATTGTCGACTTCCCACTCTTTGAGTGGAGCGACGAGGAGCAGCGCCTGATGGCAACTCACCATCCGTTCACGATGCCAAATCCTGATGATATTCCTCTGTTGGATACGGCTCCAGAGAAGGTTCGTGCTGTGGCTTACGACTTCGTATGTAATGGTGTTGAAGTTGGTGGTGGTTCACTTCGTATCCACGATGGTAAACTCCAGGAGAAGATGTTCCAGATTCTCGGTTTCACCCCTGAACGTGCGATGGCCCAGTTCGGCTTCCTCATCAATGCCTTCAAGTATGGTGCACCTCCTCACGCTGGTCTCGCCTTCGGTTTGGATCGCTTCGTTAGTCTGATGGCTGGTCTCGACAGTATCCGTGATTGCATTGCCTTCCCGAAGAATAATAGTGGTCGCGATGTGATGTTGGATGCTCCTGGTGAGTTAGACCCGAAACAGCTGGAAGAGCTGAACCTGTCGCTTGACATTCATCAAGAATAAAACGCTTTCTGCCAAAAATACTTAAATATCAAAAACTTGTCTGAATTAATAGTGTTAATTTTGCACACGAAAGATTTGATTTAGTATTGATTAAAAGAAGTATCACTTCAATAAAGTATTAATTTTAAAAAACTATGGCAGAAAAGAAAGCAACAGCTAAGAAGGCTACTGAGACAAAGGCAGCCGCAGCTAAGAAGACCACAACCGTGAAGAAGGCAGCAGCACCTAAGGCTGCAGCAAAAGCTACTCTCGCAGTAAATGCTGAGAATGCAGGTTTCAAGGCAGGAGATGTTTATCAGGCACTGGCAGCAGCAGGTAAGGCTCTCACCGTTAAGGAGATTGCTAAGGCTGCAAAGATCTCTGAGGAGGCAACTCTTCTCGGTCTCGGCTGGCTCTTCAAGGAGGGTAAGCTCGCTAACGACGGAGAGAAAGTTACATTGGCATAAGACAATTAACTAACAATAAAAGAAGGTCGGTAATTTCTTACCGGCCTTTTTTAGTGTTATATGTAAATGATCATTATGAGAGAGCATATTCATATATCCTCATAACTTTTTCAGCTACGTTATATGCATTAAAACGTTGTTCAACTAAATTCCGAGCTAATTCACCATATTGGATGCATTTTTCTGGTGCTTTTGATAACAATATGATAGCATCTGCAAGGGCTTGTGTATCATTAAATGGAACAATATATCCATTTTTGTCATGCTGTATCAATTCTCGTGTTCCATCTGTTGGCGTTGCTATAATTGCCTTTTCCATTGCCATCGCTTCTAATAATGCTATTGAAAGACCTTCCCATAGACTTGGAAGACAATAAACGTTTATAGCATGTAGCAATTCCGGTACATCTGTTCTAAATGGAGATCGATATAGATATCTGTCCATGGATTGTGATTGTATATATGAATCGACTTCTGGATCCATATCACCTTCTCCAATAAAAATACCTTTAATTTGAGGATTCTGTCTGTGAGCTAATTCTACTGCTTTCAGAAAACCAATTGGATTCTTTTGTTTTGTACATCTGGCAATAAAACCAACAATAAAGTCTTTTTCAGACATTCCCATAGAGGGACGAAGATTCTCAATCTTCATTTTTGGGTTAAAGCGTTCTAAGTTAATTCCATTTTCTATAACGTGAGCCTTTTTTAATCCAAAGTATTTCTTGCCAGTGTCTGCATTACTCTGTGAAACACATATAACTTCTTTGCTATAGTGACATATACATTTCTCACTTAATGCTCTTATTTTTCTTATGATAGTTGGTTGATCATCATGAAAACTCCATCCATGTACAGTGTAGATTAGTGGTATATGCAATTGATGAGCAGACCAGATGACGTTAGATGCAGCTCGACTCCCGTGGGCGTGAATAATATCAACCTGTTCTGATTGTATTAGTTTCTTGATACTCTTTTGAACATTTAGGTCAAAAGGCTTTTCAGTATTAATAATGTGGCAATCAATCCCTATTTCTTTTAGTCGCCGAATCATTTCTCCATCTGTAAAAGAAAGACAGATGGGACATATTCTCTCTTTATTTAATAAACTGACTAAGTCGAAAAGATGTGATTCACCTCCACCTATTTGACCTTGGCGTATAACTTCTAAGACCTTGATCATATCTGTTTGATTATTTTTGCGGGAACCCCAGCCACAAGCGAATGGGGAGGGACGTCTTTTGTTACTACTGCACCTGCTGCTACAATGCTATGGGTACCAATTCTAACACCAGGAACAATGGATACATTGGCTCCAACCATTACATCATCTTCTATGACTATAGGCTTAACAGAAACACCTTGAGCATTGATAGGTTTATTCGTGTCGTCAAAATTATGTATCAATGCCGTAATAATGGTTCCTTGGCCAGTACAGCAGTTATTGCCAATAGTCACTGGTCCAATAATTGTCTCATGAAGGCCAACTCTTGTATGGTGACCAATGATTACATCACCTACTGCATTATTGATACAAGTAAAAGACTCAATTACACTGTAGTCTCCCAGTGAGAATTTCCTGTATGGAGGTGTATCCATTCTAACAGAACGATGTATGACAGAATGTTTGCCTCGATGCTGATATAAAGGTGCCAATAATCTGATGAACCACCTGGGCCTCGTCTCCACTTGGTTCATAATCACCCAATCAACGAATTTTTTCCATTTTGGATTCTTTTTAAATCTTTCTCTAATAGCCTCGTTATTCATAACTTTTGCATTTTATGACTACAAAAGTACAAAATATTTTGTTTAGTTCCAAATTTTTGCCTATATTTGCAGAAAAATCTGTGGATAAATGAATAAAGAATACGATTATCTTATTGTTGGTGCGGGTATCTATGGAGCAACTTTTGCTTGTATGGCTCATCGTCAAGGCAAGCGTTGCTTGGTCATTGATAAGCGTAATCATTTGGGTGGCAATATCTATTGTGAGAATATCGAAGGCATCAATGTGCATAAATATGGCGCTCACATTTTCCATACCTCCAACAAGAAGGTGTGGGATTTCGTGAACTCGATTGTTGAGTTCAATCGCTATACCAATTCACCCATCGCCAATTATAAAGGCAAGCAGTACAACCTGCCTTTCAATATGAATACTTTCTATCAGATGTGGGGTGTATTAACTCCTGCTGAAGCTCAGGCTAAGATAGAGGAACAGCGTCAGGAGGCCCTTGAAAAGATGCGCGCCGATGGCGCCACAGAACCCCGTAATCTCGAAGAACAAGCGCAACTACTCATTGGTAAGGATATCTATGAGATTTTGATTAAGGGCTATACGGAGAAACAATGGGGACGTAAGTGCTCAGACCTTCCTGCTTTTATCATCAAGCGTCTACCAGTTCGTTTCGTTCATGATAATAACTATTTCAACGATCGTTTCCAGGGTATTCCTATGGGAGGCTTCAATAAACTTATCGATGGAATGCTCGAAGGCGTAGAAACCAGATTAAATACCGATTTCTTTAATGATCGCCAACATTGGGAACAAATAGCAGATAAGATTCTTTACACTGGTAAGTTGGATGAATATTACAACTATCGCTACGGTAAACTAGAATATCGCACAGTACGTTTTGAAGAGGAAATTTTAGATATGCCTAACTACCAAGGTAATGCCGTGATGAATTTCACAGATGCAGAAGTACCCTATACTCGAATCATCGAACACAAACACTTTGAGATGTTTGGTGATGATGTCTATAAATGTCCAAAGACAGTCATTTCCCGTGAATACTCTTCAGAGTGGAAGGACGGCATGGAACCCTATTACAGTGTAAACGACGAACGGAATATGTCGCTCTATCAGCAGTATAAGGATTTAGCTGACCAGGAGCCGAACCTCATACTCGGTGGTCACCTCGCCGAATATAAATACTACGATATGGCCCCGATAGTAGAGAAAGTTATGAACTTGTTTTAATATTGAAAAAATATGTCAGCGAAACAAACACTTTTGATAATCGATCAAAATATCTGCGATATAAACGGAGTTTTGTTAAATAGAAGAATGGTTTAACAGATGTAAGAAAGAATATGTATAGCCAATAGTATTTCTTGCTTTTCACTTCTTCAAGTAGTCTTGCTCTTTGATTATACAATGCATTGCGTAAATCATCAGATTTTACGTTGTTCTCGAAAAAATAAATACCTTTTAATAAGATGTAGAATGCATATGTATAATACTCTGGCCATGGAAAATGTGGTGGATTATCAAGTATTTTTTTGCATGATATTGTCCTGCTCCTAATAATATGAGTAATTCTTTCTTCCGACGTATTTGTAATGTTGGTAGGATTGTCCTTGGCATATATATATGTTACTTTAGGTACAATTAACACACTCTTTGCATGCAAAAATACGAGGTATGACCATAATAGATCTTCATTGATAATCCCTTCCTCAAAATAAATTTTATCCCTAATAAGCATTGTCTTTTTTACAAGTTTATTCCAAGAAGTATGAAATAGTTCTCGTGATAGCAATTTGCGCAAGGCTTCCTCTTTATTATTTTCAATTAGAAAAGATGTATCATCATCGAAGTCCATAATGCACCTTTTATCCATCCGATCGTATGCATTGCCCATTATAACATCCACTTCGCAGACATTTGTTTTGTTTAATTCTTCATACAAACTTTGTAAAGCTTTTGGTGCAAGGATGTCATCAGAGTCTACAAAAAGAACATAATCGCCAGATGCATATTTAAGTCCTGTGTTGCGAGCTGCGCAATGTCCGCGATTTATATCGTGATGCTTAATAATAAAGTTTATTCCGCCATGATATTCCTGGAGTTTTTTAGAAACTACTGTCATGCTGTTATCAGGCGTACAGTCGTCAATCAAAATACACTCCAAATCTATACCCTCACACTCTTGAGATATGATTGAATCAAGGCATTCCTCAATATACTTCTCTACACCATAAATGGGTATAATAATACTTAGTAATTTCATATTTCTGCTAAAATAAAAATCGTTTCCAATTATCAATAATGTGATGTATCTCAAATCGCTGGGCTATTTTTAATGCCTCTTCTGATTTCGCCTGCCAGTCTATATGTGTGGCATCTTCTAATCGTTCGGCAAGTTCCTCAATATTGCCATTTTCAAAGAACAGACCGAAATCGCCAAGTATCTCATTACAAATAGGTAAATCAGATGTAACTACTGGTAACCCATGAGACATGGCTTCTACCAAAACCAGTGGCATTCCTTCCCATCTGGAACTTAGCACATAGACTTGTGCATTGGAATAGAAATCCTGAACATGATAGGTAAATGGATGAATAGTGATCCTATCTTCCAGATGGTAATTCTTGATAAGGCTTCTGTATTTCTTTTCTTCTGGTCCTTCGCCAACAATATCTAATTTCCAATCGCTATTTTTCTGTGAGAACAGATGGAAGGCTTCAATTAACAGGTCTATACCTTTGTGCAGTGGCGTAAAACGCCCTATGGTGAGGAATCTCTTGCTATTGCCAATTGAGGGATTCCCTGGTATAAGTGTCAACGGGTTATAAATGACAGTTGGGAAAAACGCTTTATCATATTGGTGGAAGCGATTAGCATCATCTTGGCAAAGTACAACAACTTTGTCTAACTTTCTGAATTGATAGATGTAATGTCTTCGCCTTTTAGGTCCGATATAATAATGTGAGTCCTCTCCAAACAAAGCCTCATATGAATTATGCAACCATCCAATTAGTTTCGCATTCGGAATTTGCCTGCGTAGTGTTGCTAATCTGGCAGCCAAAGGTGCATGTACACCAATGATGACATCGTAATTTCCTTGTTTTAACTCTTTTGATAATGCATCTCTCAGTTCTGATGGATATGAACTCTTGGCATAGAGATCAGAGCACCATCTTGACTGTGGCTGAGTTTTCAGATAGATACCACTAAAGGCTTTACATAGTTTATTCTTTAGATAGCTAACTTTAGGATAAGAGATGAATCTATAGGCGATATTGGCTTCATTCAGACCATACAAGGTTGTATCTTTCTTGTTTGCATGATCAAATGTCAGTATGGTCACGTCGTACTCCTTTGCCAATTCTTTGGCAATCACCGCCGTCACCCGCTGTACACCACCGATGGTGAAGATACTGTCAACTATGAAGCAGATCCTTTTCATGTTTCAAATACATTCTTTAATACAATCCCCATCTGATTCTTCCAAGATAGAGCTCTGATTGACTCTCTGATTTCTAAAGGAGTCATAGATAATCCTTTATAGAATTGAATGATATGATTGATATCAATAGGTGTTTCATCGGCAGGAACCTTTAATACATAGGGTTTCTGATCAAAGTCTGTATCTGTTTCAGAATAGACGAAAGGAATACCTCTTGCTGCATATTCTCTGTTCTTCAGTGTTTTAATCTTTTGGATACCGACACGATGACGCCCTAAACTTCCAATACCGAAATCACATTGATTGAATAGCCCATCTAATTCTGCACCATGTTTTTTGCCATGAAGAATCACGTACTCTTCCATGTGATGGTCAGCAATGAACTTCTTGAATTCTCTTTCTTCCTCTGCAATAAAGAAATAGCCTACTATGTGGAATCGTACGATATATGTTTGTGGCTTAGAGTAATAATTAACGAGGCCTTTGAGAACTCTGTCAAAACCATGCCATTCGTGTATTTCTGCCACACCTATCAGATTAAGTTCTTTAGATGTGTTATTAATTGTCGACTTCACTTTCACACTGTTGAAATCTATACCATTAGAAATTCTGATGGTCTTTTGTCCGAATATCTCTTCATAGTCAGAGAATGTCACAATGGCATCTAACTGTTTTGCTAAGTATTTTCTGAATATCTTGTCTTGAAAAATTTGTTTGTCCATACCCTGAGTATGATATTCTGAATCGTATGGGTATGTCGGAATCTCCATAACCACTTTCATGCCAGCTTTTCTCATCCTTTTAACCATACGGATAGTAAAAGGATTCGCGTTGTGATTAGACCGGATATATACAAAGTCGGTCTTTTGTGAAATGGAATAGTTAACAACTGAGTTGAATTCTATTCGTTTTAGTATCTTACTTTTCTTTCCGCTTCCGTAATCTCTGATAGTTTGCCCATCTACCATTCTCCGCTTGGTATCTTCTTCGTCCATATAGCATATATGAACCTCATGCCCATTGGCTTTGAATGCCTCCAGTTGATATGATATCTTCTTGCTGATACCATTACTTGGGTCGAAGCCGTGAAAAATAAGAAAGAAAATCTTCATATTGTTTACATCAGATGTTTTAGTTTTCCAACAAGGATGATAGTGGAGTATGATAGGGAGGAAGGTAATATTCCCATTATCCAAAACAAAAGATTGATAGCCTTGTGCTGCTTGAATTTTAATATTTCCATAAATCCTAAAGGATGTTGAATCGCTTTTTTGAATTCTTCTTTTTTCATTGGGGCAGTCAAAATGTTCTTGTTACGTATAAAACCAATCAATATATAGAATAAATCCAGATGGATTTTTGTTATTCTGTTCTCGAAATAGCTTTTACCCCTTAATTCTTTACATTGTTGTTTAAGATATTGGAAGTTGCAAATGTGTTGGCGAGCCTCTTCAATATTAATTTGTTTTCGTAATTGGTAATTAGAAAGTGAGTTTGCTCGAATTACATAACAATATGTTACATCAGGTATGAATGTTGCCGAAAGAATCAAAGGTTGCATGTCTGCATTGAAGAGCACGTCATCCCAGAATTTAGTTTTCCTGAATCTAAGATGGTGTTTTTCAATAAAATCTTTCCTTAGGAGAATATTCCAAATAAAGTTATGCAGGTTACGGCGATGAATG
>Ga0247611_10008857_pt1 | contig 12272 bp, 15 predicted proteins | sample 177DNAGHGhighgp2_FD_192422 | JGI IMG/M metagenome (GOLD analysis project Ga0247611, IMG submission 192422) | Sheep rumen microbial communities from Palmerston North, Manawatu-Wanganui, New Zealand - 1770 DNA GHGhigh gp2 | ecosystem: Host-associated > Mammals > Digestive system > Stomach > Rumen... | reverse complement strand
ATTCGTCAAGGATCACTAACTGTTCATAGCGCGGGGTCATGCCCACACAGACAAAGGCGTGGGCGCTGCCGTTGCCGCCGAAGTCGACGCCGATATAAGCGGCCATCAGAGGCGGGGCCTGCTGGATTATGTGCGCTTGCGGGTCATTGACAAAGGGCCGATAGATCGCGCCCTCCGCGGCTACCCACAGCCCCAGGATATAGCGGTCATACAGCACAGTCCCGCGGTATTCCGTTTTCAGTGCCTCCACAAAGGCCGGGGGCAGGGTCGGATTATCGTCAAGGGTGTAATGCTGCTGGTATATGTCGGCGTCGCTGTCCAGGAATTTCTTAAACCAGTGCGCCGGCCCTTCGGGGTTGCAAGCGCCGTCAAACCGTGAATAGGGCTTGTCAAGGCGGCTTTTCAGCATTTGAAAGACGCCCTCGTTCCAGGTGCCGACTTCATCCCCATAGCCATACTTGATACTGCTGCCGCGTATACGGTCAACGTGGCGGGTATTGTCAGCTCCGAGGCAATAGCACGTTTCCCCGAATAGGGTCGCCGTGTTGTCGCTGCGAATATCGGTCACGATCTTAGGGCCGTATAACTCTTGAAGCGGGGCTATTATGTTCCGCTGCAAGGTGCCCTTGGTGTTGCCCAGGATCACCACAAGGCCCGGTTTGCCCAGGCGCTGCCGTATATGGTGGGGGATCACATAGGCCACGTCCACAAAAGATTTACCGCTGCGCACAGCGCCGGTTTTGATCCCCCATCGGTGGCCGTCGCTCTCCCGGATATATTCGCGCTGTTTATCGGTGAATATCATGCTTCGGTGTTCTCCAGCTCCGCAACACGGGCGGCAAGGTCGTTTACTTCGGTCAGGCGCGCCGCGTACTCAAGTAAAGCGCGCGCCGCACTCACGCGGGCGGTGGGGCCGGTGGCGTAGTCCTGGCAAATCTCGGTCAGGGTGGACAGGGCCGGGTTAATGGCCTGCTGGGCCTGCCTGGTGGCCGCGTCCACAAGATCGTCAAAGGCGGCCCTGTATGCGGCCATAAACTCGCCGTCCCGCAAATACTTGCGGAGGGTCTTTTCGTCGATCCCCGCCGCTGCTGCTGCTGCTGCCCGCGTCGGGTTCGTCAAAAGGGCCTGCAAGGCGGCCTGTTTTTTCTGGTTCAGCATATCGCGCCCCCTGTCCCGATTTTTCCCGCTTTTTCCCGGAAAATGGCTTCTTGTTCGTTCAATCCCTGTTCAATCCTTTTCAGTCGTTCAATCTGCGCCGCCCGCCGCTGCTCCTGCTCCAGTCGCCACAATACCGCCTTTTCGGTGGTGCTGGTGTGGTCGCGGTTGAAGCTGGTAACGGTCACGCGGGCATAATATGGGGTTCGTTCGTCCAGTTCGGCTATATCGCCGCGGGCATCCGCGCGCAGGGCCTTGTCCCGTCGCAGGCTCTTTAATGCCCGCTGCTTGATCTGCCTCACGCGCTCCGTGGAGACGCCCAGGGCCGCCGCCGCTGCGCTGTAGGGCTTTTCCTCAAGGCCGCATATCCGCATTACCTCGCGTTCCTGGTGGCCTTGTAGGCGCTCCACGGCCCGCCGCACATACTGCCGCAAGTTGTCCAGGTTCAAGGCTTCATCCGTCGCCGGCAAGCTGGTGTCCTCCAGCGCGTCAAGGCCGGTCATGCCGTCCGGATCGTCGGCCAGTAAAGGGGCGTCAAGGCTCCGCGCGCCGGTGTGCGCCCTGGTTGCCCGGTAGCGGCCCGGATCGTCCTCCGTCGCCGGCTGCCATCGGTAGCCCATAGCGGTGTAAATCTCCCTGGAGATATACCAGGCTGCCCAGCTGGCCCAGCTGCGCCCTTTATCGGGGTCGTAACTTTCCGAGGCTTTCACCAGGCCGATAAATCCCGCCTGGGTCAAGTCCTCGACGGACACAGCCCGGTCAAAGGCGCAGGCCCAGGCAAACCGGCGCGCCACAAGCTGCAAAAGTCCGCGGTTCTCTTGATACAGATCTTCATACATTCGCGCCGCCTCCGCTGGATCACCTGGGCAATACCTCGCCCGCCTCTTGATATTCAAGGTACATATCATCAAAGCGGTCTTTTGCGTGCCTTACTGCTGTGTCGGCCTCCACATAGCGGTCAGTGCAGAATTTCAAGGCCTTTACATCCTCACAGGTCAGCGCGTTCCGCTTTCGCCATTTGCGTTCCAGCTTCGCGCGGATCACAGCGCCCGCGGCTACTTTGAGATCGTCGGGCCAATACTCCTGGATCGTATACTTCCCCATGCTCTACCCTTCCTTTTCGTCGGTGGTGTACCATTTTACCGGCATGACGCCCAGGGCCTTACACAGTAGCAGGGCCGCCGGCGCGTCGCGGCTGTCGCGGAGATCAACGGCAATTTCCCGTTGCCTGGTTACGATGACAAGGCGCACAGTCTTGTCCTCCAGGTCAAGGCTCGACGGCTGCCGCCGCTGCCCGTTCCTTTTCGGCCCTGCGCGCCCAATAGCTTTGATTGATCTTTCGCACTTTGTCCTTGTTGGCTGCGCGCCATTTCCGCATATACGCGGCCCTGGCGGCCCTCGCCATAGCTTCCTCCGTGTCGGCGTAATACTTATTCTTTCCGCGCATGATGTTCAACACGTCCTTTCTGTGCGTCCCGCGTTCGTTGCATCTGAAATACATCTTGTGCATATTATACCACAAACCACGACGGGACGCAACTATCTTTATATTTGTCTTTCTTCTCATGTTTCTACTTGAAATTATCTGCATAACCTTAAGTAGAAATCGGGGTGTTTCTGATCCAGTAAAAGAGGGCGCGCCCTGGTCGCTGCGCGTTCGTTTCCTGGCAGGGGTCGCAGGGGACGCAGGCCCCCGCAAGTAGAGTGACGCGCAGGGCGAAGTCACGCAGGGAGGCCCCGCCTCCCTCTACTTGCCTATCATGGAAACAAGGATCGATCTCTTATCGTATCCCCGGAAAGGGTCAAGGGAAAAACAGAAGGGTTTTCCTTGCAAGTACCGGGTAGGGGAACAAAGTGACCCATTACCCGTTACTTGCATTCTTCCCCTTTTTCGATAAAAAGAAGGTGCGGCCACACGGCCACACCTTCCCGGCTTCGCTGGTTTACATCTTCAAAATGCTGTCGGGCAATTCGTCGGGCAACACAACAAACTTTTCCTTTTCGCTGCCCTGGTACAGTTCGCAATCTTCTTCCCGTATGTTGACATATACGGGCTTCTTGCTGGTGATGTCAAAGAAGTGAAGCCGTCCTTCCTCGACTTCCACCAGTTCCAGGATATGCCCGAAACACGCCCGCATGGCTTCGTCCGCGTTGGCGACATAAAACCGGTTGTATTCCTCGCCCGCGCAGATGTAGGCCATAACCGGGTCACCTTCCCAAAACTCATGCAGGCCCTTCGGAATAGGCTCCGAAGTGATGGTAACTGTACCCCGTTTCAAATCTTCTTTCTTCGGCATAATTCTTTCGCTCCTTTCGGGGTAATATATCATAATCGGCCAGGTGGCCGTTATGGGTTATGATAGGGGATCGACTTCCTGGTGGGCGTCGGCTACCAATGCGGCCAGTTCTTTCAGCACGGCCTCACGATCCTGCTTTGACTGGCGCTTGCGCTTTGCCTGGGCTTCGGCGGCTGCCACTTCCTGAGCGGCCCGCTTTTCTTCGGCCTCGATCTCCGCGGCAAAGGTGCCGCTGTACTCGGTGAACATATCGACATGGGGATAATACTTGAAATCGACGTGCCAATCTGTCAGGCCGTAGCGGTTTTTAAGGCATACAAGCTGCACAGATCGCGGCAATTCGGCCTTTGCCTGCTTTATGCGTTCCCGCTTTTCGGTTATACGCCCGTTCGCCTCAAACAGCTTATCCTCCAGGCATGACAGCTGCAAGCCCCATACCACGTCGGCGGTGTACTCGATCCCGCCCGATTCCTTGAAACTCTCAAAGTCGACGGGGGTCAGATAGTTGGCCCGGTTCACGCTGGAGATCACCAGGACGGGCACTTGTAGCTTGCTGCTCAGTATCTTCAAAGTGCTTACTATAGCGTCTATCTCGTCGCGCCGCGTGGCCTTTTTCTGCACGGTGTTCAATATCTGCAAATAGTCCACGATCACCACGGGGCCGGTGTTGTGCTGGTTTATGTACTTCGCCACATACTCGCCCAGCTGCTCGACGGTGTACTTAAAGCCCCCTTCTATGACGTTCATCCTGTCGCCCACGGCCTGCGTATAGTCCCGGATCGCCGCCGACAAAGCGCGGCTTGTGACGCCCTGGCGAATTTTCAAGCTGCCCAGGGAGTTGTTATAATCGGCCTGGGCCGTCCGTCGTGCAAGGCTTTTGCTGGCGAGTTCAAGGCGGCTTTGTTCCAAGCTGAAATACAACACGTCGCGCCCGCTGGCGGCTATCTGATCGGCTATCTGGTGGATCAATGTAGTCTTGCCCAGGCTGGAGATCGCGCCGATAGCATACAGGCCGGGGAATATGCCGCCGTTGCTCTTTTCGTCCAGGTAGCCAAAGCCCGTACTGATCGCGCCGGTGGCTGCAAAGTTATCAATCTCCGCGGCCATTGAATTGAGTATGTAACTGCTGATCCCGTCGCCCTGCTTCGGCTGCTGCTGATCCTCCGCGGGCTTTTCTTCCTGCGTCGGTGGCGTCGGTGGCACTTCTTGTACTTCCGGGGCCTCTGTCCCGCTGCCGCCTATCGTGTCCGTCCAGTCAAGCGCCCTGTCGCCCTGGCCGGCTGCCGGTGCGAAGTCGACGCGGGCCGGGTGCAATATGTCGTTCTCAAATGTCGCCATAGCTGCGCCCAGGGTGATGTTATGCCGGCGCTGCAAATAGTCGATGATCGTCCCGGCGTTCGTCCCGGCGTGGTTGTCGCTCCAGCAATGCCAAAGGTGGTCGGTCACCTGGAAACAGTCATTGTGTCCGCATATCGGGCAGGGGTTCATATACAGCTTCGTCCCCTTCCGCACTTCGCGGCTGTTCTCGGTGCTGGAGATGTAGGCGGCCAGGTCGAACACTTCTATTTCGTCGCGCAGATCGCCGCCCTGGGCGCGCTGCTGGCCGCTGCTGGTGCGGGTGGCCTGCTGGGCCTCCGTTGCCTTTGCCGACTTCTCCGGGGCTGTGGGGGGCGCTGGCAGGGCGCGCAACGTGTCGGCGCTGGTGGCCTGCCTGCTGGCGTAGAACACACAGCCCGCGCGCCCGCCGTAGAATAACCGCGCGCTGTCTCTGATCCCGGTATCAGCACAGCCAGGGCGCGCCGCGTTGAATATCCCGGCAAAGCGCGCCGTCAGCTGGACGGCCTCGTCTCTGTCTGTCAAGGGCTGCTCCAGCACCAGGACAACACGATATTTCGGCCATGCCTCCGAATTGCTGAATGAAAAGTACATGAAACAAGGGTTGATCCCGTGGCGCTTCATCAAGGCCCGCGCCTCGTCGGGCTGCAATGGCTGCTCCAGCATGATCTTATTGCCCTGGGCGTCCTTTTCCCCGCTGTCGTTGTCAATGTCGGCGCAGATCACTTGCTGGCCCTGCCAGGTGTCGCCGGTGGTGCCGGTCATAGCTGCCGGCGTGAAGGTGTAACCGCGCTGGATCGCGCTCATAAGCTGCTCCACGGTCAAGTCCCGGATGCTCTCCGCGGCACAAAGCCGGTTGCGGATCGCGCCCACATAGGCGCTGGGCTTCTCCGCATATCCGCGCCGGTCAAGGTTTAATCTGATTGTTCCCTCAAAGGTCATTGTTCAAAGCCCCTTTCTGTGATATAATCGGGGCAGGCGCTGCCCCTGGTGGTGGTGCTGTTGGGCGCTCCGAGGCTGGCCGGCTGTGGTGCGCCCTCTTTTACTGGCCGTTTCCTGTTCCCCTGTAAAGGCTGCGCGCGGTGGCCGCTGCGCGTCTACTTGAAATTACAGGCATAACCTCAATTAGGATTTCACCCGCTTTCGTGACGATTATAGCACACGCGCCGCGTCAGCTGGGCGCGGTGTGCGTCGCTTAAAGTACTTAAAGTACTTAAGGCGCGGATGGGCCTCAAAACGCCCACGGCGCAGGGGCTTTGAAAAGTCGTTGCGCATCGATCCCCCCCATTTTGCGCATCGATCCCCCCCCTATCTGCGCATCGATCCCCCCCCATTTTCTATTTTTTCGTCGCGTTTTTCGCGGCTTCGCGGGCCTGCTGTCGTTCAATGGCTGCTTTCGTTCGCTGCGCGCGCCGTCCTTTTGCCGCGGCCCTGCTGGCGTGGGTGGGATAGGTCGAATAGTCTACCTCAATGAAGCCATTTATGAAGGTGTCATAATCCATGCTTTCGGGGTATTCGACTTTCGCCCCGTCAGCTGTATAGACTTCATAGAAGATGCTCTCCAGCGCGTCCAGGTCTGCAAAGGTCTTGCGGATGATCCTGTCCCGCACGTGTCGGTTGCCGGCCATGACGGCCTCATAGCTGGGCAGGTTGGGCGTAATGCCCACAAGGGCCTTTATCCGTATACGCTGCCGGCCTGCCTTGCCCTCGTTCAGTCGGTAATTCAAGGCGATATACCGGCCAAAGTAGAATTGATTTGTCCGAGGGTCTACCTTCCAAAGTTCGCGGGGGTAGTCCATCGGGGCCAGAGTGGTGACGTCGTTGTAAAAGTCCTGGTTATAGTTCCACCTCACGACGCCGCCCACTATGCCGGATGTACCGCCGTTCAATCGGATTATACAATTCTCCTGCCATTTCCCGTCGACTTTTGATTTGCCGCTATAATAGATCGCGCTCAATTCGGCCATCTGTTCTAAAACTTCGGCGCGAAAGTCCTTCAGACTGGCCGGGGACGTGCTTTTGCCTCTGATCCTGGCAAGGGTGGACAGGGGGATAGCTATTGACGCGCTGCTGGTGCGCCGGCACTCTTGCAGGAATATGTCATTGAGCATAAGCGCCTTTGTGGACACTTGCCCAGGCTTTCCCTTGAAGCCGGCAAGCTCGAAGATAGTATCCTGCACTTTGATCTTGCCTCGCCTGGTGTATGGGTCTATCGCCTTATCGCCGGTGTTGATCCTGGCAAGGGCGTTTGTGGTCGTGCTTTGAGGCACAAGGGCAAAGGTGGCCGTCTGATCTGCCAGGTATTCCGTAACCTGGAGATAGATATAGCCGGCATACACACAGCGCCAGTTGATCGCGTCGTCGTCGAGGGGGCCGCGTCCTTTGCCGGTGACGATCTCCACCAGGGCCGCCGTGAAGCGCTCCGCGGTCATGTCCGCATAGCGTTGTATCTGCTTCGGCGTGGGCCTCTTGTAGGCCTTCAGATAGTCAAACATGGTGGCCAGGATAGCCGGGTCAGCAGACCAGGCAGGCATGACGGGGTTGTCCTCCGTGGCGTCGGCTTCAGTCAGGCGCGTCAATTCCAGGGAGGGCAGGCCGTGTGGTCCTTTACTGGTGTCAATCCTCATGGGATAGTGCAGGGACGGCGTAACGCAGGAAAAGAAGCGCTCCGAGTACACGGCGCCCAGCTGCACCAGGTCGGTAGCGTCGGGGCCGTAGATCACGGGCAGGCGCCCCACGTCGGCGCAGTTTACCATGTCTTTGATCTCTGACAGCTGCTTGATACAGGCGTTCAAAACGCCCTGGGTGTTGTTCATGACTGATCCCCCATTACAGGCCGTTTATCAGGTCTTTGGCCTTTTGGTATATCTCCCCGTTGCGCTTGCGCTCTGCCTCTATCACGGCGTTGACATACTGGGTCATGCTCTGCCCGGATATACCGGCCATAACTTTGATAAAGTCCAGGTTGGACGGGGTAAAGGCCATGTTGATTCGGGGTAGCTTCATCCCGCGCCGGCCCTGTGTCTTAAATTCCTCTTGTGCCTCAAGTGCTGCTTGCGCTTCATCTTCGGGCTGTACCCCTTGCGGCATAACCGCGTCAAAAATGCTGGCCTGGGCCTGCTTCGTGAAGTCCTTTGCCATTGTGTTACTCTCCCTTCGCTTTGATCTCTATAGCATCCAGCAGGGCGGCAAAGTCGGCTGCTGGTTTGCTTTTCGGTGCGTACTCAAATAGGCTGCTTTGTGTCAGCTGCGCCTCACGCACGGCCACGGCCTCCCTTATCGGGGTGTCGATAAAGGGGACGCCCAAGTCCCGGCATCTGTCCCGGATCGCGTCGGCCATGTTGCGGTTGATGATGCTCCGCGGGCTGTACTTCACCAGGAACACGCCCAGCAGGGCCGCCCCCTGGTTATAGTGTCGGGCTGCCTCGACGATCTGCGCAAGCCCTCGCAGGCTCAACGGGTCGGCCTGCATGGGTATCAGAATATCCGTGGCGGCCTCCAGGGCGTTACCGAGGGCCGCGCCCAGGGTCGGCGCGCTGTCGATCACTACCAGGTCATAAGCCCCCGCAATGGGTCGAAGGGCGCGCGCAAGCTGGCCGCCCTTGTCTATGAGTGCAATATTCATGTGTCCCGGTATAATGTCCCCGTGTCGGGTGCGCTGGATCACCTGGCGGGCCGGTCTGCCCTGCGTCAGGTCATAGGCTCCAGGGCCGGCCATGTTCGCCCCCATCATAAAGGACAGGTTGCCTTGTGGGTCGAAGTCGACGCCCAGCACATGCAGGCCGCGGGCCGCTGCGCCCGTTACGATTGCGTGGGCCGTGGTGCTTTTGCCGGTGCCGCCCTTCTGGTTGGCTACTGTGATTATTCGCATCTGATCCCCTCCAAATTCTACTTAAGGTTATGTATCTAATTTCAATTAGGGGGCGCGCTGCCCCGCTGGATCGCGCCCCCTGTGGTGACATTACACCAGGCTACGCCGTGCGGCTTCTTCCTCAGCGGTCATTTCAAGCGCGGCCTTTGCATCGTGCATAGACATGGCATAGCCGAACAGATAGCAATAACGGGCAATGGCTCGAAACTGGTTCAGCGGGGCCAGTTTGCCCTTTATTCCCATTTCCCGCCGCGCCTTGGTGTAATCGTCCAGCGCGGCAATTATCAGCTCGTCCACGGCTTCGGTGTTTGCGCTTATCTGCGCGTCTACGGTCTGCACAGCTTCGTCTATTTCGGCGTCGGTGATGGTGTACGGGTTCGTCTTGGTGGTCTGGTTGCTCATGGTTCGCGCCTCCTTGCGTTCCGGGGCAGACCATGATATAATGATCCTGCCCCCGTCTTTGGTGGGTTGCCCTGGCGCTGCCGTCTCACTTGCACGTCAGGGCGCTTTTGTATCTCCAGCAGGCCGCGGGGCCTGGTGCTGGCTGCTTTACTGAATCGCCCTCAACACGGCCAGGGCTTTGTCCAGCTTGTCGGCGGGCAAGCGGTTTATGATTTCTATGGCCTCCGCTGCCGCGCTCTGTTCGGTGTCGCGCTTGAAGTAGTAATCGAATACCTGTTGTTCTGTGACGCGCTCGGCTCGTTCCTCCGCGTGTACATAGATTTCAGTCGTGGAGGGGTCGGCGTGGCGCTGGTGCTGCTGTGCCAAATAGATGTTATGGGTAGCCATATAGGCCCCCGTGCCGCTGGTGTGGCGCAGGCTGTGGGCCGTCAGGCGGTCAGAATCATAACCGGCGCTTTTCAACAGGCCCTTCAAAATGGTGCTGATCGTGGTGGAGGCAATGCGCCCGCCTTTGCTTCGGTTGCTGGTGCTGGTGAATAGGGGGCTTTTGCCCGTGGGTCGGTCTGCGCGGGCCGTCAGGTATTCGTCCAGCGCGGCTTTAACCTCTGGCGTCAGCATGACAGGGGCGTCCTTTTCGTCGTGGCCTTTGCCCTGGATGTACAGATAGGCGCGCCCGCCCAGGGTCTTTATATCCTCCACGTTCGCGCGGGTTACTTCGACGGTGCGCAGGCCGCACGTAATGCACAGCAGATAAAGGGCATACAGGCGCTTTCCCTGCTCCGTGGTGCGGTCTATGGTGGCGGCTATGGCCGGCACATCGTCGCGGCCCAGCGCGTCCTTTTTGTGCTGATCGTGGCGAATTTTCGCCCCTTTGATGTTGTCGGCCACGTTGGGGTAAAGCCCTTCGGCGGCCGTCCACTTGAAAAAGTGCTTGACGGCGCGCAGATATTGCGCCTGCGTCCCGGCTTTGTACTCGCTGCCGGTCAGATATTCCTTGTAGGCTTTCACATCGTCGCGGGTGGGCTGGGTAATGCCCTGGGCCTGCATCCAGCGCGCAAAAGCCTTGATACAGGTCACATAGCCCTTTATCGTGCTGTCCTTACAGTCGGTGTAGTCGATGAAGCGGGCGAACAGGTCGCCGGAAAAGGTGCGGGCCGGCATCACGCGCAGGCTGTGCGCGGGCTGGATCGCCATAACCGCGGCTTCGCTCATGTTTCGCGCCTCCCTTGAAATCTTATCTTTATCTTAGTATACAACAGGTGAAGGGGGCTTGTCAAGCACAATTTGCATATTATGTACTTCTTGTGCATCAAGTGCAAATAAAAGCGGCCCGCCTGCATCAAGCAAAAGCGGGCCGGGGATCACCAGGGGATTACTTCGGGCCAAAACCCCAGGCCGCCGCAAAGGCTTCGGCTGCGCCCTCTGTTTTCGCCGGCTGCGCGGCTTCGGTTCCCCAGGCTTCAAACTCTTTGTCCGCTGCGCCGCGGGCAAAATTCCGCTCAAAATCGGAATTGAAGCCGGTGCCGTCTGCCACGTTGAGGAAGTAGGTTGCGCGCTTGCGGGCCTGCTCCCATTCGTGCATCCTGGCGTCAGGGCCGGGGATGTTCCGCACATTGTACGGGGCTTTCACGACCAGGCCGCGCTCCCCCGCCTCGCGGGCGGCTTTGGTGGCTTCGGCGTTCCTGGCCTCGCCGTACTTCTTCAGCTGATCCAGCATGGTGTAATTGTCCTGGTAGCGGTCTACCATTTCGGTAAACTGTTCCGGGGTAACGCCCTGGCCCTGCAAAAGCTGGGCGTCGGCGGTCAGCTTCGCGCCGTCGATCTTGCCCCATTCCTGCGCGCCGCGGCTGCCCTCGCGGATGATCTCATTAATCCGCGCTTCGGTGGCCTCGCGGGCCTTTGCCAGTTCGCCACGGAGACGGGCTTCTTCCTTCTTCATGCTGTCGGGCTGGTAAATCTGCCGCCCTTCGGCTATCTTCTTCTCGGTCTGCTGGGCCTTGCCCAGGTAGTCCAGGATAGCGTCCTTCGTTTTCTGAATGTAGGTGTTCATTCGTTATGCTCCTCTCTGGCCGCTTCTTCGGCCTCTCGGTTGATTTGTTCGGCGCGTCCGCTGCGCTCATACTCTGCGCCGGCTTTGAAGCCATTGCCATAGCCCAGGTTATAGATCGCATTTACCGCGGCAATACATCCGCAGGCGTGGCGGTCTATATCGTCGCCGTTGGCCTCGACGCGCTGCTCTACTTCGTAGGCGTCGCGGATCGCGTTGTACAGCTGGCCCTCCAGCTGCATAGCGGCCCGGACGGCTGCCTGGAAGTCAATAAAAGCCATGTTTCCCGCCTCGATTCTCTACTTAAGGTTATAGGGGTAATTTCAAGTAGGGGCATCACGCGCCCGGATCGCGTGGGCGCTCAAGTCGGCCTCGATGCTCTCCCAGGCACGGCCCGCGGGCAGGCTCCCCCGTATTCGCTGGGCGTCGGTGAAGGGCTGCACGGGCAAGCCGGCGTCAAGCTGGGCCATGTACAGCACGGCCTCCAGCGCGTCCACGGTGCGCCGGCTGCCGTCCTGCATGGTCAGGCTATACAAGGGCAGGGGCCGCGCCCTGGCGCGCTCCAGGGCCTTTACGCGGCTGTCAAGCGTGGTCATATCGCCTTACCTCCATACATCACAGTCAATGAAGTACTGAATATCATGCTCAAAGGCATACTCCGAGGCGTCCAGCACGTCGACGCAATAGCTGCCATCGTCCAGGCGCACGTCCTGCCCTGGCTTCTTATCGTCCCATACTGCCGCCGAATAAGCGCCCAGGATGTTGGTGCAATGCTCCATGATCTTGAGACGGTGCGCGGCAAACAGGCGCACGGCGCAGTAAATGCGGTCATTTATGGGGCGCTTCATGCACTTGTAAACGGGCACGGTGTGGGCCGCCGCTGCTGCCCCTTGCAGGCCCTTAATCAGGGTTGTCTCTGCGTTGTCGGCGTAACAGTCGAGAACAGGATAGCGGGCCTTATTGCGTCGGGCAAACTCGACATAGGCCGCCTCCAGCTGTTGCGGGGTTATCTCCCCTTTGTGTACCCATTCGTCAAGGATCACTAACTGTTCATAGCGCGGGGTCATGCCCACACAGACAAAGGCGTGGGCGCTGCCGTTGCCGCCGAAGTCGACGCCGATATAAGCGGCCATCAGAGGCGGGGCCTGCTGGAGTATGTGCGCTT
>Ga0247611_10008856_pt1 | contig 12274 bp, 11 predicted proteins | sample 177DNAGHGhighgp2_FD_192422 | JGI IMG/M metagenome (GOLD analysis project Ga0247611, IMG submission 192422) | Sheep rumen microbial communities from Palmerston North, Manawatu-Wanganui, New Zealand - 1770 DNA GHGhigh gp2 | ecosystem: Host-associated > Mammals > Digestive system > Stomach > Rumen... | reverse complement strand
AGGGAACAAATATTAAATCATGAACCATATGTAAAAATTAGTAAAATATTATCTAACTATATTCCACCAAAAATGTCATCATTAATAGTAGTAGATAACTTATCAAAAGAATTATTCTCAAAAATAGGAGAAATTAATTTCTTTGGGCTAACTTTTGAACTATTTAATGGTAATGGTGGACATTCAAAAGGTGAAATAGTTATAAAGCTTGATAATATATATTTTACAGGTGATATATTAGTTAATCCATTAGGTTATACTGATGAACAAAAAGAATTTAATTTACTTGCTCCATACTTAATGACTAGTGTCAATATGGATTCAAAATTATCAAAAGATGAAAGAATAAAGCTAGAATCTATTATTAAAGATAGTGATATAGTGTGCTATGGGCATGGAATGCCTAGATTTTAAAAATAATTAAATTTATAAATTTAAAAGAATAAAAAATGTGATATAATAAAATTTGGAGTGATATGTATGGCAAACGCTAAATGCTTGAAATGTACAACATTTTTTGAACTTAAGATTGCTAAAACATCAACAGCTAAATTACAATGCCCTAAATGTGGTAATAAAGCACTTGTTTATGAGTATTATGATGAATATGAAAGATATTCTAAACAAAAGGCTCATGATGAGTTAGCAAAAAGAGAAGAAGAATTAAAGAAAAGAGAACTTGAACTAAAGAAAAAAGAAGAAGCACTTAAAATAGAAAAGGCAAAATCACAAAGTGCTTTAAAACAAATAAAGTATAGAGAAGGTATTTATACTGGTGAATCTTTAGTTATAAATGGTAAGAGAGTAAGAGAAGGTAAAGGTACTTATAAGAGTAATGATGGCGATGTTTATAGTGGAACTTGGAAGGCAGATTTCCTAACAGGTGAATGTGAACAAAGATTTAAAGATGGCACTTATAATGCAGGTACTTTTGAAAAAGGAAAACTAATATGTGGCAAAACTAAGCGAAATTTTGCGAATGGAGTATATGAAGGCGATATAGATAAAGGTTTATTTGATGGTAAGGGTAAAATAACTTTAACTACAGGGCAAGAATATATTGGTGAATTTAAAGCTGGTAAGCGTAGTGGCAAGGGAGTTTGTAAATATCCTAATGGTGAAAAGTATGATGGTATGTGGCTAAATGATATGAGAGAAGGTAAAGGTACTTACTATTATGCAGGAGGTCAAAGAGAAGAAGCTACTTGGCATGAAGGACGTCAAATGGTTAATACTCCAACATATTATTTTGATACAAATGGAGTTATTGAAGAGCGTTATTATGAAAATGGTAAGCTTATTAAAAAAAGAGCTTTAAATAAAAATACCGCAAGAATAGGTCAAATTGTTTTAAAAACAAAATCAGGCTTATTTGTTGGTGATTTTAGAAATGGTAAGATTAATGGCATTGGTACTTATTATTATGCTAATGGAGATGTATATGAAGGGTCATTTAGAGAAAATCTAATTGATGGTAATGGCGTTTATTATTTTGGCTCTGGTGAAAGAAAAGGCGATAAACAAGAAGGCGCATACATGAAAAATGTTATTGTTGGCCAAGCATTCTATTATTATAAGGATGGTAGGATAGAAAGCCGCCAGTACAATCCACTAGGAAAATTAGTAGGTAAAAAGCTACTTAATGTTAATACAGTAGAACCAGATCAAAGAGTTGTCCCATTTAAGAATGGTGATATCTATGTTGGTCAAATTATGGACGGTGAACGTTGTGGAAAAGGAACTTATTATTTTGCTAATGGTGAAAGATATGAAGGATTCTTTAGAAACAATAACCGTCATGGAGTAGGCACTTACTTTTATACAAATGGAGATTTTGAAAGAGGATCATTTGAAAATGGTAAAAAGAATGGACCATTCATTTATACTCATAGTGATGGTAAGAAAGAAAACAGAGTATATAATAGAGATGTTCTAACAGTTGATTCATTGTACGAAAGATTAAAAGATTGGGCAGAAGTATAGAAAGGATGGATTATTATGGAATTAAAAGGAAGTAAAACAGAAAAGAATTTAAAAGAAGCATTTGCAGGTGAATCACAAGCAAGAAACAAGTACACTTATTTTGCAAGTGTTGCTAAAAAGGAAGGTTATGAACAAATTGCTGCTATTTTTGAAGCAACTGCTAATAACGAAAAAGAACATGCTAAAATGTGGTTAAAAGAATTAAATGGTATTGGTACAACAGTAGAAAACTTAAAGGCTGCTGCTAGTGGTGAAAACTTTGAGTGGACTGATATGTATGAAAGAATGGCTAAAGAAGCTGAAGAAGAAGGATTTAAAACTATAGCTATTAAATTTAGAATGGTTGGAGCTATTGAAAAAGAACATGAAAAAAGATATTTAGCTCTTTTAAACAACATTGAAATGCAAAAAGTATTTGAAAAATCAGAAGAAACTATGTGGGAATGTAGAAACTGTGGACACTTAGTAATTGGAAAGAAAGCTCCTCAAGTATGTCCTGTATGTGCTCATCCACAAAGCTATTTTGAAGTTAGAAAAGAAAATTACTAGAATACAAAACGGGAATCTTCCCGTTTTTTTTATTTTTTTTTATTTTTTTATGTTATAATATGTGTAGGAAGTGATAATAATGAAAAAGATGATTAAATTATTATTTGCCTTTATAAGCGGATTTTCTTTAACTTTTTTATGTAGTTGTAAAGATAAAAAAACTACTAAGAGCACAAGAATAATAACGACAAATGATAGTTCTAAATATAGCGAAAAAGAAATTATGAGTAGAAGTTTAACAGGAAATGACACATTACATTTAAAATGTGTTTGTAGAACTGATGTAGGTAGTTATATGGATGGAGAATTTTTTTTTATAAAAGAAGATTATGATTATTTAAAAGATAAAACCGATGGAACCTTTTATCATGAAGATGAAAGATATATGATTTTTTTAAAAAACGGGGAATTCTTTGTTATAGAAAAAAATGGTCATGCGCCTGATGGTGGTAATTCATGTAGATTATATGCTGAATCATCTACCTTTATAAGTTATAGCGCATATTATGAAGAATATGGCTTTGGGGATCCGGATATTACTGTAAATATTCCATTTCCTCAATTAGCATTAACTGAATCAAACCATGCAGATGCTAGAAGAAAGGCATACATTTATGAAAGAACAGTAATAGATAATAAGTATAGAGATTACATCATACAATACTATAAAGATTTATCTCGTTTTAGAGGATTAGAAAAAACGGACAATGAAGTAAAATTTTATGCATATTGTACAACTTTTAATGATGGAAATGTAAAATGTAATTTCACAGTTCATCTAGATGATGTTATAACTATTACAGTAGAAAAGGTAAAAATTAACTCCTAATCAAGCATTAGGAGTTTTTTATATTGTTTTATTTTATTTTTTTGATAAAATAGAAATAGTAGGAATTAATATTTATATTAATTACTAATAGTTTGTGGGTGAAAACATGAAGGTTTTATTTGTTGTTAATAACTTCTATGCAAAAGGTAATGGATTAAGTGCTTCAGCTAGAAGAACAGTAAAAAAATTAAAAGAACGTGGAATTGAAGTTAGAGTTTTATCAGGGAAAAATCCAGATCCAAATGGACCACAACCTGATTATATTCTAGATGATTTTAAGTTCCCTATTTTTAACCCTATAATCAAAAAGCAAGGCTATCAATTCGCTAAAAGCAATAAAAGAATAGCTATTGATGCTATTAACTGGGCTGATGTAATTCATTTAGAAGAACCATTTGTTATTCAAATGGGTGTAGCTAAATTAGCTAATAAAATGAATAAACCTTGTACAGCTACATATCACTTACATCCTGAAAACTTATTTGCATCTGTTCATCTAGAAGGAACTTTCTTAAATAATATTACTATGAGATGGTGGAAGAAAAGTTGCTTTGATAGATGTAAGATAGTTCAATGTCCTACAGAAAATGTTAAAGAGCGTTTAGAAGAAAACAAATTTAAAGCTGAACTTAGAGTAATATCTAATGGGTTAGTTGTAGAAGATTTAGTTAACGATAACAATACTGAAGTAACTAAAGTAAGTGATGCTAAATATACTGTTATTACTATTGGTAGATATAGTGTAGAAAAGAATTTAAAGACACTACTTAATGCTATGAAATATTCTAAACATAATCAAGAAATACAACTTATTTTCTGTGGTAGAGGTCCACAAGAAAAGCACCTTAAAAAGCTTGCTAAAAAATTAATGAAAAAGGGCGTAATAAAGTATAATCCTGTATTTGGATTCTATCCTTTAGGAGAACTTCAAAAGTTCTCTAGAGGTTCTGATTTGTATATACATTTAGCTTATATTGAAGTTGAAGGCTTATCTTGTATGGAAGCTGTACAAACAGGATTACTTCCTATTATTGCTAAAGGTAAATATAGTGCAACAAGTCAGTTTGCTTATGATGAAAAATCAATATTTAAGCAAAAAGATCCAAAAGATTTAGCAAGCAAGATAGATTATTGGCTAGAACATGATGATGAAAGAAAAAAAGAAGCCTTAAAATATAAGGATTTAGTTTATCAATATAATATCGATTATTCGATAGATGCATTAATAGAAATGTTTAATGATGCAGTTAATATGAAGTAATGTTTCAAACATTACTTTTTTTATGTTATAATTACTATTGTTAGAGGTGATATTATGGATAATGTAATTTCCATAAAGCAAGAACGTAATTATGGAATTGATTTTTTAAGAATTGTATCAATGATTATGGTACTTGTTTTACATATACTTGGTCATGGTTGGGTTTTAGATAATGGAAACAATATTAAATTTAATAATTATATGGCTTGGTTTTTAGAAATAGCTTGTTATGGAGCAACTAATATATTTGGTATAATTTCAGGGTATGTAGGTTATAAATCAAAGCATAAATATGCTAATATTTTATATTTAAACTTACAAGTAACTTTAATATTATTGGTTACTATTACAGTATATAAGCTTAGATATCCTGCAGATGTTAAATTAGATGATTTTAAGAAAGCATCAATGCCTTTTGCTTATTACGTATTATGGTATTATAGAGCTTATTTCTGTATGTTTTTCTTTATTCCGTTTATGAATATGGCAGTAAGTAAAATGAGTCGTAATGAAGGTAGATTAATGATTTTTTCTATATTCTTTATTTTTACAATGATTCCAACATTCTTTAATAATGATGCATATGATACAAATTATGGTTATAGTGCATTATGGCTTTCTATGATGTATTTAACTGGTGCTTATTTAGCTAAATATAAGGTAAGTGATAAATATAAATGGTGGCACTTATTGCTAATATATTTTATATGCGTATTAGTTACTTTTGGATGGAAGTATCAACCACTTGAATTTTATTTCTTTAAGGATTTAGTTAATTATTCATCACCTACTGTATATATTTATTCAATAGCGTTAGTTTTATTATTTGCGAAATTTAAATTTCATAAGGTTCCAAAGCACGTTATTAAGTTTTTTACACCACTTGCTTTTGGTGTATATGTAATACATGTTTCACCATATTTTTGGGCTAAATTTATGGACAATAGATTTAAAACATTAGGTGGAATTAATCCTTTTGTTTTCCCATTTGCTGTAATAGGTATTGCAATATTATTATTCATTTGTTTTGCATTAATGGATTATGTAAGATATTTATTATTTAAGTTATGCAGAGTTAAAAAATTCTTTACATTCTTAGAAAATAAAATTAGAAAACTTTGTAGCAAAATATTTAAGGAAGATAGTAATGAATTAGTTACTGATAGTACTCTTGTAGAAGAAAACAATATAGATACTTTAGAAAAAAGTAGTCAAATTGAAGTTGAAAATGTCGATGAAAATCTAAAGGAATAAATAATTCTTAAAATAATATATATTTTAATATATAATAAGTTATGTTATAATATAAAATGTTGTAAAGGGAGTGTTTTTATGAAAAAGTTATTACTTGGAAATGAGGCTGTAGCTCGTGGTGCATACGAAGCTGGTTGTACTGTATGCGCTAGTTATCCTGGTACGCCTTCAACAGAAATAACAGAAAATATTATTAAATATGATGAAATTTATGCAGAATGGGCACCTAATGAAAAGGTTGCTAGTGAAGTAGCAATTGGTGCTTCAATGGCTGGTGCAAGAGCAATGAGCTGTATGAAGCATGTAGGTATGAATGTTATGGCAGACCCATTATTTACTGTAAGCTATATAGGAGTTAATGGAGGCTTAGTATTCTGCGTTGCGGATGATCCTGGTATGCATTCAAGTCAAAACGAACAAGATTCAAGACATTATGCTAAAGCTAGTAAGGTAATGATGCTTGAACCTTCTGATAGTTCTGAATGTAAAGAATTTATGAAAGATGCTTTTAATCTTTCTGAAAAGTTTGATACACCAGTAATCCTTAGACTTTCTACAAGAGTAAGCCATTCACAAGGTTTAGTTGAATTAAATGATAGAATCAATTATGAATTAAAACCTTTTGAAAAGAATATTGCTAAAAATGTTATGATGCCAGCAAATGCAATTAAACGTCATGTAATTGTTGAAGAAAGATATAAAGATTTAGTTAAGTATGCTGAATCTACTAAATTAAACAAAGTAGAAAACAACAATTCAAAAATTGGTGTAATTACAAATGGTATTTCATATGTTTATGCTAAAGAAGCTTTAGGAAATAAAGTTAATTATTTAAAACTTGGTATGGTTTATCCGCTACCTATAGATTTAATTAAGAACTTTGCTAAGGGTTTAGATAAGTTATATGTTATTGAGGAATTAGATCCATTTATTGAAGAACATTGTAAGGTTAATGGAATTAATGTAATTGGAAAAGAAGTATTCACTATGTTATGTGAATATACTCCAAGTATGATTAGAAAGGCTATATTAAATATAGATCCTGTTGAATGCCCAGTAATAGATGAGACTATTCCAGTTAGACCTCCAGTAATGTGTGCTGGTTGTCCTCATAGAGGAACATTCTATGTATTAAAGAAGTTAGGATTAATTGTTTCAGGAGATATTGGTTGTTATACACTTGGTGCTGTTAAACCTCTTGAGGCTGTTGATTCAACAATATGTATGGGAGCAAGTGTTTCTGCTGCTTTAGGTATGGCTAAGGCTAGAGGTAAGGAATTCAATAAAAAGCTAGTATCAGTTATAGGTGATTCTACATTTATTCATTCAGGAATCACTGGATTAATTGATATGGTTTATAATAAGGGTGCTAATACAGTTATTATTCTTGATAACTCTATTACAGGTATGACAGGTCATCAAGATAACCCAACAACAGGTAAGACTATTAGAGGCGAGGAAACTAAACAAGTTAATTTAATTAAATTAGCTGAAGCTATAGGAATAGAACATATTGTTGTTGCGGATCCTTTTGATGTTAAGAATTTTGAGGCTGTAGTTAAAGAAGAAGTAGCTAGAGATGATGTATCTTTAATTATTGCTCAAAGACCTTGTGCACTTCTTAAGAAGGTTAAGTATACAGGACATTGTGTTGTAACTGATGCTTGTAAGAAATGTAAGCAATGTATGAAACTAGGTTGTCCTGCAATAAGTGTTAAAAATGATAGTATTATAATTGATCAAAGTCAATGTAATGGATGTGGATTATGTATTAATGTATGTCCATTTAAGGCTATTGTTAAGGAGGATTAATTATGAACATAATGATTGTTGGTGTAGGTGGACAAGGTACTCTACTTGCAAGTAGAATTTTAGGTAATACAGTTATTAATGAAGGTTATGATGTAAAAGTATCAGAAGTTCATGGAATGAGCCAAAGAGGTGGATCTGTAGTTACTTATGTTAAATATGGTGATAAAGTTTATTCTCCAATTATTGATAAAGGTGAAGCTGATATAATTTTAGCTTTTGAAAAGCTTGAAGCATATCGTGCTATGCCTTATTTAAAAAAAGATGGATTAATCATTTGTAATGATCAAGAAATTAATCCAATGCCTGTTATTATTGGAGCTGCAACTTATCCAGAAAACATTTTTGAAAAGATGAAGAAGAAAGTTAATTTAAAAGTAATTGATGCATACAAATTAGCAAAAGAAGCTGGAAATAGTAAATCAGTTAATGTTGTTTTAATTGGTGTTATGGCTAAGTCTACTAATATAAGTTATGACAAGTGGATAGAAGTGATAAAGCAAACAGTTAAGCCACAATTTATTGATTCAAATATTAAAGCATTTGATTTAGGTTATAACTTATAGGAGGTAATTATGGCAATTTATCAAAAAGAATTTGAATGCATGGATAGAAATGAACTTAAAAAGTTACAATCCGAGCGTTTAGTTAAACAAGTAAAAAGAATGTATGAGAATGTAGAATTATTTAGAAATAGAATGGATGAAGCTGGATTAAAACCTGAAGATATTAAAGGTGTAGATGATTTATATAAACTACCATTTTCATATAAAAAAGATTTAAGAGATTATTATCCTTATGGGTTATTTGCTGTACCTATGAAGGATGTAGTTAGAGTACATGCATCTAGTGGTACAACTGGTAAGCAAATAGTAGTTGGATACACTAGAAATGATTTAGATATGTGGAGCGATTGCTTTGCAAGACAATTATATGCTGCTGGTGCAAATGAAGATTCATTTGTTCAAGTATCTTATGGTTATGGATTGTTTACTGGTGGTTTAGGTGCACATGATGGTGCTCAAAAAATTGGTGCTACAGTTATTCCTACATCTACTGGAAATACACAAAGACAAATTCAAACAATGATAGATTTTGGTACTACAACTTTATGCTGTACACCAAGTTATGCTTGTTATTTAGGTGAAACTATTGAAGAAATGGGTGTAGTTGATCAACTTAAGTTAAAATCAGCAATCTTAGGTGCTGAACCATGGACAGAAGAAATGAGAAAGACTATTGAATCAAAGCTTCATATAAAAGCATATGATGTATATGGCCTATCAGAAATTATGGGTCCAGGTGTTGCTTATGAATGTGAATGCCAAAAGGGTATGCATGTTAATGAGGATATGTTTATTCCTGAAATAATAGATCCTGACACATTAGAAGTACTTCCAATTGGTTCAACTGGTGAATTAGTATTTACTACTATTACTAAAGAAGCATTCCCACTAATCCGTTATAGAACTAGAGATATCGCAAGTTTGTCACTAGAAAAGTGTTCTTGTGGTAGAACATTTATTAAAATGACTAAGCCTCAAGGTAGAAGTGATGATATGTTAATCATTAGAGGTGTAAATGTATTCCCAAGCCAAATCGAGGAAGTATTACTTAAGGTTGGTGGAGGTATTACACCAAACTATCAAATTATTGTTGATAGAGTAAATAATAATGACACACTTGATGTATGGGTAGAAATGAATGAAGATATGTTTACAGATGATGTAAAATCAATTGAAGCTACTCGTAAGAAAATCACAGATGCACTTAGAAGCGTTTTAGGTATTGGTGCTACAGTTAAGATGGTTGCTCCAAAAACTATTACAAGAAGTGAAGGAAAAGCTAAACGTGTAATTGATAATAGAAAATTGCATTAAGGAGGGATTTTTATGTTAGTTAAACAAGTAAGTATTTTTGTTGAAAACAAAGAAGGAAAAATTGCTCAAGTATTAAACATTTTAGCAAAAGAAAATATTAATATTAGTGCCTTATCACTTGCTGATACAACTAATTTTGGTATTTTAAGATTAATTGTTGATGATCCTAAAAAGACAAAAAATATTCTTCAAATGGAAGATATTATTGTTAAGGTTAATGAAATTTTAGCTGTTGGTATTAATGATAAACCAGGAGGACTTGCATATGTTTTAGATGTATTAGCAAAGGCTAATATTCAAATAGAATATATGTATGCATTTACTGGCCATAATAAAGATTATGCAACAGTAGTATTTAAAACAAATGATTTAGAAAAAGCATATGATTGCTTAAATTTAAAAAATATTCCATTAGTTAGTGCTGAAGATATTAAACAAGTTTGGTAATAAAATTTCTTTAAAAAGGAAGTGAGATAATGCCAGAAACAACAGATGTAGTTACTACTACTAGTGCTAAAATAACTAGTAGTGCTTACTGGGAAAATAAGTTTGATGAAATGTTAAAATGGATAACAACAAATGGTATAAAAATGCTTCTAGCATTAATCGTTTTATTTATCCTATTTAAAGTTGTTAATGTTATATCTAGAAGAATTAAGAAAAATATGGTGAAAAGAAAATGTGATCCTACATTTACCGTTATAATTGTTAATATTTTTAGAAAAGGCATTAAAATATTATTGTTTATTTCTTATTTAGCGTTTGTTGGAATTGATACAGCAAGTATTGGAGCGGTTATCGCAAGCTGTGGTGTAGGTATTGGTTTAGCCCTACAAGGAAGCTTATCTAACTTAGCTGGAGGTATAATAATTGTCATTGTTAGGCCATTTAAGCTCGGTGATTATATTGAAGCACAGGGTGAAGGTGGAACTGTAGAAGATATAAGAATATTCTTTACTTATATAGTTACACCTGACAATAGAACTGTAATGATACCTAATGGCATATTAGCTAATGGTGTTATTAGAAACAATTCAATGAAAGATAGAAGAAGAGTTGATTTTAATTTTACTGTAGCTTATAATTCTGATTTAAAATTAGTTAAAGAAACATTACTTAATTTAGTAAGTAGTGATGATAGAGTATTAAAAGAACCTGCGCCTTTTGCCCAAATATCTAAGTATGGTGAATCTTCTATTACATTTACTGTTAGAGCGTGGGTTAAATCAGCTGATTATTGGCCACTATATTTCTCTATTATGGAATTAGTAAAAGTAGAATTTGATAGAGTAGGTATAGTAATACCATTTAATCAATTGGATGTTAATATAAGAGGAAAAGAAAATGAATAAAAGTAAGCTTAGAGCGTATGCGAAATTAATTGCTAGACGTGGATTAAATGTTAAAAAGAACCAAGATGTTTTAATACAAACAGGTCTTGAACAACCTGAGTTTTTAGAGATGGTTGTAACTGAACTATATAAGGCTGGAGCAAGAAAGGTAATGGTAGATTTTTATTATTTACCTCTATCAAAAATCCATAATAAATATAGAAGCATTGAAGCAATGTCTAAAATAGAAGATTTTGAATTAGAAAAGATAAAATGGAGAAGTAAAAACTTACCATGTATACTATTTTTAGATAGTGATGATCCAGATGGATTAGTTGGCATTAATCAAGAGAAAGAATCAATTGCTATGAGTAAGAGATATCCTATTATTAAGCCATATATTGATTTGATGGAAAATAAATATCAGTGGTGCATTGCTGGTGTTCCTGGGATTAAATGGGCTAAGAAGGTATTCCCTAATTTAAGTAATAAAAAAGCTATAGAAGCTCTATGGGAAAATATATTAAAATGTTCTAGAAGTTATGAGGGGGATCCTATTGAAAATTGGGATTTACATAATAACGATTTATTAAATAGGTGTAATTATTTAAATAGTTTAGGATTAAAGGAATTAAGATATAAGAGTAGTAATGGAACTGATTTTACTGTTGGCTTAATTAGTGATGCTCTATTTATGGGTGGAAAAGAAACATCTCTTTTAAAGAATGATTTTAATCCAAATATTCCATCAGAAGAAATATTTACATCTCCTAAAAAGGGATTATGTAATGGAGTACTTCATGCTACAAAGCCACTTAGCTATAGAGGAGAAGTTATTGATGATTTTTACTTTGTATTTAAGGATGGTAAAGTAGTTGAAGCACATGCATCTACTAATGAAGAATTATTAAATAAGATGATTAATGAAGATGAAAATGCGTGTTTCTTAGGAGAGGTAGCTTTTGTACCATTTAATTCTCCTATCAATAATACTAATCTATTGTTTTATAATACTTTATTTGATGAAAATGCTTGTTGTCATGTTGCTCTTGGTCATGGATTTACAAATGTTATAAAAGATTATGAAAAATATAGTTTAGAAGAACTAAGAGATAAAGGTATAAATGATTCTATGATACATGTAGATTTTATGGTTGGTTCAAGTGATTTATCTATAGTTGGTATTGATAATAAAGGTGTTGAACATACTATTTTTAAAGATGGAAATTGGGCATTTTAATGCCTTTTTCTTTAAGGGGGTGAAACAATGACTGATAATGAATTATATAAAAGTATTACTGTGCAAGAAAAAATAGATATAATTGATGTTGTTAAAGCATATACAATTTTATATCATACACAAGTTAATAATACTTAT
>Ga0247611_10008855_pt1 | contig 12276 bp, 16 predicted proteins | sample 177DNAGHGhighgp2_FD_192422 | JGI IMG/M metagenome (GOLD analysis project Ga0247611, IMG submission 192422) | Sheep rumen microbial communities from Palmerston North, Manawatu-Wanganui, New Zealand - 1770 DNA GHGhigh gp2 | ecosystem: Host-associated > Mammals > Digestive system > Stomach > Rumen... | reverse complement strand
ACAACCTTCTATTTATCAGAAGGTAATAGCATTAACTGAAAGAAATTATTCATTAAGTTTATCCTATAAATCTATGAATAATCCTCAGTTACAATACACAGACGATCATGCAAAAGCGTTATCAGAAGCAAGTTTATTAATGAATATTTGTATCCCTTTAATATGTCATTTCGCATATACTTGTATGATAACAGATATAGATGAATATTTACTTACAATATATGATTTTATTCTTAATGCTCCTATATTTGATGGCAGAATTAAGATAACATCAAAGTTATTTGAGACTGCAATTTCTAATGTAGAAAAGAATAAAAAGAATAATGAGATTATTTGGAAGAAACAAGATATTAGAGGAGTTACTCCTAATATTCATGCAGAAAATTCTGTAAGAAATATTATACTTAATATCATGCCTAAGTATACCTTCGATAAGAGCATGATTTCTCTTAATTATACGAGTATACAGAAGAATAATAAGTTCCAAATCACTGATATTGCGTATGAGTATACCTTTATCCCACTTTCAAGTTCTAAAAGGGATGGAGAAGATAATGCAAGTGATTTTGATAGATATGAAGCTAATATGATTAAGACTTCAGAAGCACTTTATTTACAATCTAAAATTAATTGCTCTATGACATCTCAAAAGATTAAATCTATTTGGGGTCAGCTTAGAGATAAAGAAGTAAAGTATTTTATGAAGCATCTGAAGAATGATAATGATGAGATAGTGAATGGTTTTCAGAAGCAATTAATATTTAATTTGTTCTATAAATATTATGGCGATACTGAAAGTATTAAAGATAATAATGCTAGATCTTATGTAGAACTTATGCTTATTGGAAAGAAGATGCTTCTTCAATATAATATGAGTTTCTTACCTTATGTATTATCTTCTAAGGTAAATAAGATAGTGGCTAGAAAGACATTAAATAAGAAAGAATTAGCAGAATTACAATCATTCCCAGAATATGAGATGGTTGTTGATAAATATAAGAATGAAAAGATTATAAAGCAGATACTTAGTACAATAGCAACCATAATCACTTCAGATTTTAGTATTATTGATTATGATAATGAAGCTATCGATGGACAGAAACTTATAGTGGAGCCATCTATGATTATGAGAGAATGTTTAGTATATGCTTTACTAATATAAGATGGAGATTATAAGATGAATGAAGCAGGAAGATTATTGATAAGAAAGATTCTTATCATTGTTGGATTAATAATGCTTACTATTTCTATAGCAATAGGTGTATGTATAATAATATTCTCATTTAAGTTTATGGCTGGAACTTGGTTAACACTTGGTAAATATATTCTTGCTATGATTGGATTAGGTCTAGCTGGCGCTATAATAGCTATTATTGGAATATTTATCATATACCTTTCTATAGATACTAGTGATATCGAGGCGGCAAATAAGAAAGGTAAATAAAAATGAATGAAAAATCTGTACCACTATCTGTACCACATATAAAAGAATCAATTAATAATGATATGCAGAGACTAGGATTATTGACAATAATAAGAAAATTATGTTGTACATTTTCTCTTGCTAGTGTATTTATTGCTATATATTATTTTCTGAAAATATTCTGGGCTGAGGAATTAAATGAATCCGTTATTGTAGCTATTCTTATATTTATGGGAATTGCTATAGTGTTTATTATATTCTATACTATACTTGTTAATGTATGCGATGATATTAAGCGTAGAATATATAATAATAAAAGACGTCTTAGAAAGATTCTTAAGAAATAATATTTATATCACCTTGGGATTATATTTCCCAAGGTGATTAAAACTTCTATATAATAAATATATAATAGAAGGAGGAAATGAAATTATGCTAATTAAACATATAAAAGATAGGCATAAAAGAAATATGCATGCTAATATCTGGAAGCTTACCGATGAAGTTATCAAGATTAAAGATGTTGTTCCTAATATTACTCCAGAATTTTCCTCCAGATATATTATTGAAGATTCTTTTGTTTGTATGAGAGATTTAGAATTAAATAATACTTGTATCTATATTAAAGAAGAAGATGTAGAGAAATTCAAAGAAATAAAATTAGTATATGACTATCAACAAGATCTCGTTAATCTTACAATATTAAAGAAATATATAATATCCAAAGATGCATACTCTGTTGTAGCAAATAGATCTGTACCAGCAGCAGTAAATATTAAATTGGTATATTACTGTAATATAATGAATATTAATTTATATATAGAAAAAACATTCAGGTTGCAACAAGATGCGACATTATTTAAGAATCTTTTAAATTTTGAGAATCTCAAATTTAAACATAATTTAAAATAACGGAGGTTAATTTTTTATGAAAGTAGTAATGGTTAGACAAAAAGATACTCCTATAATTATCAATGATCCAAAAGATAATCCAGTAGTAGATATTGAGAATAATCATATTGAATGGACATTGGAAGATGGATCTTTATTTATTCTACCTTCTGTAGAAACATATTATAGATTTATTACAGAAGCAAATCTTTGTTTTAATGATCAAGAATTATTCATTGATAAAGTATTTGGTGAAAATACTAAGATTACTCTTGTTAATGCTGAATATAATGGTAAAGAAATCAAAACAATATGTGAAAACAAATATGATGAAGAGGAAGTATATCTATTAAGAGGATAGTAAATGAATTTTAAGGACTATAAAGAATTTTTATTATCAAATATTCCCACTGCTAAAGAAGCTAGCGGTGGGAAATTTGTTGCTTGTAGATGTTTCTATTGTCCTGATGGTAAATCGAGAGATTCTAGACATTTTTATATTCATATTCCTGAAAGTAATGATGATCCTAGTTGGTATTATTGTCATAAATGTCATAATTCAGGTATTGTAACTAATAAGACGTTATTAACTTGGGGAATATATGATAATAATATTGGTCAAGAATTAATATATCATAATAAGAAATGTGAGAAATCTACCAAGAATAGTAGATATTATAATTTCAGTAAACTTAATTTAATGAATTATATTGCGGACTCTGATATGTCTAGAACCAAATTAAATTATATTAATAATAGACTTGGTCATAATTTTACTCTTCAAGAATTATCAGAATTGAAGATATGTCTTAATCTTTTAGATTTATTAAATCAAAATCATATAGAAGTGTTTACTAGAGATCCTAGAGTCGTAGAACAACTCAATGCAAACTTTATGGGATTTTTATCAATAGATAATATGTTTGTTAATATGAGAAGATTATGTGATAAAGGATTAGTTATAGATAGTATAGATAAAAGATATGTAAATTATAAAATAATGGATAAATTTGATACTAGTAATAGATTTTATACTATACCTACACAAATAAATCTTAATAGTCCTGAAAGATTAAAGATACATATTGCAGAGGGACCATTTGATATATTAAGTGTATATATTAATCTTAGAAATAGAGAACCTGGTATTTATACATCTATTGCTGGATCTAATTATCTTGGTATTAGTTTTTATTTCTTAAATACATTCAAGATTCCATATTTTGAATTACATTATTATCCAGATAATGATGAATCTGGATCTAATCAGGTTATGCAAAGAATTGTGAATTATATGAGACCTTTTAATTGTCCAATATATATTCATAGAAATTTATATCCTGGAGAAAAAGATTTTGGTGTATCTATGGATAGAATCAAAGAATCTGTAATCTTGATGTAATAATTTATTATTATATAACATAATAGTAATTTAAAAGATAAATAAAAATATTTTGATATTTAAGGGATATATTGTTATAATGATTGGATGCGTCGATCAATTATAAAAAGTATTTGTATTGTAGGGTAAAAGCGAGCGGTATTTGCAATAAAATGTAGCAATGAAAGTAAATGTCAAAATATTGTGATGAATTATTTTTATTAATTTCTATTAGTGCAGGTGGAACTAGATCCCCAGACCAAAGGGTCAATTTATATGTTTAGATAATTGATAAAGATAAATACAAAACCCATTTTATATATAATAAAACACAAAAACACAAGAAACCAAATTAAGAATATTATTTTTATTTCTTAATAAATTTTAATTATAATCCCAGAGGACTTCCCTTCCTCTGGGTTTATTTTTTCACATTCAATTAATTGATAGGAGGTGAATTCATTGGGAAAGTTACTAAATACAACTTATCATGATACAGTTAATAATATAACTGGTATGTATAACAATCTTGTTAATAATCCATTTTATAACTGGAATGATAAGAAACCTACAATTTGTACATATTATAATATAAATAAAGATTATTCTAGTCTAGATCCAGGATCTAAAATTCAGTATGATAACATAAATGATGAATCTCCTATTAGATATAATAGGATATATGATTTCCTTATTTATGGTTTTAATAGAATAGAACTTAATACTGAGAATGGTGAATTTGGTCTTGAGGCATCTGAGATATCTGGCGATGCTTATATTTTACCAAACACTATAATTCCTACTGAAGGTGATTATTTTGAAATTAGACATATTGAAGATTCTACATGGTTATTTATAATAACTGATGTACAACAAGATACACTTCAGAATGGTTCTAATGCTTATAAAATTACTTATAAACTTGAATATGATGATAATACACAAATTCAGAATAAAATAAAACATAATTATCGAATGATAGATGTTAGAGAAGGTACTAACATTGCTAAGATTGTAAGATGTGAAGATTACGATATAGCAAAGATTATGGATGAGAAAGCTGTAGCTTTAAAGAAGTACTTTCAAGATTTATTCTATAATGATAGAGTACAAACATTTATCTTTTCGGATCTTACAGAATTTCGCATGTATGATCCATATATGATAGAATTTTTGATAAGAAATAAAATACTTGATGATGGAGAAGATGATTATATTCACGTAGATCATAAATTACATACACCAAAGACTTTCGCTTTGGATTATGATAGAACCTTCTTTAGAATGTTTGAAAAATGTAATAAAGAAAAATTACTTGGATCTGATCATAGAATTTCATATAGATTAATCAAATCATTTGGTACTACATTTGCTTCTAGATATGAAGCTTATTATGAGACTATATATGATGAAGTACCAGCTCAAGGATATTATATGAATTGTATTGCTGATGATCTTATATTCAGAATTATAGAAAATAATCTTATTACTTCTGAAGATGAGAAAGAATTATATGATTATTTCTTATGGCAGAATATAATTATTAAGTATTTTAATGATGAAGTTGTTGATTCTGATGAAGTTGAATCTATAGATAATCTTATATTCAAATTCAAAGATATAATAGAATTAGCTGCAACTGATAAAGAAAAATATCTTGAATTTGATAGTGCTGTAAAAGTATTTTATATTATACCTTTAATAATATTCTGCCTAGAAAAAGGCATTGAAAAGGTATTAAAATAACAATATAATAATGGTTATAATGCTTATAACCAAAACAAATAATCAATCTAAAGATTGGAGGTAAGTATCATGAATGGATACGATAGTGTATTTGCTAATGCAAAGGATGAAGAACTTGAATTCGAAACTATGTTCGATCAAGAAGATGATGTAATAGATACAATCGTTGGTTGTAACGAGAATGGTGATCCACTTACTGGTGCTGATCCATGTCCAGTTGCTACTGCTGAAGATAGATCAGATTCAGATCAGAATCCTGATTATGAGAAGGATGTTGATGCTGATGATTCAAAAGATGCTCCTAAGGATGCTGAAGGTACTGTAGGTTATGATTTTGAAAAGAACCCTGAAGTAAAAGAAATAGATGACAACGATAAAGTTGAAGATGAGCCTAAGGCTGAAGCTGATCCAGAATATCAGGAAGAAGATAAGCCATCAGATAAAGGTGTAGAAGATACAGTTACAGGTACTATTGATAATGAAAAGGATGTACTTGAATCTTATTTTGCTGAAGCTGAAGAACTCGGTTATGAAGAAAAAGAAACTGAGGAAGAAAGAATTACTGATGCTCAGGAAGTAACACCTGAAGATACAGAGAAAGCTGCTGCTGAAGTTGCAAAGGGTGATAATGCTCAGGATGCTGAAGAAGTAGTTAAGAATGATGATAAGGGTGTAGAAGATACAGTTACAGGAACAATCGAGAATGAGAAAGATGTTCTTGAAGCTTATTTTGCAGAATCAGATGAAGATCCTGCTAAAGTAGCTGATGAGAGATCTTGTAATGATTGTAATCCTGATTATGAAAAAGATATCGATGCTGCTGATTCAAAAGATGCTCCTAAGGATGCTGAAGGAACAGAAGAAAAGAAGATTGAAGACAAGCCAGAAGTAGATGGTAAAGTTGATGATCAGACAACTGTTGATCCTAAGGAGGTTAAAGTAGAGGAAGAAGTAGAATATGATATTACTATTCCTAAGGATGCTGAAGGTACTGTAGGTTATGATTTTGAAGTTAATCCAGAAATTGGTTCAAAGGATGACCAGTCAGTAGTTGATGAGAAGGAAGTTAAGGTTGAAGAGGAAGCTGAACTTGATTATGAAGGTATAGCTCCTGAAGGAACTGAAAAGACTTCTCCAGCTGGTCCTACTGAAGTAGAAGCTGATTGTGGTGATGGAAATTGTGCTACACAAGTACAGTACGATTTTGAAGAAGCTGCAGATGCATCTAAAGAAGAGGAAGATAAAGATGAAGTAAAAAAGATCGATAAGGATGTTGAGGATGTAGAAGATCCTGAAGGTTATATCGATGATGATGCTATTAATGATGTAGAGTCTAAAGATCCTGATACAAAGCTTGAATATGATATTTCTGATGAAGATCTTATAGATTTCGCCATCAATAATAAATAATTTACAAAGGTGGAAGAAGAAGTATGCTTAACGAAAATAATGAAGTAGTATTTCCTTATCAGGTTAATACTATAATGCCTATTTTAGGTTTATCTTGTGGTACTATCATGGTTCCAAGTACAGTTAAACTTACTAAAGAAGATGTTTCTCTTTGTATAAAGAAAGCTCCAACTTTCAGAAGATTTTCTAGTAATAAGCTTGTGAAAGTAACTCCATCTACAATTGATAGACTTCATAATGAAGTATTCATGACAGAAGAAGAATATGAAGCATTCTTGGTTAAGCAGGGAGATAATAGAGGTAAAGTTAATAGTGTTGAAGAAGCTCCTGCTCCTGTTGTTAAGGAAGAAGCGCCAGCACCTGAGCCAGAACCTGTAATTGAAGAACCTGAAGTACAGGAAGAAGAACCTGTAGTGGAGGAAACAAAAGTAGAAGAACCAGTAGTTGAAGAACCTGTAGAAGAAGCTGAGACAGAAGAATCTGCTCAGACTGAAGAAGAGGTAGAAGAAGCTACTGTTGAAGATGATGTTAACGATGAAGGGATTTCTGAGGAAGTAACTGATGAGGAAACTTCAGAAGAAGAGTCCGAAGAGCCTAAACAGCAGAATAATAATCGTTACAAGAACAAAAAGAAACATAATCGTTAATTTTAATCGGAAGGGAATTATATCCCTTCCGATTCATCTTTTCTTTTTTTTTATTTATTGGATCCACCTTTACCAGATCCAAAAGTAGATCCATCATTAAACCACCAGTCATCATCCTCTGGTGGGTTATTATTAAATCTCATTTTCCTTTAGTCCTCCTCTTTTAAAATAGCATGCATTTCTTCTTCAGTTTCAACTTGCCTCCAAGGAAGACCGTTTTTGTATATTAGGATTCCAAATCCTATTACGTGTGAAGAGAATCCTTTCTTTCTCTCTTCAGTATTACATAATTCATTAGTATTCATTTAAAATACCTCCTTAATAAAATTTGCCAATTTTACTATAAGCTGAAAGAAGTTCAATACTGAATATTCATGAACTTCTCCCTTTGAATACCATAGATCATTATGGTACATTACTTCTCCCCATGATGCAACTACCCAAAGAATAAATATAATACAAACAACTATTGCTACATGCTCCCAGATTTCGTTTACTCTTTGTTTCTTTTCTGCTTTGATTTTTTCTTCAATTTTACTCATAGTTATAATCTCCTTTTATTTTTTTTTCACTATCTAACTTACATAAAAGTAAATCCGATAATGGATTTAGTTATAATAGAAGATCCTCATTTCATGTCCAGATTATTTAATAGGCCATTTCTCAGACTTGCATGACATATATTGATTAATAGTGATTCCTAATTTTTTGGCGGTAATCAGGTCACTATTTAATATACACTCGGCTTGATCTTTGGTTACTATTAAATAACCTTTTTGGTTTAAGTATTTAATCTTGAACCTTTGCATAAACTTAGACCTCCTATTATAATTATTTAATATGGATAATAATATTTATCCATATCACAATTATAGTATATAATCATAAAATCTAAGTTTATCAAATTGAAAAATGAGGAGGGTATACCAATAAGGTATACCCTTTATTTTTTAATTTTGCTTTGTATATATTAAATCCATTAATTCTTCAACTATTTCCTTAGTCCGTGTACTCATCTCGTTTCTTTCTTTTTCAGCTTTATTTTTATACCAATCTCTTATATCATTACCAAAACTCAACCAATCACAAAGCATTTCTATAATATATTTTAAGTCCATATCTTTTATAGAACCATCTTCTTGTACCCAAAATGCTGTATGATGAGGATTATTCTTTACATGATGATATGTAGCAGCATCATAATCTTCATATAATTGTATAGCTATATCTGGTTCTCTAATTGCTAATTTTTCATCATCTGTTGGATACCATTTTAATCTATAAGGTTCAAATTCTATATCTGAATATTTAGATTCATCATGAATATCTATATTATTTATAGAATCTTTAAGAGCTATTTGAAACTCTTCATTTGAACAAGAATTAAGATTTACTTCAGTATTTAATAATGGAGCAAAATATTTATCATAAGCTTTTCTTACATTTTCTCTATGAGTTTCAATATAATCAATATATTCTTGTTCTTTTTGATTCTTTTCTAATGAATTAGAACCAAGAGATATCATATTTATGAAATTACCTTCCAATATAATTCCCATTTTCTACTCCTCCAATTCTTGAGATATTTACTTTAAAGTGAATTTTGTAGATTTCACTTTAATATAATAATTAATAAAGGAGGATGATATAAATGAAAGCTAGTACAATTATAGCGAAAGCTCAATCTTATATTGGTACCAAAGAATCTCCTGCAAATTCTAATAATGTAGTATTTAATACTCATTATTATGGAAAAGCTGTATCTGGTTCTGCTTATCCATGGTGTATGGTATTTGTTTGGGATATATTTAGATTATGTGGAGCTAGTAATCTCTTTTATAATGGTCAAAAGACTGCATATTGTCCAACACTTATGTCATGGGCTAAATCTAAAGGTAAATTTGTCAAAGGATCTTACAAAGCTGGTGATGTTTTATTCTTTAATTTCTCTGGCGGATCTACAGCAGCTCATACTGGATTCTGTGTATCTCAGAGTGGTTCTAATGTAACTACTATTGAAGGAAATACATCTGCAAGTTCTTCAGGATCTCAGTCTAATGGTGGAATGGTTGCAAAGAGAACTAGAAGTACCTCTGTTATTCTTGGTGCTTATAGACCTAGTTATGAAGCTGAATCTTCTGGTTCTTCTGGTAGTGGATCTACTACTAAGAAGGGTTGGAATAGTGATTCTAAAGGTTGGTGGTATGTAAAATCTGATGGATCATATTATAAATCATGCTGGGCTAAAATTGATGGTAAAGATTATTACTTCTGGGCAGATGGATATATGGCTGCTGATGAATATATTAAATCTTCTAATTATTCAAAAGATGGTAAGCTTTACTATGTAGATGCTAAAGGTGCATGGAATGGTAAATCTTATAAGTGGAATAAGAATAATAACGGTTGGTGGATTGAAGGTGTTGAATCTAAGTGGTATCCAAAATCAGAATGGTGCAAGATTGATAAGAAATATTATTATTTCTGGTCCAATGGATATATGGTTACTGGAACTAAGACTATCAATAATAAGAAATATACTTTCAATAAAGATGGTAGTCTGAAATCACCAAGTAAACCTTAAACCTTATTCGTTAAGGATGATATCTAGGGGGTATACCTTAATCGGTATACCTCTTAATTTTGTTTATAATAAGATATTATAAATATAATAACATCAAAAATATATTAAATAATGGAGGTATTTATAAAAATGGAAAAAGAATCTAAAAATGCCAGATTATTCAAAATTATAAGGAGATAAAAATATGTTTGAATCATACAAATTTCAAATGGAAACTATTATCGGACAATATACTATAAAAATTTATGATAATTTTGATTATTTAATTCTCAATATAATAGGAAATCATAATCCAAAAGCAGAGTCTCCATTTGGAGTTCCATATTTTGGATTAAGTTTAAAAGATTATTCTAATATGGATGATGAATCTTATATACCAAGAGAATTTAAATTTTGTAGAATATCTATGCTAGAACCTAAAATATTGGGTATAGAAGATGAAAATTTTATACCATCCAAAGACCATATAGAATAATTATATAATTGGCTTAAATCTCAATATAATTACATAAATTATGATAATAAACTAATAGCTAATGAATCTGGGTGGAAGCAATTAATATATGAAATGATCACTGAACCAGATTCATATAATGTTCCAATAGATCTTCAAATGCCTAATTATTTAGAATTGAAATTATAAGTTAAATCGAGTAGAGATTTATTTCTCTACTCGATTATTTTTTCTTTATTAGAACCACATTCTTATAATTGAAATTATAATAGGAGGTTATTATAATGGCTACTGTAAGAAAAAGTAAACATTGGATTGCAGATTCTAGTGCTAAAGTAGAAGAGTTTAATAAAGATAATATAACGGCTAAGAATTTAATAAATCAGTTATTAGTATTTAAGCAATCAGATTTATCATTTTCGCTTATAATGGAATTATTTGGGGAATTTAATGGTAAATCTTTATGCAAACCTTATGATACATTTGATGTTCCTGCTAAGGCTTATTGGTATATAGATGATAAGGGTAAAGAACATAGAAATGTCTCCAAATTTACAACAACTATTGGTCTTTGGATATATAATATTTTCTTTTTAAGAGATTTTAATTTCTCATTTTTATTTGATGGATATATAAATGAAAATATAAATGCAGATAAGTTTGGTTCTATTAATGATACTCTTGCTTATGCATTATTAGAAGATAAAATAGATATGAAGAATTATCAGAAATATTTAGATTATACACAATATTTTATGCCTTTTGAATCTATATTATCTCCTAATCATACCGAAGCTATTCTTTCTTGTACTAAGAAACTTAATAAGAAGAAAGCTGAATTAATTAAGAAATATAAAGATAAATTAGATGCTGGAGATTTTGCTGCAGCAGAAGATATGGAAAAAGAAATGTTAGCATATGCAGAAGAATTATTAAAAGATGATCCTTCATTAGATGTATATTTCTCTGGGGCTGGCTCTTCTTGGAAAAATAACTTCAAGAATATGTATATTATGAAGGGAGCCATTACAAATCCAGATCCAAATGCTAAACATCAATTTGATGTTGCTACATCAAATCTTATGGATGGTATTTCTGCTGATGAATATTCTTTGTATGCTAATTCTCTTGTTACTGGTCCTTATTCTAGATCTAAGAAAACAGAAACTGGTGGATATTGGGAAAAATTATTCTCAGCTGCTTATCAAGCTGTAAATCTTGATCCTGAAGGTTCAGATTGTGGAACAAAAGAATATATAGAAGTTACTATAACTCCTAAGAATGTAGCTATGTTTATGTATAATTACGTAATTAAGAATAATGGTGAATTAGAAGAAATTAATTTGGATACTAGAGATAAATATATGAATAAGAAAGTTAAAATGAGATTTTCTACTCATTGTAAATCTAAAACTGGTATTTGTAATAAATGTGCTGGTAATTTCTTCTATCGTAGAGGATCTAGAACTATTGGTCTTGCTACTGTACAAGTTCCATCTACTCTTAAACTTAGAGCAATGAAAGCTTTCCATGATGGTACAATAAAAACATCTACAATTGATCCTATGAAAGCATTCGGATTAAAGAAAAAATAATATTTATATCCAGGAGATCGAAATCTCCTGGATTTATTTTTTATACTCCAATCTACTTAATATTAAATGGAGGTATTATAATGATACAAGATATATTAATAGATAATAAATTACACTTATTGATATATTTTATATCAATAATCTT
>Ga0247611_10008853_pt1 | contig 12277 bp, 11 predicted proteins | sample 177DNAGHGhighgp2_FD_192422 | JGI IMG/M metagenome (GOLD analysis project Ga0247611, IMG submission 192422) | Sheep rumen microbial communities from Palmerston North, Manawatu-Wanganui, New Zealand - 1770 DNA GHGhigh gp2 | ecosystem: Host-associated > Mammals > Digestive system > Stomach > Rumen... | reverse complement strand
AGAGTCGCTTGCGACTCTTTCGCGCCCGAGCGGATCGCGAAGCGATGATTTCCTTTCCGCGAGGTGCGCATCCTGCGGAGCATTTTGCTTCGTAGGAAATTCGGAGGAATTTCCTATGAAGCAAAAACAAGGGGTCCCGAAGGACCCCACTGCATTTTCGATACGTATGACCCACCCTGCGGGTAATCAATCCGGTTTCTTTTCCGGATGTTTGCTGTAGTAATCCTCAAGCGCATTCTGAATTGCTTCCTCTGCCAGAACCGAACAGTGCATTTTATAATCAGGCAGACCGTCCAGTGCTTCCGCTACGGCTTTGTTGGTCAGTTCCTTCACTTCGGATAAAGGCTTTCCCTTAATCAGCTCCGTTGCCATGGAACTGGATGCGATTGCACTGCCGCAGCCGAAAGTCTCGAATTTGACATCCGTTACGATATCGTTTTCGATTTTCAGATACATCTTCATTATGTCGCCGCATTTTGCATTACCTACTTCGCCCACGCCGTCTGCGTCCTCTATTACACCGACGTTTCTGGGGTTTCTGAAATGATCCATTACTTTTTCACTGTATAATGCCATGATATTTTCATTCCTTTCTGTTTCTTACAGATTGATTTTTTCTGATGGATTTGTTTCGGTTGTTTCATTCGGTTGTTCCGAATGTTTTCCCTTGTAATCTCTACAGGATAAATTTCGCTTTGCCTGCCACCAAATCTCTCCAGACCGGCGAAAAGCTTCTTAAATATGTAACCACTTCTTTCACGGATTTTATGATATATTCCACTTCCTCGTCGGTAATGTCCTCACTTACCGTCAGACGCAGAGATCCATGCGCCACATCGTGCACTCTGCCGATGGCAAGAAGTACATGGCTGGGGTCAAGAGAACCCGAAGTACAGGCACTTCCCGAGGATGCACAGATTCCCTTGTCGTCCAGAAGAAGCAACAGAGACTCTCCCTCGATTCCTTCAAAGCAGAAATTTACATTTCCCGGAAGTCTGTGCTTAATACTTCCGTTAATGTCGGAATGTTCGATTTCGGAAAGACCCTCAATCAGACGATTTCTGGCCGCAGTCATTTTCCGTGCATTTTCCTCCATGTTTGCAACAGCTTCCTTTAAAGCTGCAGCCATGGCACAGATTCCCGGAACATTCTCGGTTCCGGCTCTTCTGCCGCGCTCCTGTGCGCCGCCTTCAATGAGACTTCCGAGGCGGATTCCTTTTTTTGCATATAAAAATCCGACACCCTTTGGTCCGTGGAATTTATGCGCGGATGCCGAGAGCAAATCGATATTTTCATCAATGACGTTAATCGGCAGATGTCCGACCGCCTGTACCGCATCCGTATGGAAAATCACGCCCTTTTCTTTGCAGATTGCGCCGATTTCCGCTATCGGCTGAATGGTTCCGATTTCATTGTTTGCATACATAACCGTAACAAGCGCCGTTTCGTCCCTGATTGCCGCTCTGACTTCTTCCGGGCGGACCAGACCGTCTTCATGAACATCCAGGTAGGTGACCTCAAACCCTTCTTTTTCAAGTTTCTTCAGAGTATGAAGCACGGCATGATGCTCAAATGCGGTAGAAACAATATGATTCTTTCCTTTTTCTTTTCCTGCCAGCGCAACGGAACGGATGGCCTGATTGTCAGCCTCGCTTCCGCCCGAAGTAAAGGTAATCTCTTTTGCCGTTGCTCCGATGGCTGCTGCCACGTCCTCTCTTGCCTGCTCTAATTTTTCCTTTGCCTTCTGTCCCATTTCATATAGACTTGACGGATTTCCGTACTCCTCTTCGAGAAGCGGAATCATCACCGAAAGAGCTGTTTTGCTCATTTTTGTGGTCGCCGCATTGTCAGCGTATACTCTCATTTCTGTGCTCCTTTATTTTGCTTTATATTCCCCGATTCTCACCGGGTTCTCTGTCTTACATCCGGTATCTCCGCTATTTTTGTATTCCGGATTTTTCCCGTATCCATTGGCAGAATTTTAACATCCTTTTACCTACTATGTCAATAGGTTATTGTTGGATAAAAAAAGTCGCTTGCGACTCTTTCGCGCCCGAGCGGATCGCGAAGCGATGATTTCCTTTCCGCGAGGTGCGCATCCTGCGGAGCATTTTGCTTCGTAGGAAATTCGGAGGAATTTTCTATGAAATAAAAAAGAATGTCGCTTGCGACATTCTCGCGCCGAGCGCGGTTGCATTTATGCAACATATTCCTATCGCGCGAGTGCGCATCCTTAGCGAAGCGTTTTTGTTTCATAGGAAATGCGGAGCAATTTCCTATGAAATGAAAAAAGAGTCGGGGCGGACGGATTTAGGCGGGAAACGGAAACGAAAACGGACTACAAGATATGGTATTTACGCAAAAAGACAGGAAAAACAGAACATTTTGAAAATATAATTGAAATTTAATTTTTGACAAAAACGTGACTAATTCGGTCATTTCTTCCGCTTTTGATGATAGGAATACGAATCAGAGAGACATATTTCCGAGGAGGGTATCCTTCATGACGCCGACGAATTCTCTCAACATATTGTTGGGCAGAAAGTGAAAGGTGGAGGGGGCGGAAAGCCCATATGTTGTGGATAGTCCCTGTTTCTTTGCGAGGGAAAGAGCCCGGTAAAGATGAAAATTATTCGTAACAATTCCGATGGCCGGGGATGAAATATCCTCCGAAGAGGGTTCGTCCTCTTTGTGAGATGTTATGATTTCTTTTGAGAAAATTATATTTTCAATCGTGTTTTTGGATTTTTCTTCAGTCAGAATTCTTTCTTCGGCAATGCCGTGATCGGTCAGATATTTTTTCATGCCCGTCGCTTCCGGAGCGGATTCGTTGCTGCCCTGTCCGCCGGAGACGATACAGATGGTTTCGGGATTGGCGGAAAGATATTCGATGGCACTGTCGAGGCGGTATTTTAATACAAGCGAAGGACCGCTATCATGCATCTGTGCACCGAGAACAATAATATACTCAAGATGATCGGGCGGAGTGTCATGAAAATGCTTTATGACACGGGCTTCGATAAAACAGAAAAATCCGAAGCAGAGGATTAAAACCGCCAGGCAGATGATTCTTACCGGAACGGGAATTTTGGAAAATAGCCGGAAAAATGAGGCGGCGGAAAGAACAAGGGATGCAGCCGTCAGGCCGAACCAGACCACAAAGAATTTGGAGCCGCTGTTTACCAAAAGCACCGTAATGCCGTACAAAAGAAAGAGCACTCCTGCTGCCAGAAACAGAATCGTAAAAAAGATCTGCGGAAAAGACATTTTCTTTTTCTCCATAATACCACCCGGTTACGAAATTTGTTTTTATACCTTTTTGATTATAACATGTTATAATTACATGATGATAGGGCAAAAAAGTCAAAGTCGTTCATGCTTGCAGGATTGAGAGAATAGCGAAGCAATGAAGCAATCCGTCAGCATGAGTCGGAGTTGAAAGCAGGGTAAACGATGCGAATTGCAGTTTGTGACGATGAAGAAAAATTCCGAAATCAGGAAAAGGCGGTAATCGACCGGATTTGCGGCAGTATGGACATACTGGTGGAGACTTTTTCCGACGGAAAAAAGCTTCTGGAACATTTTGATAAAACGCCTTATGAGCTGGTGTTTCTGGATATCGAAATGCCCGAAATGGACGGCATCACGCTTGCAAAAGAAATCCGGAAACGCAGTGGGGATACGAAAATCGTTTTTCTGACCGGTCATGTGGAATATGCCATCGAAGGGTATGAGGTCAATGCCCTGCGCTATCTGACAAAGCCCGTTCAGGAGGACAAGCTTCGGGACGTGCTTCGCTTCTGCATGGAAAAAAATACGGAGGGTAAGCAGCTTGTGCTTCGCGAGGACGGAGAGGACATTTTCGTAAAATACTCCGATCTGGTTTATTTTGAAGCACAGAATCAGTATGTGATGGTTTATACCACAAGCGGAAGCCATTTAATCCGCGCCAATATCGGAGACTATGAAAATATGCTTTCCGAGGACGGATTTTTCCGCATTCACAGGGGATATCTGGTTTCTCTGGCAAAGGTAAAGAAAATGGTCAAAGGCGAGGTGATTCTCCGATATGACAAAAAGGATGTGTCCCTTCCCGTCAGCCGTTCCAATATAAAAGCGCTCAAGGAAGCGCTCTACGCTTACGTGGAGAACGCGGCAATCTGACCGCTTCAGGTCGTTTAAGGAGAAACAATGGGAAATATCGGAATCAGAATTATAACCTCGCTTACTTCCAACATTACCTTTATGCTTTCAATGATGGTGGTTATTCTGATTGCGGCCTGCTTTTTGGGTCGTTATGTTGTAATCTCCAGAAAAATGGTACTCGGTGCACTCGGGATCGTGGTAATTGAAACGATACTGGTGCTTTTTTTCAATTTTAATGAAATTGCCATTCAGAATAAGGCAAACGATTTCGTTTCCGTATATCTTTTGGAGGATACTTCGGACGGTGAAATAATGAGTGTTGAAGATGCGGCTGACACGGTGAAGCTTCTGGTCGGCGCTTTTGTTTCGATTATTATCAATTCCGTAGCTTTTGTTTACGCTTTTGTATTTTACCTTTTCTCATTCCGGGAAAAAAGAGTTTTACGGGCTTTCGGGGCCTGCATCGGACTATACGGTTACTATATGTACATGCAGACCACAATCCTCTATGCGATGATTTATCTTCGCGGCGGAGATGCGATATTCTACGAGTCCCTCGTATTTAGCCGGGAGACCGTGGAGTTTCCGATGATGATTTACCAGATAATTTGTTTGGCCATTACCGCCGGAGTTCTGGCGATTCTGTATTTCGGGTATTACCGCAGAAAAAAATTCTATGTCATCAGTGTCAAAACCCGTATTTTCTTCATTCTCTGGCTTGTGATTTTTTCTGTTTTTCCGACACTTCCGATGGGACTGGAAGAAAATGTATCCGACAGATTTTATCTGTTAAGTATCATTATGGGCGTTTTGCTGCCCGTTGTGGGAACCTTGGCACCCGTGCTTTTAATCATGAACGCATCGGACAAATCCTTAAAAGAACGTGTTGTTTTTCAGGAAAATTATCTGAATGCGGAGCTTGATTACATCGAACAGTATAAGCAGAAACAGACCGAAACCAGGGCGTTTCGTCATGATATCGTCAATAATCTGACCCTTCTGGATATGATGATGAAAGATGATAAAAATGAAGAAGCGAAAGAGCATCTGGAGGGGCTTTTGGAGAGTGTGGCCGCGCTCTCTCCGGAGTACGTGACCGGCGATGAAATGTTAGACTGTATTGTCGCCATGAAAGCGGATAAAATCAAGCAGCTTTCGATTGCATTTACCGCCGACGGAGTCATTGACGGCGGTTTAAACATGCGTCCGATGGACATCTGCGGTATTTTTGCGAATGCACTGGATAATGCCATTGAAGCGGCGGTGAAGGTGAAGGACAATCCGAAGATTTCCTTTGAAATCAAGCGTACCGAACGCTTTTTCGTGGTTCGTATTACAAACTCCACGGTGGGAAAGGTGGACGTGGAAAAGCTGTTAGTCAATGCGGGATATACTTCAAAGAAAAAGGATATGGAGCTCCACGGCTTCGGACTGAGGAATATCAAGGATACGGCCGCAAAATACGACGGAATCGTAAAAGCGGAGTCCAGAGAAGGCGAGTTTACGCTGTCGGTTATGATTCCGAGGGACGAATAACTGCAGTTTACGACAGATTTTGAACAGTTTACATCAGAATAGCATTATTTACAAAACGAGGTGTTATGCTCACATCATCAAAGAATGAGGTGAGCTTTTTTAATGAAAAAGGTGATGAGACAAATCGGAAGGGCAACAGGTTTTTTCGCAATCTACTTTGGTTCGCAGATTGCGGCGATGATGGTTGTCTCTATCATATGCGGAATCGTTGCCGCTGCGAGACACAGCGGCGATGTGATTACAAGCCTTGAGGAGACGTCGCAGGAAGGCCAGCTCCTTTATGCGCAGAATATGGGGGTTGTCCTGATTCTCAGTGCGATTCTGGCACTTGCCATTTATCTCATTATTTTTGCGGCAAGAAAAGTAAATCCTCCGGAACAGATTGATCTTCGAAAGCTTTCCGTAAAGGGAATCGCACTTTCGGTTCTGGGCGGTTTGTCCGCGATGCTTTTTCTGAATTTTGTTCTGGATTTTATACCGTTTCCGGAAGGAATACTGGAAAACCTGGAAGAAACGCTGGATATTTACAATAATTTTTCTCTCTGGCAGGCGATTGTCGGAAACGCATTACTGTTTCCGTTTCTGGAAGAAGTGGTTTTCAGGGGGCTTATTTTCGGAAGACTTAGGAGAGCGATGCCCGCACTTGTTGCCGCAATCATTACATCCGTCGTTTTCGGATTGATGCACGGATACCCGATTCTGATGCTCTGGGCATTCTGCTTCAGCATGATTATCTGCTATGCGAGAGTGAAGACGGATTCCATACTGCCCGGCATCATCATTCACGTCATTGTGAATTCATTTGCCGTAATCTGTAATTATTCGGGTATTCTGGAATATGCCTCGGTTCCCGCAATTATTATTCTGACCGTGGTCGGGTTCCTTGGTCTGGTTGCCTATTTTATCGGATTTACCATTCTCGGAAAGAAAGAAAATGCAAAATTACGGGAACTTACCAGATATGCCGAGGAGGAGAAGGCACGGCTTGAAAAACTGGCGGCCAAAGAAGCCTCCAAGGAAGAGAGTGCGGTTATTCTGTAGATTATTTTGCGAGATTTGAAAGGATCGTCAGAAACTGGGGGAAGGATTTTTTTAAGCAGTCCGGGTCGTCCAGCTCGACGTCCTTTTTTAATGCGGCTCCGATTAAAATCGCACACATTGCCATGCGGTGATCATGGAAGGAAGAAAGACTGATGGGAGACGCTGTGTTTTTACGAAGTTCTTCCAAGGGTGCACCGTAAACCGTCAGGGTATTCTCGGTTTCCTCTGTCTTAATTCCTATGACATCAAGCTGTTCGCGAACCGCTTTCACACGGTCCGACTCCTTAATGTGAAGCCGTTCGATTCCGGCAAATGTTGCATGACGGAAAAAGAAGGCGGAAGTAATTGCCATATACGGTGCAATATCGGGGATGTCATTGCAGTCCCAGAAGGTATCTTCCGTCAGCTCAGGTTTGTTTTTGGCATGGTTTACGGCTTCTAAAAACTTCAGAATCATCACATCACCCTGACCGGAGTCCGGGTTCAGATTTTCGACCGAAATGCCGGTAAATTCCTTTAAGCAAAGCAGGAATGCACCGTTGCTCCAGTCACCTTCCACGGAAAAATCAAGGGTGTTTAAGTCACCTAAAAGCGCTTTGGCTTCCGCGGCATCCCAGACGGTGGGGAAGTAGGTATTCTCCGAAAGTCTTACCGGAGCGCCGTACTTCTTTAATACTTCCTGTGTCAGTTCGATATAGTGAATGGATTTGATTTCGCCCAAAACGATTACGCTGCAGGCTTCGTCAAAAATGGAAAGAGCCATTAAAAGTCCGGAAATATACTGGGAAGAAACGCTTCCGCCGATAATGTATTCGCCCGGAGTCATACGGCCGTAAACTTCAATGGTTCTGTTACCGTCGTTTTTTTCGATAACGATGCCGTGCTGCAGGAGCGCATCTGAAAGTTCCTTGATGGGGCGGTCGTAAAGACGTCCCTTGGTTTCAAAAATCAGACGAAGTCCCGGAATGGGATTGATGCCGAGCAGATAAGCGGCTGCGACCGGAATCATAAAGCGAAGCGTGGATCCGCTTTCGTTGCAGGGGAGAAGGACCTCGCCCGATTTGCTTCCGGCACGGGCACTTAACATAGCCTTTAAGCATGCTTTGGTGGCAAGCACGTCGTCGCTGTCGTCCTCCAAAGGCTCCAAATGGGCCGTGTCACCAAATAAAAAGCGCACGATCAGCTCCCTGTGATAGAGGGATTTTGAAGGCGGGGCATCTATGGAAAAATCAAGTGTTTGATTACTAAAATTCAGCAGCATTTTGTTTATAGTCTCCGATATTTTGTTTTTTCAAATACCATTCTTGATTATACGAAAATCGGATGGAGAATTCAACGAAAAACGGATGGGGATTCACGAAAAAAGCGTGACCGGGACGCGTCGCCTGCCGAAGGAAGAGGGGGTTGCGAAAAGAAACGAATTCCTACGGTAAAAATGTGGAATTTGTGGTATAATATATGTCGTTAATTTTGTAAACAGTATATTCACAGATAGAAACAGGGAAGAATAAATTGAAAAATAAATGGTTTGAAAAAATAATTTTGTTTGGATTTATCGGCTTTCTTTTTATGACACTTCGTCTGCTTCTGCCGATTCATGCATTTGCGGAAGAAGCACAGAGCCTTTCCGTGGACATATCGCATTCCGGCGGGCAGGGATTATCGAATGTCAGAGATGCGTCTTACGATACGAAGATGAATTTTGCGGCCGGTGATGAAATATCCATTTCCTCCGATGCGGTCATGCAGTGTCTGTATGTCCGCTGGGCGAAAAATCCGTCAGAGTGGACCGTGGTTGCGGGCGGAAAAGAAATCGCCTGCGGAACCAACGGATTCTTACATGAATATGTAGAACTTCCCGCAGACTGTAAGGAATGTAAGCTTGTATTTCAAAACGGCGGGACCATGTGTGACCTTTTTATCTACGGAGAAGGTGATCTTCCGAGGACGGTACAGAAGTGGGAGCCGCCCTGTGAAAAAGCGGATTTTCTGGTCTTTTCCACACATGCGGATGATGAAATTCTTTTCCTTGGCGGTGTTCTGGTAGAATATGCAGGCGTGCAGGATTTAGACGTACAGCTTGTTTACATGACCAATTACTGGAATGGGCAGGTGGTTCGTGAGCACGAAAAGCTGGACGGGCTCTGGGAGAGCGGTGTAAAGAATTATCCGGTTATCGGACCCTTTGATGATTTGTATGCCAAGGATTACGAAGCCGGGCTTACGGTTTATAACCAGGATGAAGTGACCGCATATATGACGGAGCAGGTCAGAAGGTTTCAGCCGCTGGTTGTGGTGACACAGGATGTTAACGGTGAGTACGGTCACGGCGGACATCAGGTTCTGGCGCATGCGATTATGAATGCCGTGGATCATTCCATGGAGGAATCCTTTTATCCGGAATCGGTTGGTACTTACGGAACCTACGATGTTCCCAAAACCTATCTGCATTTGTATTCCGAGAATAAAATCCGCATGGATTTAAGGCAGCCCCTGGATCAGTTCGGCGGGCGTACCGCACTGGAGGTGGCCGCAGATGCATATAAAAAGCATGTTTCCCAGCAGTGGTGCTGGTTCTATGTTTCCGATGATTATCAGTACAGTTGCGCGGATTTCGGTTTGTATCGTACCACCGTGGGCGTGGATACCGGAAACGATATGATGGAAAATCTGGTCTCCTACGAAGAACAGGCGCGTATTGAAGCGGAACGCCTGGAGCAGGAACGCCTGGAAGAAGAGCGGAAACAGAAGGAAGAACAGGAACGCTTAGAAGCCGAACAGAAGCAGAAAGAGGCGGAAGAGCAGGCTATAGAAGAGAAAAAAGAAAAGACGAAAAAAGGCGTCGGAACAGTTTTTCTCGTAATCGGAATTATTGTCGGAGTCGTGGTTTTGGCGTTTGGCGGACTGGTAGCTTTTGCACTGATTCGCAACCGGATTCTTGCGGAAAAGAAGCGGAAAAAGCGTATGGAGCAGCTTCGCAGAAAGCGTATGCAGAGAGGCTCCGGCGCTGGAACTTCCGGACAGAGAAACGCTTCCGGACAGCGTAGCGGGGCACCGCAAAGAAGTGCTTCCGGACAGAGAAGTGCTTCTTCACGCAAAAACGGTTCCGGACAGAGAAGCGGATCCTCTTCCGGAAGACATGGAAGCGGTTCAAACCGCAGGAAATGAGTGCCGAAAATACCGGAAGCGAAGATTTGTAAAAGAACAATCTTCGAAAGAGAATTTTTAAGAATAATAATTTTGAAAGATATTGAGACAGAAAAGCAATGAAAACTTTAACAGGCGCAGAAAGAAAGGCGCTTTACCTGCAGGCACTGGCACTCGCGGTGCCCATGATGATACAAAACGGAATTACCAATGCAGTAGGTCTTGTCGATAATCTGATGGTCGGGTCTCTCGGAACGGAGAGTATGACCGGCGTTTCCATATCGGGACAATTGATTTTTGTATTTAACCTCGCAATTTTCGGGGCTTTATCCGGCCCCGGTATTTTTGGTGCGCAGTATTTCGGAAACAGGGATATGGAGGGTGTTCGCAAAACTTTCCGTATCAAAATCTGGATGGTTTTGGTATGCGTCCTTGCGGGAATCGGTGTTTTTTTGCTTGCGGATCGGTTTTTGATTGGCCTGTATTTAAGCGGAACCACGGAAAAAATCGATCCCATACTGACTATGGAAAAAGCCAGGGAATACCTGCATATTATGCTGATCGGATTTTTCCCGTTTGCCATGACGCAGGTATATTCTTCCACCCTTCGCGAAAATAATGAAAGCCTGATGCCGATGATTGCCGGCATCAGCGGCGTTGTGGCGGATATTCTGTTGAATTACATTTTGATTTTCGGTAAATTCGGACTGCCGGCAATGGGGGTTTCCGGTGCGGCGCTCGCTACAGTGATTTCCCGTTTTGTGGAGCTCTCCGTAATTGTAATCTGGAGTCACTTAAGAAGTAAAATATTTGAATTTCTGCAGGGAATCTACAGAACCATCCTCGTGGATACGAAGGTTTTGGGACCGGTCATTAAAAAGAGCATTCCGATTTTGATAAATGAATTTTTATGGTCGGCAGGAATTATCGCAATCAATCAGCAGCTTTCGAGAAGAAGCCTTGCGGTTGTTCCGGCACTCGGCATTTCCGCAGCGTTGACAAATCTTTTAAATGTCGTATTTGTGGCAATGGGAAGTGCGGTAGGAATTATAATCGGTCAGATGCTCGGTGCGGGAGAGATGAAAGATATAAAGAAAAAAGCATTGTCTTTAATGTTTTTTACGGCTTTTTTGTCGATCGGACTTTCGGCTGTTTTGCTCGTTGTGGCACCGTTCTTCCCGCAGTTTTACAAAACGGGGGAAGAAGTAAAAAGTATGGCTACCACCTTTATCATATTGACGGCGCTCTTTTTCCCGTTGCAGGGATTTTTAAACGCGCAGTATTTTACCATCCGTTCCGGCGGAAAAACATTTATCACGTTTCTTGCCGACAGCGGATTTACCTGGCTTGTGGTAGTTCTGACAATCTATCTGATCATTCAGTTTACGAATCTGAATGTTTTTGTCGTGTATACGGTTTCGCTTGCTTTGGATTTTTTAAAGGTTGGCTTCGGAGCATATCTGATTCAAAAAGGAATTTGGATTACCAATCTTGTAAAGCAGGAGAACGTGTAATTTCTGTTTTAAAATTCATTTAGTCACTGTTTTCCATTTTTTATGGCTTGTATGAAAAATGATTCCGTTTTTTGCCAATAAAACAACACAAAATGTAATACAATTTGTGTTGTAAAAAACGATACATGTATTATAATAAAAAGAGAAAGCTGATATAAAATTTGAGTGGGATTTAAGGAAAAACCATTTTAATACTATCGGGTCAATAAACGGGTTTATTACGGTGATTGTGGTAGTGTATTGTGACAGGGGAGATGTGATAAGAATAATATCCGCAAGAAAGGCAAACGCAAAAGAAAGAGAGGTGTACTATGGTAAGAAAATCAATTGATGTAAAAAAGAAACCTTCGGAAAAACAAAATAAAATACTTCAGGAAATGGAAAAAAAGCCCATTTCTTATGACGAGGATTGTCCGGAACTCTCGGATGAGGAGCTGGCCCAATTTCGTAGAATTTCGGATATTCGAAATGAAGAGAGAAGAAAACAGACCGTATCATTGCGTCTGTCCCCACAAGCAATGAAAAAGGCAAAGTCTCTCGGGAAGGGATACACATCGGTTTTGAGCCGGATTTTGGAGGCTGCATTAAACGATAATGAAGTAATAAAAAAGTTTCTGTAAGAAAATACAGCCCATCCGGAAGTTGATTATGTTTTGCAGCAAAGTGCTGTGGATATGCTGTAGTACTGGGGATTTGAAAACAGAAAGGGCACATTTGCGGGCAAATACTGTAAAGCCAAATATTGACCAAAACTGTTCAAAAAATGTCGTTTCGGTAAAAATTGTAGAAATTAATTCCCTGTTTTGCTATTTTTGTAAAAAGAGTTTCTCTTTTCCGGTAGTCATTCGGCAGCATGCATGTATATCCTGTAAACAACTGATAGAGTATAGAAA
>Ga0247611_10008852_pt1 | contig 12277 bp, 13 predicted proteins | sample 177DNAGHGhighgp2_FD_192422 | JGI IMG/M metagenome (GOLD analysis project Ga0247611, IMG submission 192422) | Sheep rumen microbial communities from Palmerston North, Manawatu-Wanganui, New Zealand - 1770 DNA GHGhigh gp2 | ecosystem: Host-associated > Mammals > Digestive system > Stomach > Rumen... | reverse complement strand
GGTATATTAAGCACAAATGTAAGTATACCAAGGGTTATTCCCGTTAACTGGGAAATAATCATACTTACACCTACAACTCCTCCATCTAATACTAGTACCGGCACTAAAAATTCCTCAATAGCAAAGGCGGCAAATACTGCACCTATTGTTAAATATAAAAAACTTGCTATTTCTCTTTTCCCCTTCATTAAATTATCACCTCTAACTTTTATAACTAACCCTTATGATTAATTATAAAAATCGAATAAATTATAGTCAAGCTTTATAATTGTTATTTTGTATATCATTTCTCTTTTTTCTTCTAACCCTATTTATATGTCTTTCAAACTCTCCATTTTTTAATAATTCCATTATCAGGTATTGTTCAAAAATAGGCACAGTACATGAATAAAAGCCCAGCTTTTTATTGAATTCTTCCACTAAATCCCTAGGTAATATCATATATCCTATACGCATAGAAGGCGCAATTGTTCGTGAAAATGTATTTATATAGATTACATTTACATCACTTGCCATGGAAAAAAGCGGCTCTTCAAGCTTTCTTGAAACTGTAAGTTCTGAGTCAAAATTATCTTCTATAATTATTCCATTTCTTTTTCTCGCCCAATTTAAATACTCATTTTTCTTAGAAATATCAGCTGTTATGCCTGATGGATAGCTATTAAATGGTGTCACATGCAACAATTTAGCCTTTGTTTTTTCTAAGTTTTCAGACGATATCCCATTGTCTGATAAATCTAACATATCACAAACTAAGCCAAAAGATTCATACACTAATCGTATCTTATTATATGACGGATTTTCCAATGCCACATATTTTTGATGGCCTAAAAACTGTGCTATTAAACCATAAAAATACTCAGCACCAGACCCTATTATTACCTGCTGTGCTTGTATATGTATTCCCCTACTCCTTGCTAAATAAAAACAAATCTCGTTTTTAAGTTCGACACATCCATAATTAGGGGATTTTATTAGAAGCTTATCCCCATAATCAAGCAATATTTTTCTTATGGTTTTATTTAATACAGAAATTGGAAAATCTCCCTTCTTTTCTTCATTTTCCATATTTTTTCCAAAATCTGTATCATTAAGAATCTCACTATTACTTTTATCTTTAATAATCTTTGTACTTTCTTTTCTTTTGGTCTGATTACTAATAAAATCTTCATCCTTAAAAATAACAAAGACACCGCTTCTTTCCTTTGACCTTGTATAGCCCTCTTCATTAAGTAGGGTTATTGCATGTTCAACTGTAATAACGCTAGTTTCTGTGTCTGCAGCAATTGTTCGCTTTGATGGCAATTTACTGCCATAAGGATAAACCCCATCAACAATATTCTTTACAAGTCCCTCGTATAGTTGAATATATGCCGGTTTTTCTGCTTTATTATCTATTTTTATATTCATCTGGTTATATTAAAAACTCCTTTTCTGGTTATTTCTATATACTCAGTTTAATGGTAATCTTTCAGAAACAAAAAGTAAAGGAGCAATGGAAAATGATTACTAAAAATAATACTTATAACAAAGTAAACAACTCACAAAAGATAAACGCCGTAAGAATCACTATTACAGCATTGTTTATAGCACTTAATATAGCCTTTTCATCTTTTGGTTTACCTGTACCTGGCGGTCATGTTTATCTATGTGATATGGTTATCTGCCTTGCTGCCTTAATACTAAATCCTTTTGAAAGCTTTATTGTTGGCAGTGTGGGTTCTTTTTTGGGAGACTTAATATTTTACCCCTTAACAATGTTTGTTTCATTAATAACTCATGGACTTCAAGCATTAGTTATTTCTTTAATCGCCCATCACAGCTTTAAAGATAGACCTAAGCTTGCATCTATTATTGCAGTAATTGTTGGTGGCCTTGTTATGGTTCTTGGCTACACACTTGGTAAGGCCTTTGTTTATAGTACTAAGGAATACGCTATTATTACTATGCCTTATGAAATTACACAAACTTACCTTGGGGCGATTCTTTCAATAATACTTGCTTATAGATATAAGATTAAAGCTAGCTGCCTTAATCTTATTAATAGACATAATAACAGACATCTTGAGGCTACAAACTAATTATAATAAAAGCTTGCTAAATAGGAAAAATCCTAATCTAGCAAGCTTTATTTAAATCTAAGTTAAAGACTATTATTACTTTATCATATCCTCTGAAAGTTTTCTTAGCTCCTCACATTCAGCCTTTATATCTTTGGATGCAAAAATTGCACTAACTAAAGCAACTCCGTCTACTCCTGTACCCTTTAGCTTAGATATATTATCCTTTTTTATACCACCAATTGCTACAACTGGTACAGATACTGCCTTGCAGATATCAGATACAACACTTAAGTCAAGCACACTGGCATCTTTTTTAGTTGATGTTGAAAATATAGCGCCTACCCCTAAACAATCTGCGCCATTTTTAACAGCTTCAACCGCTTCTTTAACAGAATGAGCTGAAACTCCTATCATCATCTTGTCTCCCACAAGTTCTCTAACTCTTCCTGCTGCCATATCATCCTGTCCAACATGAATTCCATCTGCTCCACATTTAATCGCAACTTCCACATTGTCATTTATAAAGAATGGAACCTTGTATTTATTACACAATGCTTTAATCTTAATAGCTTCCTTTAAAAACTCCTCGTCTGATAAATTCTTTTCTCTTAACTGAAGGCAAGTAATTCCTCCTTTAAGGGCTTCCTCTACCTGTTCATAAAGACTTTGTTTACCTGTCCAGGCTCTGTCTGTCACTGCATATAGCAACATATTTTTCTTATCGCACTTCATATTTAGCTCCTTCTTCCTCTTTTTCTAGTTACTTTACTTTCTATGTTTAGGAATAGCGCATGCCTCATTTCCTGTCATTTCCAAAGCCTTTCTAACTTCAGCCTCTGGATCAATTAAGCAATCACTATATTCCTTATTTTTATTAAACCACTTTACTGCATAAGAACAAGTAAGTTCTGCCTTAGCCTTTCTTTTCCTTAGTTCCTTAACTAATAATTCCATTAATATTCCTGCAACTCCCTGTCCTCTTAAAGAAGGATCAACAACTGTATGTGTAACTTCAACCTTTCCTTCTTCAAACTCAGGAAAATCAACATATGCAATTATATTATCATTCTCGTCTTTTAAAAATATTTTTTCCTTTGAAATTATAAAATCATTAACATTAACTGACATAAAAGCCTCCTTTATATTATTTTACATTTATTGTTCTTTCTTCATCATATACTTTTTTAGAATATATCATAGTTGCTATAACTGCCACTAATATATAAGCAAGCATTAGAAAAACTCCAACAATTGATTGCTTTATAAACACGGCTGTAACAATAGTTAAAAGTCCGCTAATCATAAGTGCATAGGCGCCAAATCTATTAGATTTTCTCCAAGTTCTGTCATTATACATACTATAAGAGGTTCTTATTCCTACTATCTTATTCATCTTAGTCCTAGTCATAAAGTTTGCTAAAACAATTATTAACACTCCCGTTCCAATTATTTCAATTTTAATACTATCCACTGACATTGTTGTAGTATCCGTATTTATTAAGTTAATAGCTTTATAAAGGTAAAAAGCTTCCATAAATATAAAAAAGGTAGTTTCACATAAGCCAACAATATCTAACACTTTAGCATTAGCAAGTAATGACTTAATTTCCTTATCTTCTGTGCTTCTAGTTGCTTTCCTCTCAAAATACATTGAAAATGCTATCCAAAAAATCCCCATTACAATAATTATAATTGGGAAAATGAAATTCTCATATTTACTTCCCCATCTATCCACAACTCCATTTAAATCATAATGCATAGGCATCTTTTCAGGTAAAAAACTCATTAACACAGCCATTACAACTAAATTAACAACTGCTAATACACACATAATTTTTCTAATTACATTATTCTTCATAATCTTACTCTCCTTTAAATTGACTAATCCACATAACTAACTCTTGAAAAACTGTTGCGTTAATTTCATAATAAACAAAATATTTCTCCTTTGTCAAAGCAATTCAAAAATTATTTTAAATTAGAAACATAAAAAAGCCCTAAAGACTAGAATTTATCTAATCTTTAGGGCTATAAACCTATTATTATAGTTTAATCATTCTTCTTTCTATCAAACACAATTGAAATTATTACAAATAAACATAATACAAATGGATAAATCAAGTATGGAATAAAGTTAAAACTTGGAATTCCTGCAATACTTGATGCCACAAGCAACTGTGCGCCATAAGGGATAATTCCCTGCATAATACATGAGCTTACATCAAGTAATGATGCTACTTTTCTAGCTTCTATTTTATATTCGTCTCCAATTTCCTTAGCAATTGGTGCTGCTACTACAATAGCTACAGTATTATTAGCTGTTGCAAGATCCATAAAGGCTGTAAGAACTGAAATGCCAAACATTGCTCCCTTTCTTTTTTTAGCCTTTTTACGTATTAGCTGTAATATAGCTTCAAATCCACCATTGTTCTTTATTAATGCAGTAACACTTGCAACTAATATTGTTACAATCATTGTTTCAAACATTCCTGAAATACCAGTTCCAATAGATGATAGTGCTGTTGCATAAACCAAAGAACCTGTTACAATACCAACAAGAATAAAAGTTATAATTCCTATAGTCAAAACAATAAATACATTAATACCTATAACAGACATAATAAGTACTAAGAAGTAAGGCAATGCCTGTAATATATTATAATCAAAATCACCTATTAATTCGCCTTTATTCATAAATGAATATACAACTAAAATCACAAATGTAATTATTGCTGCTGGTAGCGAAACCTTTACATTAGTTCTAAATTTATCCTTCATAGCAACTCCCTGTGTCTTAGTAGCTGCAATTGTTGTATCTGAGATAAATGATAAGTTATCACCAAACATTGATCCACCTACAACTGATCCAACACATAATGGAAGAGATAATCCATTAGTTGCAATTGCCACAGCAATAGGTACAAGTACTGTAATAGAACCAACACTAGTTCCCATAGCCATGGAAATCAAACATGCTATAAGAAAAAGTCCAGGTACTTCAAAACCTGTAGGAATAATACTTAATAACATATTCGCTGTACTTGTTGCTCCACCAGCTGCAGAGGCTATACCACTAAAAGCACCAGCTAGAATAAATATAAATAACATAGTTACAATATTATCATCGCCAATTCCCATTGCGCATAAATGAATCTTATCCTCAAAGCTTATCTTTCTATTCTGAAAAAAAGCACATATTAAAGAAATACTAAACGCCAAAACTACAGAAACTACATAAAAGCCCATCTGTCCATCAAGGGGATTAATATACTCGAAATAAATACCATTACCTAAATAAAGAATTAAAAAAACGGCTATTGGAAATAACGCTCCTAAATTAGCCTTCACCTTTTGTTCATTTTCCATCTCATTTGCTCCTTAAATTAAAAACATTCCTATTGTTTATCTATTTATTACGTTAAAGTAGAAAAAGCTTTTCTATTTTATCAAAGGAATTATAATTTCTCAACTATATTGTATAATTTTTTTACTAACAAAATCCTTTTACAAAAATAAAAATCAGCAAAGCTAATATTAAGCTTTGCTGACCTTTATATATTTATTATAAATATTTACTATAAATGCATTACTTTTCTGTATCTACAAGGTCTACTTTCCTACTTTTTATAAGACCAAGCATAACATCTGCAATCTTAGGATCAAACTGTAATCCCTTGTTTTTTTCTATCTCTGAAATAATAGTTTCTCTATCTAATTTATTCCTATAGATTCTATTAGTATTCATTGCATCATATGCATCTGCAACACATATGATTCTTGCTATTAGGGGGATTTCTTCACCTACTAAGCCAACAGGATATCCTCCTCCGTCATATCTTTCATGGTGAAAAAGTGCTCCAAGTTCCACATCTTTTAAGCTCTTAAATCGCTTAAGAATTTCTCCGCCCATTAAGGTATGAGCTTTAACAATCTCAAATTCCTCGTCAGTTAATTTACTTGGCTTATCAAGAATATTATCTGGGACGCCAATTTTTCCACAATCATGAAGAAGAGCAATATAATAGAATCTATCAAGTTCATCCCCTTCAAATCCAAGTTCCTTAGCAATCATTCTCGTATAGATAGCTACTCTTTTAGAATGACCGTTCGTATACGGATCTTTGGCATCAATAAAACCAGTAAATGTCTCAATAGACTCATTAATTATCTTATTATCTCTCTCATGCTGAATCATATATTTCTTAATCTTTTGTGTGGTTATAATATTAATAATCAATACCAAGATCCAAATAATCAAAGCTAAAAATGAAATTATAAAGAAAACATCTGTAGCAAGCATCCTATGCATCCTGTAATATAATGAAAACGATAAATTCTCGACCTCTACATTCATAGGAAAATACATAATAATACCAGGTGTTGTAGCTTCATTAGCTTCAATAGGTATTTCCTTAGCATTAAGAGTAGAACTTGGCCAGTAAACCAAATAGTCACCTGGCTTCATTACTACAAGTTCTTCACCATCCACTCTAAATATATCAAAATTATAATCATTAGTATTAAAGTCTCTTAAATCTGGCACAGTTGCCACATATTCATTATCATCTCTAAATTGATGAATCTCTATTGCACCATTCCATCCTTGAGAAATATATGATTCTTGATTAAACTGCAATTTAAAATGAAAATCATTTATCCTATCCTTGCTGTTATTAAAAATTGTAAAATCATAAGTATAGGCCTGATAATTATTATCAGTAAGTCCTTCATTATTAAAGTCAAAAATCTTTCCCCAAGTACTAGTTCTAGGAATAACACTAAGGCCAATATTATTTCTAACAACTTCTTTATTTAAAAATTCATACCCCACAAAGCTTTCTATATGTTGCTTTTTATTGTATAGCCTAACCCTTACTACACTAGCAAGTAAACAAGAAAATATAATTATAAAAGCAATGATAAATCCTATTATAGACTTTTTTCTTTTATTCTTATTCACGACTATGCTCCTACAAAAACCCAAAATATTTTTTAATTCACTTTTAATATATCAAAATTATACATGCTTTTAAACTTCTAATTTATTAACATACTAAAAAGCATTAAAATTCCCATACATATTGGCTGATGAAGTAAATAAATAAGAAGACTATGTTGACCAATACTCATTAAACCTGGGATTCTAAACTTCATTAACTTTAAAAAGGATAGCTTGTCAAAAAGGCCTAAATCCTTACAAATCCTGTGTAGGGCATAACCTGAAACAAATAAGAAAAACCAAGGTAAAATCGGAAAATAATCTGCAGATACAAAACCCTCTTTTAAAAAGCCAAAGGGAACAAGTATATGATGCTTATATAGCCAATCTGGCAGTCTAATTAGCTTGATTCTATGAAATCCTAAATGTCTTTGAGGTATTGAAAAAGTAATTAAAAACGCAAGTAAAGACATAATAAAAACAACTACTGATGGTAGCTTAATCAATAACTTATCTGCCACTATCATTATTAACATAGATGCTCCAATAAGGAATAAGACTCCATAAAAAATTGCTATGTCAGGCCCCATAAAAGCTGTAATAGCAGTAATAAGAATTCCGCATAAACTAACAGTTACACCTTTTTTTAACTTTCCATTACTATTAAAATTCCACACAAATCCTGATAAAAAAATAAATGAGATACAAATAAACTGCTCCCATATATACACCTCTGGCATATAAATCCAGTTAGAATTGCTTTTTATTAGCACAAAATAATCATAACAAAAATGATATGCCACCATATTAAGAACTACAAATCCCCTATAGGCATCTAATAAGTACAACCTATTGCTTTTGTCCATATAATCCTCTTTTTATTTATTCATAAATTTTCATAAATATTATAATGTTAACTCTAGTAAAAAAGCAATCACTAAAAAATAACTGTCATTGTTGTACCAACGTTTGGAGCACTATCCACCATTATCTTGGCATCGTGAAGCTCTACTATGTGTTTTACAATTGCAAGTCCAAGCCCTGTTCCACCTGTGGCCTTTGATCTGCTCTTATATCAATAATTTCACCATTAACCCTTACTTCTCTTTTGTCATTATTTATACTTATTTCCTCAAATGTAAGTTCCTTTATTATGTTCATTTTCTGAACCTATAGGTTGCTGGCCGGATTGCCCAAATCAAGGAAAAAGTCTGGAAAAAGATTAGATTTCCGGTCTTGGGAAAGTTCAATATTTTTACAGCTAATCCAAACCACACAAAAAAGCTCCAAAAAGGCAACAAATTCTTGTCTTTTCGGTGTTTTATAAAACTAGAATTGCCTATATGCGTAAAATAAGATTGAAAAAGATGAAAAGCAAAGAAGAAATCTTGAGATTTGTTGCCCTACAGGGGAATTATTCCTTAATATGGGCAACTACGAATCTTCATATGGGCAACCATAAATCTCTATAATCTCTTTTACATGATCATTTATCTTTTCCTCTCTTATTTTCAATTTGTTTTCTTGCTCTCTGTTTTGAGCATGAAGCGTAGCGGAATGCGAATGCAGTCACCGCTCAACAAATCTCAATTTACTAATTTACCTGTCTTCAATTATACAGAATCCTCATCAACAATTAAATATCGTTGCAATAATTCCTCATACTCTTTATTAAACATTTCTCGCTCCTCATTTGAAAAGCTCTTAAGAAACTAAATCTGTTGTAAGTTCTTCTGCATTCTTATCATCAGGAATTGTGATTTCTGCAAGCTTAACAAGATAATCAGAAAATGGGAAAATATAATTGTTGCGCCTATGTTAAATAAGCTATGTATAACAGCAACTCCAGCAGCATTAGCTGCGCTGCCTAAAAAGGCAAAATTTACAAAAGTATTTAAACTATAGAACACCACCATAAAAATACATGTTCCAATTAAATTAAAATATAGATGCACCATTGCAGCTCTTCTTGCATTTTTACTTGCTCCAATTGATGAAATAATTGATGTGACGCAAGTTCCTATATTTTGTCCCATAATAATTGGCAATGCCACAGAATAATGAACAGCACCTGTTGCACATAAGGCCTGAAGTATACCCACTGAAGCTGATGAACTCTGAATAATAGCCGTAAGGATTGCACCTACTGCCATTCCAAGGATTGGATTACGAAAAGCTGTCATCATTCTAGTAAAGGACTTATTGCTTGCAAGTCCAGATACTGCATTACTCATTGTTTCCATTCCAAACATAAGAATTGCAAACCCCAACAGTATTGCTCCCACATCTTTTTTCTTAGAATCACCCTTTCCAGTCATAAAAAGAAAAACTCCAATAAACGCAAGGATAGGAGAAAATAACGGCTGTAACACCAGCTCCCATAACACTCATTCCATATAGAAAAAGTGATAAGCCACCTATCATACTTAATACACTAAAAATATCCATACAAATTCCTTTCTAGCTTTATTCTTAACCAGTCATTAGAATAAAGGTAAAAAGTAAAATGTATGGACATAGTTATGTAAAATCTATATAAAAAGCATCAAGATTTCCGGAAGCGGGTCTACAACTCCACCGCCAAGCTTATATTCACCTGCCTTAAGATTTTCAATAATTTTCTTTGTATCCATCTTATTTCTTCTAGTTATATATTAAAGCCTTGACCTGATTTTCGCTAATGAATATAATAAATATCATGATATTTACTTTTGGAATAACATATAAACGGTAAGCTTTATGGAGGGTTTCATGGAAATAAAAAATCTCAGATACTTTCTTGCAGTTGCCAGGGAAGAAAACATGTCAAAAGCTGCCAAGCAGCTTCATGTATCACAACCTACTCTTTCAAAGACATTAAAAGCACTAGAGGAAGAACTTGGAAAAAAATTGTTTGTCAGACACAGCTTTAGTATTTCACTTACTGATGAAGGTATGCTTCTTCGTGACCGCGCCCAGGATCTTGTGGCTATGTCAGATAAAATCGAACAGGAATTTAACTCCTTAGATGATATAACAGGTGGTGATATATATTTTGGACTTGCAGAAAGCTATCAGATCAGATACCTTGCCAGAGAGATTTATAAATTAAAAGAAAAATACCCTAATCTCACTTATCATATAACCAGTGGAGACACAGAGCAAGTTACTGAAAAGCTTGATAAGGGTATTTTAGACTTTGCCGTACTATGTGAAACACCTGACAGTAATAAATATGAATATATAAAATTTCCGGAAGCTGATGTTTGGGGGGCAATCATTTCTTCATCTAATTCCCTTGCAAAGAAAAAAGTCATCCATGCCTCTGACCTGATAGGACAGCCTCTATTTGTCTCAGAGCAGAGTTGGAACAATGAAATCAAAGCATGGGCCAAAGACAAATATCCGGAACTTAAGCTTGAGGGTTCCTTTAGACTTTCCTATAATGGCTCTGTATTTGCAAAAGAAAATCTTGGAATTCTTCTCACATTTAAGAATCTGATAAATACTGAGGGAACTGACATAGTATTCAGACCTCTTTCACCAGAGCTAAAGTCAGAACTATACCTCATATGGAATAAATATCAGACCTTTACTCCTATTGCTGAAAAGTTTCTAGAGCAGGTAAAAAAGACCTTCAGGTGAAAGCATGAATCTCACAAGCCTTTGGCTTCATAAGTTCAAATGCCTGCAGAGCCGTAAGTGCCGTCAGAGGAACACAGACTACTTTTTAGAGCATCAAGGCAAGGCCAGTTTCAAAAACTTTTTATCATTCAGCTGCTCATTTGTCAGATATTCTCCATCACAGAACAACGCATATGTCGTAATCGGTGTGGGAGCATTCTGCGCCTGTTCCTTGCTCTCTATATGGACTGCCCTAAAGGATATGCCGTTTTCTTTTGCAGTCTGCTCCACGATTGGAACATACTTTGCATTGAACGGACACTGACTGGTGTAATACAGCACATAGCCTGCGTCATTAACATAAGGATGTTTAGCACAGTCTTTAAACTTTGGCTGGTCAGCGTCAGCTAAGAAAGGCAAGTACCACAATTGAATGCCATTATCAGCTTCGTCACAAACAGTAAAACCTTTGTATTTTAGAAACTTAGGGTCGGCAAGAAATGGCTTTTTCTTCGCTGATGAAAGGATGCAAAGGCCTTGTTTTCCTTTCTTCTTGCTGTCTTCAATGCAAGCACCTAGCAGATCATTGGAGTATCCGTGTCCCTTGAAAGAGCCAGAGACCCACAGACAGTCGATGTACATATATCCATCCGCTTCGATTGGATTCCACGCATTCTCAGCAGGAAGATACTCAATGAAGCATTTACCGCGTTCCACACTTTTCAAAAACACCAGTCCTTCGTCGAACCGGTCTGCAAGCCATGCCTTCTTGGAAGAAACCTGAATATCCTTGTTATTTGAAATGGCGCAGCAGATATGCTCCTTCTCCAAATTTTCTTTTGTTACCCTAATGTATTCCATAATAAGCACCCCCTATAGTCCTTGACATCTAAATTACAGTTTCGACTGTTGTTTCGTTGAACAACCAAATTGCTCTACCCTCTTTACCATCATAATATATCGGGAACTTGAAGTAAATATCGTCAAAATGTTCTAAGACCTTGTAAAGCTCCTTCCGTCTTGTTGAACGTAATCGGTTCAAAGATTTTTGTCCTAATCACAGGCTTCTCATGCTGTCTCTTCGCATACGAAGCTCCTTTTCACCCTGTTCATTCAATCCCTGTTTGAGCATCGCCAATATCTTCTCTTTGTCATCCGGAAGATGTCCATATACCGGCATCATATTGGAGACATTCGTTGCATCCAGCAACGTGTGGATTTCAAGCGTCTTCACAAAGGTATATAGTTCTTGTATCTTTTCAGTCTCTGTAGCTTCTACAAACTCACCTCTTCTCACTTCTTCCATAAGCGGCGTATCAGGGAAGATGGAGAGTCCGGAAGCCATCACCCTAACGGGCGACAGATGGTTCAACACTTCTGCCGTTTTAATGGCATGCCCCATACCATAATCATGGCCTCCCAATCCGTATAAGAAGATGACGGAATAATGCATTCCTGCTTTATCCAGCTTGGAGAGCTGCTCTACGATATCACTTCCATGATAACCCTTATTCATCTTATTAAGAACCGCATCATCACCTGACTCAATTCCGAATACGATCATGTCATATCCCATTTCTTTCAGTGACTTTAGCTGCTCCACAGACTTATTCTTTTCACTGTCAACACGACCATATCCACCAACGGAAACGTCCCAAGGCAGATCTTCTTT
>Ga0247611_10008851_pt1 | contig 12278 bp, 14 predicted proteins | sample 177DNAGHGhighgp2_FD_192422 | JGI IMG/M metagenome (GOLD analysis project Ga0247611, IMG submission 192422) | Sheep rumen microbial communities from Palmerston North, Manawatu-Wanganui, New Zealand - 1770 DNA GHGhigh gp2 | ecosystem: Host-associated > Mammals > Digestive system > Stomach > Rumen... | reverse complement strand
GCTCACCGCCGGCTGCGAAGTGTAGAGTTTGTCCGCAACGGCCGAAAGGGTCCCGTATTCCAGGAACCCGGCCAGCAATCGCAAGATGTAAGTCTCGACAAACATAAAAAGCCCCTTTTGGGGGAGAATATAATAAATCCGCTATGCGTCAAGTGAATAGTGGGGCTGCTTTCACCAGTTCTCGTAGCGGTGTCCCGTATCGAGGGCGGCGATTTGCTTCATTTCGTCGTCAGTCAACTCGAAGTCGAAAATCGATATGTTTTCTGCGATGTGGTCAGGGTTCTTGGAGCCCGGAATGGCAATGTAGCCCGATTGCACATGCCAGCGCAACACCACCTGTGCGGCCGATTTCCCGTGAGCCTTCGCTATCTTTGCGACAACCTTGTTCCCCAAGACGTCTTCGGTGTGGCCGCGCCCGCCCAGCGGGTAATAAGATTCCACCACAGCGCCGTATCGTTTTGCGTATTCCTTGAATTCCGTGTTCTGGTAAAACACATGGTTCTCGTTTTGCACCACGGCAGGCTTGATTTCGAAATCGGCAAAAAAGCGTTTCGCCGTCTTTTCGGTGTAGTAATTCGAAATGCCGATGGAACGGATCTTCTTCGCTTTCACCGCGCGTTCCATAGCCTTGTAAACCGCCTTGTCTTCGGCGTCACTCCCGTGCTGGTGCAATAGCATCAAATCAATATATTCGAGTCCCAGTTTTTCGAGTGAGTCGTCGATGTCTTCGTCCAAGGAGTTGCTCCACGGCACCAGTTTCGATGTCACGAACAAATCTTCGCGCTTCACGAGCCCATCGTCAATCGCCCGGCGAATACCCCTACCCACGGCTTCTTCGTTGTCGTAATATTTTGCCGTATCAATCAGTCGATACCCGTTCTTGATGGCGACATAGACAGCGTCTTCAGCCACCTTGCCGCGCAAAGTCCAAGTGCCAAGCCCGAGAACCGGCATATCGAAACCCGAATTCAACTTGACCGTTGGGGCCGCCCCTTTGCTATTCTGCACGATTGAATCTCCTTTGTCCGAAACCTTCGGCACCGCCTGCGACGCAGCATCGCTCGAACACGCCATGAACAGGAAAACGAACAAGAAACTGAACCACCTCATGCCCTAAAAATAACCAAATCCCGCCATAAATCAAAATACTTATTTCGCATAAAAGATATGCTCAGAAAGCATGGGCGGGGGAGGGCGGTGTCCTAAATTTCACTTTTTTTACAAAATGTCATAATATGACATTGTAAGAATGTATATTTGCAGTGAGCAAAAAAAGACCCGCAATTTCAAGCTTGTTTGCGGGCAGGAGCGAAAATGAAGAAAAAGACAGGAAAAGAAATAGAGATAGCCCAAGCCCAAAGCAATGGGTACAAGAATCTTGTAACGCAAATAGGCTCATTGCTGGTTGAAAGCCGTAAACAGGTGTTTCAAGCAGTGAACACCACTCTCGTAAATACCTATTGGCAAATCGGTCGTCATATTGTAGAATATGAACAAGATGGCAATGCGAAAGCCCAATATGGGGCAGAACTGTTGGATATCCTCGCTAAGGACTTGACCGCGCAATTTGGAAAAGGGTTCAGCCGATCAAACCTATTCCAAGTGAGGCTATTTTACCTAAAATTCCCAAAAATCCAGACACTGTCTGGAAAATTGAGTTGGAGTCATTATACAGAAATCATCAAGGCAAACTCTGACTTGGAAATTGGTTTTTACACAAAGCAATGCGAAAACGAGAACTGGAGTGTCAGGGAACTCAAGCGTCAGATGAAAAGTCTGCTGTTCCATAGGATTGCCTTGAGCAAGGACAAGAAGAGCGTGCTGGAAATAAGCAAGCAAGGAATCCAAACGCAAAAGCCCGAAGACATCGTAAAGGACCCTTACGTTCTGGAATTTCTTGGGGTAAACGAAGACCAGAAATACCTTGAAGGAGATATCGAGGAGAAGGTTGTCGCCAACTTGCAAACGTTCTTGTTGGAGTTCGGCAAAGGCTTCGCTTTTATCGGACGGCAGTACAAGATGCAGATTGGTGCCAGACAGTTCAAAGTAGATTTAGTGTTCTACAATTACAATCTCAAGTGCTTTGTTCTTATTGATTTAAAACGCGGCGAAATCGAGCATTACGATGTGGGGCAAATGAACATGTACCTGAATTTCTTCAAAAAAGAGGTCTGCGCCCAAGATGACAATCAGCCTATCGGAATCGTACTCGGTGCCTACAAGGACCAGTTGTTAATGGAATATGCGATGCAGGGAATAGAGAACAATTTGTTTGTAAGCAAGTACCAACTTTATCTCCCCAAGCGCGAGGAATTGCAGGGCGAACTTGAAAAACTGCTTTCGGGAAAGTGACATAAAGACTCGCAATTTCAAGTTTGTATGCGGGCTGGAGCAAATTCCAACTACTCGAAAATTCGAGTAGCTCGCTGGTGGACAAGTCAAGTTTTGAAGGACCACCTGTTCAAGGGGTATAGTCTCAATAAGTGGATGATGACTGCCGGGATGGAACAGGAGTCTAGGTTTGTTGAGCTTTTTACTCCTTGTTCGCGAAAGCCTTGATGCCGCCTTCCATGAGTGTCGCAGCGAGGTCAATCATTTGTTTAAGCGGGATTTTGCGGCCGTCTTGCACCCACTGGCGGTATAGTGCGAGCGTGGTGTTGTTGAATGCCCGTACGATATTTTGGATGCAGACTTGCTTGGTGTGGAGTCGCGTCGTTTTGGAATGGGTGTGGGCCAAGACCTTGCGTTGCATGGGTTCGCGCACGTAGTCCAGACGGCTGTCGCAGGTGATTTTCTTGAAGAACTCGTCCTGCGATTCCATGAACTCAAAAAATGAGCGCACGATTTCCCTCTGGTTGTCGAGGTAGTTGTATTCCTTCACGAGTTCGATATAGCGCACCATGTAGCCCGCCTGAATTTCGCGGAGCACGTCGTCGGTGCTTTCGTAGTGCAGGTAGAACGTGTTGCGGTTGATCATGGCGCGGTCGGCGAGCGCCTTGACGGTAATCTTTTCGTAGGGCATTTCGCAGACCATCTGCTTGAACGCCGTGCAGATGGATTCCTTGGTGCGCCTGATGCGCAAATCTTCTTTGTGGACGGCTGGCTTCATGCCGTAAAATATACAAAATAATTTGCACTTTCTAAACATCTGTCGCTTATTTTGCACTAGCCCATAACTTGCCATTTGAATTCGGGTCAAAACAACCTATAATTCAAGTGTAAACAACAAAAATGCGCAAGCAAGGAGCACTTATGGACTGCAAAGAAGAAATCGTCGATTCCCGAATCCCGGACCCCAAGGCCTTTGAAATCGGCTCGAAGAACGCCCAAATCCTGTTCAAGTTGAACCACACCATGCCCATGACCGAGGAATACGGCAAGGTGGTCAAGGAACTGTTCGGCGACAATATCGGCGAAGGGACGATGCTCACGGCTCCGCTTCAGGGTGTATGCTTTGAGCATGTGAAAATCGGGAAGAACGTGTATATCGGCAGCAACCTGCTCCTGATGGCCCGCGGCGGCATCACCATCGAGGACGGCGCTTGGATTGCGGCCAATGTGCAGTTGCTTTCGAACAACCACGACCTTTACGACCGTGCGGTTTTGCAATGCAAGCCCGTGCTTATCAAGGAAGACGCGTGGCTTGGTGCTGGGGTCTCCGTGTTGCCCGGCGTGTGTATCGGCAAGCATGCCGTGGTGGGCGCCGGTTCCGTGGTCACGAAGGACATTCCCGACTACGCCGTTGCCGTGGGCAGCCCGGCCAAGGTGGTGCGCATGCTTGATCCGGAGAAATTCGCATAACCGCGGCACTTGCCGCAAGGAGAACCACGATGAAAAAACTCGTTACACTTTTAACTGTCGCTGCGGCCCTTTTGCTTTCTGCTTGCGACTGCAACAAGGAGGCTCAAATGAAAATGGAAAAACTTATTGAAAAGCAGGCGTTGAAAGAACTGGTGGACACCTTCTCGAATCTGGCCGACATGCGTGACACCAAGACCCAGAGCATGCTTTTTACCGAAGATGCCACCATGACTTCCATCGTGGGTGAAAACACCTCTACGCTCAAGGGGCGTGACGAAATCGAGAATGCCTGCGCCAAGTTTCTCTCGCTGTTCGATACGGTTTACCATTCCAACGGCCAGCAGGTAGTGACCATCGATGGCGACCGTGCAAAGGGCGTGTCTTATTGCACCGTGATGCTCATCGGGAAAAACGCGGAGGGCGTGCGCACGCAGAATTTACAGGGAGTCCGTTATGAGGACGAATACCAAAAGATTGACGGCAAGTGGTATATCGCAAAACGCACTTCCCATTTTGAATGGTCCGATGTGCGCTCGGTGGGAAATTAATAGGGAGAACCAAAATGAACAAGACTGTTGCTATGATGCTTTCGACGGCGGCGCTGGCTGCGGCGGCAGGGACAGCCACCCCGAAGGTGAAACCAGTCACCATCCCGTTGAACGATGGGCGTGCCATTCCGCAGTTCGGGCTTGGCACTTACAATTCTTCGGTGGCCGAGGCGAAGGACGCATTGGCGGTGGCGCTCAAGCTCGGCTACAGGCACGTGGATACGGCTCACGCCTACCGCAACGAGCGTGGCGTCGGCGCTGCCGTGAAGGAGTCGGGAATTCCCCGCGAAGAAATCTGGATTACCTCCAAACTCTGGCCCACGGATTACGACCACGGCAATGCCGCTGAATCCATCGACAAGATGCTGGAACGCCTGGGCGTGGATTACATCGACCTGGTTTACTTGCACCAGCCTGTGGGCGACTACATGGCGGGTTGGCGCGGCCTCGAAGAGGCGGTGAAGCAGGGCAAGATCAAGTCCATTGGGATTTCGAACTTTGACATGGACGAGCGTGCTTTCGACGAAATCATCGCGAAGGCGAAAATTCGGCCCGCCATCGTGCAGATTGAACTGCATCCGTATGCGCAGCGCAAGGCCTTCCGCGAAAAGTGCAAGAAGCTCGGCATCGCGGTAGAAGGCTGGTTCCCGCTGGGCGGCACCGGCGGCAACGCAACCCTCTTTGGCGACAAGACCATCAAGGAACTGGCGGCAAAGTACAAGAAGTCGCCCGCGCAGATTATCCTCCGCTGGCACGTGCAGGAAGGCTTCTCCACGATTCCGGGGGCCCGCAACCCGGATTACATCAAGGAAAACATCGAGGTCTATAACTTCAAGCTTTCCGAAGACGACATGAAAAAGATTCGCGGCCTAGACAAGGAAAAGCGTTTCTTTACCTCAACCCTCGCCGAAATCCAGCATTTCAAGGACTGGAATCCCGGCGACTAAAGATCTTCATTGCCGCCGACTGTTTGTTCACTATGCGTTTTACGCATACTGGGCATAAAAATTTCGCATTTTGCGGCAGTCCTGAATTTATTTATATTATAGCCAACCGGTTCAAGAAAAAAAAAGGCGGATCCCATGAAAAAAATCACCTTGATTCTTTTATCACTTCTTCTAGGAGTCTCTATGGCAGCAGAAAAGAAAATCCTCGTCGCATACTATTCCCGTGCCGACGAAAACTACTCCGTCGGGAACATTTCCAAGGGCAATACCGAAATCATTGCCGAGATGATTGCGAAAAAGACGGGCGGCACGCTTTTGCACGTGGAACCCGCGAAGGAATACCCCAAGAAATATGACGACTGCATCAATGTGGCCAAGAAGGAACTTGCGCAGGACGCGCGCCCGGCCATCAAGCCGGTGAACGTGAACCCCGAAGAATTCGACGAGATTTACGTCGGTTACCCGGTGTGGTGGGGCGAGATGCCCATGCCCATGTTCACTTTCTTCGAGAAGTATAATCTGAAGGGCAAGACGATTCATCCGTTCGTGACCCACGAAGGCAGCGGCCTTTCGGGTGTTGCTCGCCTCAAGAAGGTGACCGGCGCGAACGTGACTCCTGGTCTTGCCATCTACGGACACGTGGCCCAGAACGAACGCGACAAGGCCCAGAAAGAAGTCGATAAGTGGGTGAAGTAGGCTGACTTGAAATTTTCCAAAAACTCCCGGGCCATACGGTTCGGGAGTTAAAAATTTTAGGAGCTAATCTAAATCGCTTTCTACTTCTAAATCTTTTACACAACGAACTGACAATGCAGCAGCATCTTTACTATAAGGAATTTCAGTTGAAGCGTATCCTCTATTAGCATATCCTCCATAGGACAAAGCAAGCGCGTATGCTTTTTTCTCGTCATTTTCCGTTGCAGTCCAAAAAATTGCATATTCGCCTTTACCCCACCAGCCACGATCAGCTTCAACGATGCCTGCCGGGCGGGCTGCAAAAAAGAAGTCGTCCGAACCATTTTTTTCATCAGCCCAGCCAACCTTTGTTCGAAGTCTATTACCTGCATATCGTTCTCCAACTGACAAAATCAAACCGTCAAAATCGTCCTTACTCGGCAAACGCCATCCCTCTGGGCAAACTTTCATAGCAGCATTCCAAGTGTACAAGCGACCATAGACTTCACAGTTCTCTGGCAAATTTTTATAACAATAGCTGTCTTTTTCTTCCTCATAATTCAAATTCGCGGCCATCCATCTCAACCCTCCAATTTCAACAGAATAATATTCTTTTTGATTTCTCGAATCTTTGAAAACTTGAATAGATTCTTTTGCTTCAACCATCCTTTTTTTTCGGTTTTCTTCAGCAACTTTTTCCATTTCTTCAGCCTTGCGTTTTTCTTCCTCTACTCGCGCTTTTTCGGCTTCTTTCTCCGCTTTTTGGGCTAAAACATCTTTACACATTTCCGTCATTGGTTCATATTTCGTACTACCATGATATATATAATCAATGATACCGTCACACTTCACTGAATTACCTTCTTCTGATCCACAATAGCTAAGTTCAAAATCATTGGAATTCATATGCAACATAAATTGCATCACAAACTTTTTAGGGGACAAGCAATACTTTTCAATCAGTTTTTTTTCGTCATATCTCGCATAACTTTTGTTACCTATAAACATTTGCTTGCCAGGGTAACCTTTCGCCTCAACAACCCTAACCCCTTTATCTGTTTCAAAATAATTCCATTCCACCTCGCCAAAGACACTTTCAATAGCCTTGCCAACAGTCGTTTCTTGATGGCCATACAAAGTGCCATTTTTCACCATATCAATCTCCGAATTACAACCACTTACAACGGTTGCAACTCCCAAAGATATCGCAAGTTTTAAGATCTTATTTTTCATTGGATTTTCTCCTTAGATAAGTTTCAATGTCTGAATCGTTATCGATTCCGAACTAAATACAACACCAAGTTCTAATTTTAGCTGATTAGCCTTAGCCTGCAAAAGCATTTGAAATAAATTGCTTGTCGCATCCACCTGTAGAGTTGTGTCAACGCTTCGGATTTTATCCACTCCATACAACCAAAAGATGTTGCATTTATTCAGGTTTCCGTGAAAATCCTTGTATTCCACATAGCAGCCGTCCGTCCCGCAGATTGTTACAGACCCTTTCGAATCAAGCGATTTTATATAGCATAAGATTCTGTGCATAATTATGTCACTCCCTGTAGTATTTTCTGATATCCTTTTTCCAAAAACTGTTGAAAAAATCACTAACACCACGCCAGTCGGGATAGATGTTGTCTATGGTCCGACCGAGCAACCACATCTCTTGCATTAGCTCTATTTTTGCCTCATGCGGAATTTTTAAGGCTATTTTTTGAATGCCCGACAGTTCGAGATCAGCAAGATGATGGCGATCACCATTGATTCCATAAAGAAGGAACGCCCCCTGCTGCGAACGGATTCTCGAATTAGCAAGTAACGGATGAACACAGTAAACCTGACTCAAATGCACTTTGATAATTTCGTCCCTAAAGTGAGGTTTCTCGGCACGTATTTCATGCAAAAGATGATGGATGGAATCGCTTCTATTAAAGGCATTTATATCATCGGGGAGCACATCCATGCGCAAGTCATCGTAATTGTAAACCGAGATATTCGCAACAACACTCACCTTATCCGAATGCCAGTTGCAAATTTGTTTCTTGGGAATTCGATAAACAAGCACTACAGCATCATCGTTGCGACTTCCTTTGTCAGTCGGGTCTATGTAAAGAGCAAAAAATAAGGCCTGCAAAGGATCCAAAGAAATATCGAGCAATCGCGTCCTTGCTCCGTAATGTTGCATTTTCACCAGTTTTTCAAAAGTACTTCCGCAGGTTGCGAATTCATCTGGTAGGCGACGCTCACATTCTCGGAAAAGTTCCGATTCGTTATCGCCCTCTAAGCCTCCGCCCCGATTTATGCCAGGCCGCCCTGCGGTAGTTCCATAATCATGGGACTCGCCACGATAATAAAAAACATTTTGTTCAATACCATCTGAACATAGATTTTCATTGCGTAAACGCTTTAAAGTCGCTATGTAATCCGAAACGGAACAAATGTTTGCATAATATTCCACACTATAATTGTAAAAAAAAACATACATTGTCAAGTGTTTTCTTCAAAAAGGCGTGTTTGTAAACATAATTTCACCTTTTGAGTGCTGAACGAAGAAGAAATGACCATCGTCATCACTTTTTCGTCGGAAAAAGCGTGGAGTTTACGCATATACGGAACAAATCTTTGCAATTTTAAAATTGTATTTTATATTTGCAAGAAGAGGTAGCTGACGGAAGGAGATATGTATGATTCCGCGCGAGTTACAAGAGATTATTAAAAAGAGGGCAAGCCAATTTCCCTTTGTCGCGGTGACAGGGCCGAGGCAACGGAATTCGCGTTCCTGTTCTTCGGTGCTGAACAAGAATTTGAACTCGTTGTTCTGGTAAAACTTGAGATTCCGTTCCTTGTTGTAGGAATCTACCAGCAAAAAACGGCAACCGGTTTTGTTGAGCGGGTCGACGAACCATGCCTTTATAAAACTCAGGACGTCGCTTCCCAAATGCTTGCTTTGGAAATTTTGGCTAATTCCGAGACGTTGTCCCCGCACTTGAATGATTTGCATAGGGCGGCCTTGCCTTGAGTGTAGAACCCAAAGCGGCAATTCTGTTGGAGAAAATTCATTACTTAAATTCTCTAAAGTCAGCCTTGGAGAGAATGTCCCTGGCCTGTTCAATTTGCTTGGAGAAATCGATGGAACCGCGACGCTTTTCGCTTTCTTCCATCATGAGGTCAAACCTGTCCGACGCTTCGCCGGTCAGTATCGGTACCGATGCGATTGCTAGTGCCATGATGACCTCCATTGTTGAATTGAACTGTAGTCAATATACATTTTTCCTCGTGCTGGTGCAAGTGATGAAACTTGAGTCAATTGGCTTATTTGAAGAAAATGAAGCCTTTTGACCATGCAAGAGCAAAAATATATTTTTAGCGTGTCATAAAATGACAAAGTGAAAATTTTTTATATACCCCCAGAAAAAAGTCGATAAGTGGGTGAAGTAAGCTGATTGCGCCTTATGGGCGGAACTGGCTTATTGTTTCCATTCTTCGGTGATGGCGCAGAAAAAGTTCTCGCTCCAGAGATTCAGTTTGTCGCTGTCGGCAATGAACGGGCGGACATCCCTTTTCGCCTCCTCGAAATCGATGGAGTGGAAACGTTCCTTTAGTAGATCCTTGAGTCCATCAAAAGTCAAGGTGTCCGCACTTTTCCAGTGCCCGGTCTGTTCCATTCTTTTTTGCAGGTGCGGCAAGTTTACGCCCGTGTTCTGCGAGATATACCATACAAAGTCGTAGAAATCGCGACCCTTGACCCTGCTTTTCCATCCGCGACAAAGTAACGCGTGGAGTTTGCCCGCAAAAAGCGAGGGCTTGTCGTAGAGTCGGACCATGAAAGGCGATGGCAGCAGCCGATACTTGCTTTCGTAGGTGGCTGACTCTGGCGGATTCGTGTCCACCTCGAATTTGATTTTCAGGATTTCGTTCCCGGGAACGGGCAAGGGAGAGTGCTTTGCGGGAACAATTTTAAGCAAGTGCTTGAGCGTGTTGCCCTTGAGAAAGGCCGACTGCACCGGAGATCCGTGCGGCTTGCTTTTCGCTTCGACCGACATCTCTAGGCCGACAGAGTAGAGTTCTTCTTCAAGCACGCCAAAATAATGTGAAAGCTCGAAACCTTCGTCTGGCTTAATCAACGAAAAGTCCAGGTCCTCCGAAAAACGGTCTAGCCCGTAGAATATGCGGAGCGCCGTGCCGCCATAGAAGGCCGCCTTGTCAAAGAACCCTCCACGTGAAAGTCCGCACAGGGCGACTTCCTGCGAAATTTCCTTGAGGGCGTTCCTGTAGTCCGAAACGTTTTTGCAATTATATTTCGCAAGCATTGAATCAAGTACGTGAGCCATGCCTACCTCATCTTGGACAGTATTTGTAGATTCTTCTTTCTGTACAGGGGGGCAACCTTTTCGATGAAGTCGAAATCCAGGTTCCGAAAATCACCGACTTCGATGCGCAAGTTTTCGAACAGGAACGTTTCCATGGCGCACTTGCCTTCAATCGGGTGCTCCTTGTAGAGTTTGTCGCAAAGGGCCTTTTCACAGGTGGCCATTGCGTAGGGCCTGTCTTCTGCGTTTTCGATGTTGACTCCGTGCGGAAAGACGTCGGGCGGGACATCGGAATACGAAAACTCGCCGAAGGGCGTCTTGTACAGTTTGGTCTTGTTCTTCTTGAACGATGCGGAAGTAAAGAGATGAACGGCTTCGGGAATGAGCCCGTGCCTCGAAAGAGCGTAATCGAAGGAAAGATACGATGGGCCGTAAATCGCCCCTGCAAGGGCTTCGCCCGGGGTGTTCTTGTCGGTCTCGTACAGCCCGCGGATAACTTGCGTTATTTCGCCGCGCAGGGTCATATGGCGCAACTTCATTTGGGGCTGCCTGTATTTTTGACCAAGGTCTGAAAGGATTTCTGATACGTTTCTTATCACGATTTCCTCCAATAACTATAAAAATAATATATTAACTGGAGAAAATTAAGTGATTTTTTGAAAAATACGTTTTTTACGCTTCTCTTATGACATACAGACGTATTTGGGGTGGACGATGGTTGAAACGATTTTTCACTATGCGTCTTGCGCATACTGAGCATGAATATTTGGTATTTTGCGGGGCTTGCGTAATTATTTATATTAAATGCGGAAATTTATAAGGAATAAACCATGAAAATAGGGACGATTATGACGATGCTAGGTATGGGTGCGGTGCTTGCCGCATGTGACTGCTGCCCGCAGGGCGAGACAAAGGTGCTTTCGCAGGACAAGGAACTGCGTGCCGTGATGGACAACTTTACGCAGAACGAGGTTCCGGCGGCGACTCCGCTTGTGGAAAAGCGCGAGGTGGAGTTGATTCGCCTGGTGTCGCTTGTGACGCAGCAGTCGGGCGCGCTTTTGCAAGAGGAAGTGGCGACGGCGCTTGCGCAGGGGCTTGCTCCCGAAGAAATTCTCGAGGCGATTTACCAGTGCGCCCCCTACACCGGGTTCCCGCGGACGGTGGATGCTGTGGAAATTGCCCGCGGCGTGTTCAAGGCGAAGAACGTGAAGGTGGACGAGAATCGTGGGACGGTGACGGCGCAGTCCCGCCTGGAGGCGGGTGCCGACGCGCAGGGAACGCTGTTCGGCCAGACTTTCCGCGACATGGCGAAAAACGGAAAGGACGGGATGCCGACCATCAATTACTTCTTGGCGAGCAACTGCTTTGGCGATTACTACACCCGCAAGGGGCTTGACCTGAATACCCGCGAACTCTTGACGATGGCGATTCTCGTGAACTTGGGAACGGAGCCGCAGCTCAAGGCGCACATCGGCGCGAACCTGAAGATTCGTACGGCCGACTACGTGGAACAGGCGATTTACAACTGCTTGCCGTATTGCGGTTATCCGCGCACGCTGAATGCATTGCGACTGCTCAAGGAAGCGGTGGCTGAGGCGGCAAGCCAACAAGGCCCTTCGGCAAGCTCAGGGACCTTGAACGCGGCTGGTGCGGGGGTTGCTGCCGCAAAAAACATGCCGGGCAAGGACTGGAGTGTATTCCCGGTGGGCAAGCCGAACGACGCCTACGCCAAGTATTTCGTGGGCAAGAGCTATCTCGACATGATCAGCAAGGAACAGGTGGGTGTCGGGAATGTGACTTTTGAACCGGCGTGCCGCAACAACTGGCATATCCATCATGCAAAGAAGGGCGGTGGCCAGATTCTCATCGCGACGGCGGGTCGCGGCTACTATCAGGAATGGGGCAAGCCGGCGGTGGAACTGAAGCCCGGCGACGTGGTGAACATTCCGGCTGGCGTCAAGCATTGGCACGGGGCAGCTCCGGATTCCTGGTTCCAGCAT
>Ga0247611_10008850_pt1 | contig 12279 bp, 19 predicted proteins | sample 177DNAGHGhighgp2_FD_192422 | JGI IMG/M metagenome (GOLD analysis project Ga0247611, IMG submission 192422) | Sheep rumen microbial communities from Palmerston North, Manawatu-Wanganui, New Zealand - 1770 DNA GHGhigh gp2 | ecosystem: Host-associated > Mammals > Digestive system > Stomach > Rumen... | reverse complement strand
GATGCTCGGACAGTTTGCCCAGAATCTCGCAGACACGGGAGACATCTACGGGAGAGACCCGCTGAAAACATGATCAAAGCCGATCATCCTTGTGCTTCTCAAGCCAGTCATCCAGAGCTTTGCGGATGACCGATGAAAGCGGAACTTGGTCATCTCTTATATGATTTAACCAACGGCGAAGAAGGATTTAAAGATTAAATTGCTGTATAACAAAGCAAAAGTGGCTCACTTGTCCGGTGACAAATGGACAGGCCACTATCGGTGCCGTTTCTCGGCATAACGGTTAAATGGCCAGTAAGGGACAAGGGTGATGAACCGCCTGCGCAAGTGTGGGATGGGATGAAACCCAAGCAAAGAGGCAGCAGCCGATGTATTGCTGTACAGCATATTTAATAAATGGAGCTATGGCGGAATAGGTAGACGCGCTAGAGGGAGATAGTCACGAAACGGGAAGTAACGTTACCCGTTGAAAATAAGGACTAAGTATAAGAATACTTGTCATGCGACCCTACATCTGCGAAAAGACTATCATGTGAGGTGCAAATCCTCACTAGCTCAATCAGTAAAACACACCTTAAAAAGGAGAAAATTATGGATTTAGGAGCATACGCGCAAATTGATAAACTTAATGCCATTATGACATGCAATGGAATTGATGTTCCTCGACTCAGAGGTCTTAGACTGATGAGCCAGGAAGAATTAGTATCTCCTGATGATATTGCCAGCATTGCTCATGATCACGCCATGTGTGAATGCGAATTACTCTGTGAATCAGGCTTCCGACTCAATGCCTTCTGTTATGACATATCAGAGAGAACTCGTCGTCTCAAAAGAAAATACTTGATATATAGTAAAGACAGCTATATGCCAGTCGATGTCAAATGGGACCGCATTCATGGTAAAAAGCGTAAGGCATTCAAATATGTCGTTAAAAGAGTCACCCGCCGTACATACACACAATACGCCATATTCAACCGTTATTGTGGCTGTCCTGATATTCTCTACATCCATGCCCGCATTGGTGGAGGGAACTGGCCTTACTATGGTAAAAAGGTTAAGAGTCAGCCATGGTTCATCTGCAAGGTCGATGATGCATTCGACTCCACTTACTGCGACATCTACGCCAGAATTAAACCGCCGGAGGAGAGCTATGACTGAAGAAGAAAGAGAACGAAAGATTCATGAAGCGCTTCATACTCACCATGACAAAGTAAAAGAAAAATACCATGCGGTTATGACGGTCCTTTGCGGAAGCCAGAATTACAGGCTTGATACGGAAAGCAGTGATTATGATACCTTCACATTCGTGCTGCCGTCTCTGGCTGATATGGCGATGCTCAAGGAACCGGTAAGTACAATGATAGAAGATGAATATGGTCACATCAACATTAAAGATATCCGGCTTGCTCTGAATCTGCTGAAAAAGACATCACCGAACAGTGTTGAGTGGTTTGCGACTAAATACCGCATCGTTGAACCGGAGTATGCGGATCTTTTCAATGCTTATATCACGCCTGAAACTCTCCGGTGCAACACAAAGCATATGATGGCGGCTATCGGAGGGATGGCACATCAGCTGACAAAGCGAAACATCTCTCCTGGCAAAAGATATTCGCATCTTCTCCGCATGAAATGTATGGTAGGCAACTACTACGACCTTCAGAGCGACATTCTGTCGCTGACAGAAGTCGAGAGAAGTAAAGCTCTGAAAGCGAAAATGCTTCAGAATATGCCTTTTTATAACGAAAAATGCTTTGAGTGCGAGCAGCGCATCAAAGAGAAAATAGAATCGTATAGCGGCGTTGATATGTCCGGTATTGAAAAGCTCGGGATATCCAATGTGAGTGAGCTTCAGGTAAAACTGTTTAAAGATTTGATCAGCAAATAATAATATGCGGTTGCGGAATAGGTAGACACTAGGCAGAGCCGAACACGAGACAGATGGAGCAGCCGAAAGGTGCGCAGTCTGTTATATGAAGTACAAATCCTTACCCGCTTAGTTAATAGGGACGATCCACCTTGTGACAGCCATAGTGCGTGGCCTTTAGTAACGGACGGCGTGGATCATAGCAGACTGTTTGGAGAAGGCTTGGTCTGCTAAGAGCGGTGGTGGAAAAGGTAGACACAGAAAACACGAACAGGTCTGTCCAACGCTCCGATCGCGAACGGAGCCATGGTCAGTCGGACATGGAAATACCGGCAAGGGGAAACCCTGAACCTGCGAGGTGCAAATCCTCGCCCGCTCATATATTGTTTAAACAGGAGGATAAAATTTCTATATGAGAGTAGTGGAAACAAAAGAGATAACAAAAGTCGTTCAGGAAGAGGTCACAGTTAAAAGGATCTGTGACAATTGCGGAAAAGAGATTACCATTAGTCGTAAAACCGGTCTCGGCAATCAGTATAATTATTTTCTCATAACAACCCATCATCACGACTGGGGCAATGATAGTATTGAAAGTTATGAATATTATGATGCGTGCTGTCCCACGTGTGCATTGGAAATGGCTGAAAAATATTTGGTTAATGCATATTCAGATCGAAACACAAAGGAAATTGAGATCGAACATGTTCGCGGTTTGGAGAGTGGAACTGATCGAACTTACAAGCATGATATCGAGGAAGATTAAAGCATATGGCCGAAATATTGTTCAGACCCGTTTGCAGTAATTGTAATCATCAGATTCATGATCTGATCGCATACGAAGAACATACAATCCCAATAGAGGGCTACAATTCACTCATTCTATCTTACAAAGATTACAGTATTAGCCCAACACGTTGTCCGTACTGTGGAGAATATTTTACAAGTATTGAAATGCCGGGGTCGGTTCCATTTAATAACCGTTTGTCGTTGTCTGCAAGAAAGGATGATTAATAATGAAACTGTTTGATTTGCGGGAAGCGGGACCCACAGCTGGTGACTGCACAGCTCCTTATGATGTTACATTCCATCGTGAGTGCACCGTTCAGGAGTTCATTGACGAAGTCCTGAAACAGAGGGAATGGGGTTTTATCAACATTTGTGATTGTCATAATAGCTCTAATATCTATTATGAAAATGACAAGATTGTTTCCGGCAACTTTGATACTGATCTTCTTAATGCTCGAATTAAGAAAGCAACTGCTCATGGCGGATGGTCGAGAATGGATTACTGGCTTGATATTTTGACGGATGAGCAGAAGTTTCGGAATGACTACGCTCAAATTTTGACAGAAATATCACGACATGAAAGCGAGATCGTAAAACTTAAGAGAAAAGCTCGTGATATTGAAGCCCAGCTTGAATCTATTGACGGTACCAAGGCCGAAAAAACTCAGCCCGATAAAGATGGTTGTATGTATTGAAGTAAGGAGTAATAATTATGGCAGTAATCATAACAGATATGCAAATGCCAGCACAGTGTTGTCAATGTGTATTTCATTTTCGGATAGATAATCAATCTACTGGATGTTTAAGAAAACCAACTGAAGAGCCAGTGGAAGACGGGGATGAAAGACCAAAGTATTGTCCGTTAAAGGAAGTCAATCAAAGAGGAGCGGAAATGAAAAAGCGAGTAACAGTCGTTCTTGAAGTTGAATCGGATGACGAAATTAACATGGACGATGAGTTTATCAAACACGATTTAGAACAGGAGATTAATTGTACGTCGAACTATTACGAAGTAATCAGCATTGAAACAGAAGTTATAGAATAAAATAGGAGTTTTAACGTATGAATGAGGTTTTAGAGGAGTACACAGATACGTCAGGCGTACATCATTTAATCGTATCTTCTGGTGATAAAACAGGAGATGTGATCGAGTATATTTCATTGTTAAATTGCCCTTTTTGCGGAAGAAAGTTTACAGATAATATGGTTTGTCAATGTGGTAAAAATAACGCAATTATTCGGATTTAAATAGGAGTATATAATGGCTGATTATTATGTTGGTGCTGGCGAGATAACAGGCGAAATCTATGCTGGCGTATTGGCGAAAGACGGCAAATCGTGGCGTAACCGTTCGATTGTAACAGATGAGGCAATCTGTGCTGTGCGAGATCATCTCATCAATCAAGCAAATCAAAATAAGCAAGATTGGTTTGGTTATGAGTGGTCACGGAAAGACGGTAAGAAGGTCGTATTGAGCATTGCTGTCAAATAACCTAAATAGGAGTTTAAATGGTGGATGTATGAATGAAGAACAGAAAAGATGAAAAGATGTTTATCACTACGGTTTCGGATATACTCGCTGCCCTTACTGCGGTGATGAAACAGGTTGGTATAATCCTGCAAGCCAACGTTTTCAAAGTGACCTCAAAAACAATCAGCGAGAGCACTGCCCAAAATGTGGGAAACGGGTATATGCACGGGAAGGTTGGATAATGAATCAACCCGACTAATTCTAACTTAAAACGGACTTTAAATAGAAGTCTAAAGAAGGTTGAACTATGAAACTATTAATTCTATTTGCGATGGTATTCGCTCACATTGTGGATGATTATTATTTGCAGGGTATTCTTGCAAAAATGAAACAAAAGAAATGGTGGGAAGAAAATGCTCCGGATAAAATGTATCGCTATGATTATATCGTAGCCTTGATTATGCATGCATTTTCCTGGAGTTTTATGATTACTATACCGACTTTATTGATCAGTAATAAATACTTTATGATGTGTATCTTTATCATTATAAACGCCATACTTCATACTTATATTGATAATGAAAAGGCAAATAAGCGTAGTATAAATCTGATTATTGATCAGCTTATTCACATGATTCAAATAATCGTTTTATGGTCGGCTATTTTGGTTTCATAGCTGTGCTGCCTGTAGTGCTCCATACAAAAGAAAGGCTATGTAAATGAACTGCTCTATAAGAAAAGGAGATAAGATGGATAAACTTTATAAGTGGTTTCGAGCCAGAACAAGAAAGGGACTGGAATGTTGTAGTTTTGATAAAGATGTATTTTCGTTATGTAAAGATTGCCCGTACAGCCTCAACGGAGAAAAATACGAATACAATCAACCTAATATTCGATGTTGTGACGTACTAAAAGACGATCTTCTGCTCTTACTGAAAGACCAGGAATCTTAGAAGGTTCTTATATCAACTTTCGAAGAAGAGTGGCACGGCTCACCGTTTAAATGCACAACATGTGGATGTCGTTGGATGATGTCGAAAGACGACACGTGTTATTGTTCGCATTGCGGCAGAGAAGTAACGCTGATCGACTACGATATGGATAAGGTGCAAGACAATGAATAAAGAAGTGAAGATGATGAAAGCCTTAATCGTGCATTCCGGAGATCAGGATGGAAGTGGCGTTCGATTCACCGAAGAGGCAATTCGAAAAATGCATGAGGATTCAAATGAAGGAAAACGGCTCACCAAAAAGCTTGGATCCGAATGTTATATTCCATGCGGATATCTGATGAAAACCGAACTCTTCTGGAATGAAGAAACCGGCAATTTGGAATTGTGGGGATATTTCATGTATGATTTCGATGGGATCGATTACAGCAAAACTGGAGTGTGCAGTTATATTGTCAGCTATGATAGCAGAAAGGTACACAATGGCAAATGCAGTGATTGCTCATTAGTCGGTTGCAGCATGGTGATTGATGAATAATAGATATTAGGAGGGTTTACCGTGGATAAATTCATTGATATTCTTGTTATCGTTGTTCTTGTGATTCTTATTGTGGCAGCGTTCTGCTTAAGTTGTTTTCTGGTTTGCTTCTTGTTGGATACGCTGAATCTCTTATAGTCCTGGCTTTCATCTTAAATAAAAAGAAAAGAGTAATTTAAATGAAACGAACAAGTTTGGATAAAACCATAATCGATCTTGAGCGACGTTCGGGAGTCGTAAACAAGTATATTGACTATGTTCGCGTTGATGAAATTGTAAATGCTGTCGAATGGTTAAAAGAGTATCAATCTAAGATAGATCCTGTTCCGAGTCATGAAGACGAAGACGGTGTACCGCATTGTGGTTCTTGCGGATGGATACAAAGTTGGGGATGCAACTACTGTGACAACTGTGGAAAAAGGTTAAAATGGGAATAAACTGTATCTGGAAATCAGGAACAAGAAGAAGCATTATTTAAGGAGTAAGTTATGAACGAGTCCTGGAAACGCCAGAAACCAAATGGAGAGGCGAACGCTAGTCGCTCTTTGAAATTGTGACCTTTCGAAAAAAGACGTAATGGAGAATAGGGGCTTTTCGAAAAAAGACGTAATGGAGAAAAAGAAAATGAAACAGGTAATCACAAAACTCGGGAGAATCGTCGTAAACGAATCCGGATGGAAGGATTATCCTGGTGTATGGGTAAGCCTTGTCGGAAAGAATAAGGAAAAGCTCGTAGAAGTATTGCTGGAAGTCGATCAGTATGATGAAACGCCGGAATGCAAAGTGCACGTGTACGACTGGCGCGACGAACCGATCGAAGATTATCGCGGCCGGATGGTTGGCGGCAGAATAGAACTGGAAAAGTACGACAAAACTACTGAAAAATAAACTTTAAAAAATGTATATAGTGGAGGCGCTATTTGCCTCTACATCAACATAGCCCAGTGGCGTAGGGGTTATCGCAACTGGCTTTGAACCAGTCATTCGTTCGTTCGAATCGAACCTGGGCTGCATAACAGAGTGGTTCTCAGCGCAAAGGTTACTCCGCGTACAGGACAAACTGTTTAGCTTTCGGATTAACCAACCGTCGTAAGCCTAAAAGTTTGCCTGTGCGCTGTAAGAGAGGTTAGTATGCGCACCGATGCTGCAGCGGGTGATACTGCAGCTTTATGGGGCATTAGCTCATTCGGTAGAGCACGTGCTTTGCAAGCACGAGGTGACGAGATCGAAGCTCGTATGCTCCACTTTTGAAAGGGTGGCCGAGAGGCTGAAGGCTATGGTCTTGAAAACCATCGAGTTGTTAAGGCTCCGAGGGTTCGAATCCCTCCCCTTTCGCCACGGGTCGTAGTTTAACGGAGAAAACAACGGTGGATGATCCACTCTGAGTTGGCAGTTCGAATCTGTCCGATCCGAATATTACCTATCTACAAACAATTGAATAAGAAAGGAATTAAGGAAGAATGAGAAAACTTGCAAGTGTTCAGAAAATCTGGAAAATTGAGCCGATCGAAGGCGCCGACAGAATTGAATGTGGAAGTATTGAAGGCTGGAAATGTGTTATCAACAAAGGACAGTTTAAAGAAGGCGATCTCGGAGTATATTTCGAGATCGACTCTTTTTTACCGATCGATGACAGGTATGAATTTTTAAGAGCATCCAGTTATAAAAAAACAGATATTATGGGTGAAGGTTTTCGCTTAAAAACCATGAAGTTCAAAGGACAGATAAGCCAAGGATTATTTTTACCGCTTTCAATGTTTCCTGAAATCGTTTCTCCGGAAGTTAAGCAGGATGTAACAAATCTTCTTGGGGTCAGAAAGTGGGAAATAGAAGAACGCGCAACGACTGGAGGCACAGTTGTTGGCAAACTGCCGTTAGATGTTCCTCATACAGATGAAATTCGCGTACAAAACTTTCCGGAATATGTTGAAGCATTTAAGGATCTTCCTTACTATATCTCGACAAAAATGGATGGGTCATCGCAGTCTCTTTGTATCGACGAAGATGGATTCCATGTATGCGGGCACAACTACGAATACAAAGATGACGGATCGAGCTCGTTCTACGAATTCGTAAAGGCATGGGGATACGATGAAGCCATGCAAAAATACTACAATAAATATAATTTAAAGACATTAACAGTGCAGGGAGAATTTTGCGCGCCGGGAATACAAAAGAATCCTTTACGGTTAACGAAACCTGAATGGTATGTCTTTACAGTTCGAATTAACGGTCAGCGTGTAGGAGCGGAGAAACTTCTGGAAGTTTGCAAAGAACTGAGTCTTCCGCACGTACCGTTCGAGGAAACGGATGTTGACCTGCCGTCACGATATCCGACAATAAAATCCCTTCTGGAACGTGCAACTGGTACATACGAATCCGGCGGCCCGAAGGAAGGAATCGTTATTCGTCCGGTGGATCCTGTTTATAACGAAACAATAGGCGGCCCTCTCTCCATGAAAGTTGTCAGTAATGAATATCTTCTGAAAAAGAAATAAGTCGTCGCTGACGCGACGATCATCTCCTCGGGTTTGACGTAAACGCCTTCTCCGGCGTTTTCAATCTTATCGCGGAAAGGATGTGAAAAATCCAGGCTCATGGCATCAGTCTCGCAGATCCATAGATAAGCCAAGTGATGTATATACGCGAAGATGAACTGAAATAAAGGAGAAAAATATGTCGGATAAAAGCTATCTGAAAAATCAGATCAGACTGATCAGTTTGAATGCGAACGACATGTTCACAAACGAAGAGTACGACAAATACATGGAGATCATCGCTTTTGTAAACGAGATCAACAGATTGGATCAAAGTGAAGACCCTGCTGACGTTGTGAAAAAGAAAGAGCTTATTGCTCAAAAGAAAATAGCGTCACATCAGTTAACAAATCTGATCCAGAAGCACAAAGGAAGGCCAAGAAAAGTGCGGCCGGAGTCCATCATCTATCACGATGGAGATTTACCTCCGGGTGTAACATGGCGTAATCTCAAGCTCTCCAAAAAGATTGCAGAATTTGAATCTGATATGTCGAGAGCAATGGGATTAAAACCAAATGATCACACGTTTGATAAGATCATTGTAAAATGGAAGAACATTGATCTTCTCGAACAATTGGTGATCGATGGTTTCACAATGGACCTTCTTGTGGATGGAAAGGTTGTAGAAAAGAAGTACAGATACTTCAGCAGCTCTGCAGGACAGTTGAGAACAGATCGTTTAAGCTTTCTTTCAGAGGACGTCTGGGAAAAACTTAAAGATCGTATTGAATGCGGCTTGGATTGGGATACTTTAAATGCGAAAAAAGGCGTGAACGTGAATAAGCTTCTTGCTTACCTCAGTCTGTGTTTTTCAGCAACAATTCCATGGCCTGAGTTCGATATTGATAAGGCTATTGTTGTTCCAGACGTCGAATCTGAAGTAACAGATCGCATGTTGTATATTAAGCCTGATTATACAACAGAAGATGGCGTAAGAACTGTTTTAATCAAACATACAGATGGAGCAGGAATGTATTTGCCAAATGCAAATATCGTTCCATCAGACCTGAAAAATAAGAACTTTATGTTTAGAAGTAATTACTTTAAAGGTCTTTTGTCTCCCTTTGATTATATACGATTCTGTAAGGAAAAGGGAATCGAACCGGTAATTATCGATTTCTGGGGAAAACGTTATCATCTTGTCAACGATGATATTCAGATCATCTTTCACGAGTCTCAGTTTAAGATGGCGAAGTTCTATTCAAGTTGGGAAGAATATAAAGATGCGTTTAAAAGATGCGGCTGTAAGTTCTCTATTGCTCAATTTGAAGAAGATTATCCTCCAGATAAATCATTTAATTATCAGTTTACACAATCACTTACTGACTTTACAGACGATGAAATCAGGACATATACCGCCAAAACGCATAGAAAAATTCTTGATCTTGCCAGAAACTCCAAAAGTATGTTGGAAACGTTGAAAGCAAGAGAAGATTCTCCTATGAAAGACAAAGCGGCACTGGCATTATATCCGGAACTGCTTCGAGATGGTTACAGTAAGTCTCAGCTGAAAGACATCAAAAAGAGAATGGTTTTCGATGCAAAGTCCGGCGCAATCAAATGCAGGAATAAGCGGCTGTATGTTATCCCAGACTGGTATGGAGTATGCGAAAGACATTTCCTGGGAACTAAGAAGCCAAAAGGAATAGTCAAAAAAGAAGAAGTTGTCTGCAGTCCATTTCTTTCTTATGAAGAAGTGGACGTTCTTCGTTCTCCACACTTGTATTTTGAGCATTTTATTGCGAAAGTCTGTAAAGATCCTGATGTCTACAAATGGTTTCCATCTGATGGTATTGTTACGTCTATGCATTGTCTTGTCTCAAGGATATTGCAGTTCGATCAACGGTCGAATTAAAACACAGTGAACCCAGAAATCTGGGGTGTCCGAAAGGGCTAACGGCGAAAGCTAAACCGAAAGGCATGCTAACGATCGTGCTAAGTTCAGACATATAGCTTCAGAAAGAAGGTGAAGCTATGGAAAAAGAAATTGAATATATGGGTGAAAAAATAATTGTCAACACAAATGGTACATTTATCTGGAATGGTAAAATAAGAAAAATACACTACAGCAGAGATGGATATCCCAGAATAACTATCAATACGAGCAAAGGATGGAGAACTCCTCCTGTGCATAGGTTAATGGCTGTTGCATTTATACCAAATCCAGATAACTTACCAGAAGTTGACCATATTAATTTTGATAGGGCTGACTATTCTATTGAAAATTTACAATGGATTACCCGTTTGGATAATGTGCGCAGAAGTGTTTGTAATAAACCAGACATGACTGGGCCTAATAATCCAAACTACAGCAACCATAAACTTAGTCAGTTCTATAAAGAGCATCCAGATATTGCAAAAATAAAGCAAGGCAGACCCGGCAAACAAAATGGAAGATATATCGACGGGAGCTTTATGTCTGAAAAAGTGTAACGACTATCTCGGTAGAGAGTACACGATCCGGTGAAAATCCGGCGTGGAAGCGCTGTGTACGTGGATATCCACGTAATGAAATAGTCTAATCCCCTATTAAATATCGGGAAACCGAGGGTACAAATGGTTGACGGAGATCAGCTTAACGTAATAGCAGATCCAACTATTATTGACGTAGCAAAAAGAAACCTCAAAGAATTCGATGTTATCCCGTTGTTTTATGATGCGAATAAAGCTCCAAGCGAAATTGTCTCAAAGGAATCAATATTTAATGGCTTGAAGCGAGCTCATCAGTTCTCAAACATAGGCGAAATAAGCAATATGCTTACTCGGCTTTGGAACAGAGACGACCCGGATAGAGAAGCCGCTGCACTGCTAGCCTACATAAATAACCTAAGAATCGATTAACAGCACAGTCGCTATACAGAGTAATTTGTATAGAAAAACACGGTGAACTGGTAAATGCCAGGTGTCGCGTAAACGATATAGTAGCTTCAGGAAATGGAAGTTAATTACGCGGCTAACAGGGGAAAGCTAAACAGAAAAGAAAGGAGGATGATGTTATGAGATTTCGTGATTTAACAGGTCAGAAATTTAACAGATTGTATGTCGATGGTTTTGCTGGATATCATACGTACCCAAACGGGAAAAAGCGTCCATTATGGAATTGTACGTGTGACTGTGGAAACAAAACAATTGTATTATCTAACGAACTGACTACAGGTGGAACAAAGAGCTGCGGATGTCTTAACCAAGAAAAAAGATCCGAGCGGAGATTCAAAGATTTATCTGGACAAATTATTGGAAACATAGAAATTATTGAAAGAATTGGCATATTAAAGAGAAATGAAAAGACATCTACGCCAACATATTTGTGTAAATGTCTCCTATGCGGAGTATTGTTCGAACAAAGGGCAGACTACTTGAGAAGCGGAGACGTTTCATCTTGTGGCTGTATGATTAAGAAAAGAGAAGCTGAAATAGAAAAAATACTTCGAGAAAACAATGTTCTCTATGCAGTTCAAGTTAATTTTCTGGGCCTTGTTAATAAAAACAATAATCGTATGTGGTTTGATTTTGCAATATTCGGACAAGATCGAAACTTAAGATGCATAATTGAAGAACAAGGAATTAGTCATGTCAATTCTGAAAATAAGCAGAACGATCAAATCAAAAAAGATTTTTGCAAAAAACATAACATCATTCTCGAAGAAATCTGGTATAAAGAAAATGTCGAAGAAAGAACGGTCCAGATTCTTGATAAATATCTGCATGCCAATCCTGTGCCAAGCATCTTTGATGAAGGTCAAACGACTATCTCGTATGAGAGTACACGACTGATGAAATTTCAGCGTGGAAGTGCCGTGCTCCTGCATAAAGCAGGATGATGATATAGTCTAATCTTCATGGAAACATGAAGCACAAATGGGTGCAAAAACGGGAGCAGTCAACGAGTATACAAACTATCCGGAGGTCGAAAAACGCATTAACAAAGCTACAGGCGGACCTAACGGGCGCATGCCCTGGTGGTTTCAGTGGTCCAAAAATGGACGGAGGGACCTTACAACCAACAAGAAGAAGAGGAAATGGGCAAAACCCAATAACTCTACGATGAACCGAATCAGCCGAGCTTTCGATGACATCGGAAACATCAACATGAACTGGGCTGGAGTACCTGCGTTTAACTGGCAGATGAT